>JAEIGA010006897.1_pt1 | contig 17265 bp, 24 predicted proteins | sample 9270691 | NCBI WGS metagenome assembly JAEIGA01 (sample SAMN17057246, study PRJNA624740) | gut metagenome | biome: biome; isolation source: fecal sample | host: Bos grunniens | place: China: Xizang | collected 2019 | reverse complement strand
CATTGGCAATTCTATATCGCTCTGTAATTTGTATGACATAGCATTTGCAACTCCTGTGCCATCTTCGTAAATAATATCACTATCTAATAATTTATCATCTACTAATGATAATATTGATACGTTGTCGATTGATACATTATCTATATTCGTAACTCTATACGCTTTGCCTTTGATAATAAAACGCATTTCATTATGTAATGTTAAATCTTGTTGTACTGCAGCGATCATACTCCAATCCGTATCATGTAATAGTATGTTATCAAATTTATAGTTAACGTCTGGTGTATATGTTAATGAGTTTGTTGTTCTACCAGAACTAATATATCCTGGACGGATTTGTAGTCTACCTTCATCGTCAATCCATTTTAATGCCCCAGTACATCTGTAAGCATATCCATTAAATCCTGGTTGTTCTGGACGGAACATTTTTTGTAAGATAATCCATTTAGCATTGTCCCATTCAAATAAACTACCTCTATCTAATCCTACTTCGTTATGAGCAATGATATTAGCCCTTTCATAGTCTTGAGTAGATTTAGTAGATAAAATAGCAACGTTATGTTCATTTCTTATCTCCTCGTGTGTTTCTTTATTCTTCGTTAATACAGTGATAGTAAAACCATATTGACTTTCATCAACTAACGAATCGATACTTTCTCTAACTTTGGTATTAACATAGTCTCTTTTCGTTTTTCCTTTGTATTGGACTCTATCCCTGTAGCTTTGATATGTTGTCGACATAGTCTATCACCTCAAATATTGTTTGGCGAAATATACTGAAGTCATAATATTTTAAAGGCACTATCTTTAAAATTAACTGTGCTTTGAACTCTTCTGGGAAGTCTCCAAATGATACTTCTGCTAATAGTTCATCATGTATAGTTTGCCATTTCTTCTTTTCTTCTCTCCAACAAAGCATCTTATATAAACTCGAGATTAAGTGCTTGTATATATATTCTTTGTTCATACTGATCTCTCCTATCTGTTTTCGTTATAAACAGTTTCTTTTTTTGGTGCCTTTCCAATTCCATGGAAGTTACCAACAACGCTAACGCGTTTGTAAGTGTATTCGGTTTTTGCTTTACGGGCATCAACTAAATATTGTTGATACATAGCCGTTAAGTTACGCAAGTTTTCGTTTGGTGAGTAAGTTTTAATCCCTGCATCGTAGTATTGTTGCTCTATTTTTCTACTACTGTTTAAATAACGTTCTAGCCATACCGGTTTCATTAATACGGCTAAAACTTCAATTTCGTCCTCGCTCAAAGTTTCATAAAATACTTGGCCTCTTTCATCACGTTTTCTTAGATTATGTTCAGCCACTCTAGCAAAATCATTGATGGCGCTTAGCAATAATGGATAAAGCTCTTTGTTTAATGCATCGTCATCTAATGATGCTAGATATTCGTCTTCCACTTTAGACAAGAATCTTGTATATATGTCCTTGTATTCTGTAATCTTCATTATTTTGACTTCTTAACTGTGTTTTTCTTTTTAGCAGTTGTAGTTTTTGGAGCAGCTTTTTTTACAGGTTTAACTTCTTCTTCTTTTACTTCTGGTACAGGTATTTCAATAATTTCTTCTTCTTCAGCTTCGATTTCTTCTTTAACAACGATAACTGGTTTAGCTTCTTCTAGTAAATATAAATCAATTTCATCCTCTGTTAATCCCATGTTGAATAATTTTTCTCTACTGATATTGCTTACCTTAGCTTTGTCTTCGTTGAATAAAATTCTGCTAGCTGGATAATCTAAAATGTCTTGCAATGATGCTTCACTAATACGCATCTTAGCTCCTAATGATAAATTATATGTTCTACCTTGTGTATCTTTTAAACCAATTGGGCTTACGCCTTTGTTTTCTAATATAACTGTTCTTTCGTTATTCATTTTATATTCCTCCTATGAAAAATGTTAAAAAAATATGAGAGAGAGGACTCTTAAGTCCCCTTTCTCCGGTTTATAAAACTATTAGTTTAATTCAGTATTTCTGTAGATTCCCCAATAGTTGTTAGCAACTACTGCAACGTCAAACATGTGTTGAGCAGAAATTTCTACTGAATTGTCAGCTAATCTAACTTCGTCGATTAATGTTCCACCTTCGATACCGATTTTAACTGGTTTTTCTTTTCCAGCTGGCATGATGTATGCATATTCGTCACTAACTTCTTTAACTGTGTTAGTTTCGTCAACGAATGAATTGCTTAATAATACTACGTTAGTACCTTTGTAACGTCCAACATATCCCATTTCTCTAACATCGTCGAAATCTTTTGTAGATGTTTTTTGAGTCATGTCTGCAGCCCATCCAGGAACGTTGCATAATGTTGTAGCGAATGCTCTAGTACAATAGATTGTAACTGAATCTCCATATGCAGATACAGCGTTGATAATTTTATCTAATTCACTAGTAACTAATCCAGCACCTTCGTATTTGTTAGCTTCTGGTCTGTTATCAGCATTGATAGCAGCTTGTAAAGCACCTTGAACTTCTTTATAAATACTATCTGATAATCCTTCAATGATGATATCCATTAACTCAGACATGTCAACACGTCCAGCTAAGAAATCTCCAATTTCAAGAATAGCAGCTCCAGCGTATACTCTTGGACTCATAGTGATGTCTCTTGAATCTACGTTGAATGTTCTGTAAGTTCCGTATTCTCCGGCTACAGTAACGAATCTTTTACCACGGCTTACACCTGTTCTTTGTTTGAAAACGATTTTTTCTCCAATGTTAACTGATTGAACTTCAGCGAATGAACCAAATTGTGCGATAACTTTCTTAGGTACTACAACGTTAGCTATTTCTTCGATTAATTGGAATAATACGTTTTTGTTAGCTCTGTAGTATGAGTAGTTGTTGAATGCTTTTAATTCGCTTCTTAATGTTTCATTAACATCAGATGCTGAATATTCTGCAGGAATATTTCCAGTAGCAGCAGCAATTCCTAATTCTATTAATTTACTAATTTCCATATTCTAGTACCTCCTTATGCTATAACTCTGTAAAGTTGTCCTTCTTTTCCGTTAGGCATTACATCTGTAGGAATTAAAGATTTTTCTACAGCAACGATACCTTCTGGTAAAGTTTCGAACTTGTAGTCAGTGAAGAATAAATCTCCAGCTGTTAATTTGAATAATCTTGGTAATACTTTGTTATCGTTTGATTCATATCTGAAATTTTCCATTCCAGTTTTTCCATCCTCATATCTACGAGGGTTAGAGAAGTGTAAATATTTTGCGTCTACGCAATCTGCAGTTTTTGTACTAACGATTTCGTCAGTTTTAGCGTTGATATAAACGATTGCTCCGTTTTCTAAAACTCCGTCGAATTCTTCAGCTAAAACGCATTGAGCTTCGATTTCTCCAGTTTTACGGCTAGCAACTTTTGTTAATTCAACGATTGAATATTTTGCCATAAATTTTTACCTCCTAAAAATAAATTATTTATTTGCCTTGTAGCGTTTAACTAAATCCCAAGCTGTATTTCCGATTTCATTATTGTTAACGTTAAGGTTTAGCGAAAAGTTACTAGCAGGAGCTTCTTCTTCAGCTTGAACTTCTTCAGCTTCGATTTGTTCTACTAGAGCGTTTCCTAATTCAGCTTTGATTTCTTCTTTAGTTAATTCGTCTACTTTTTCTGTTAGGCTAGCGATTAATTCTTCGCCGTCCTCTAATTTAGTAGAGAATTTAGATATAATCTCTAATTTTTCTTGTCTTGTATATGTTTTTAATGCTTCTTGAGCAGCATTAAGCTCTTGTTTTAATGATTCGTTTTCTGCTTTTAATTCAGCAATTTCAAGTGCGTATTTGTCTTCTTTGTCTTTGTCATTACAAGCGTTTTCACAAACGCATGGTTCTTTACCACATTCTGGACATTTGTCGTCTTCTTCATCTTCCTTGTCGTCAGATTCTTCTTTGTCGTCGTCTTTGTCTTCGTCTGCAGCAAAGTTATTTTCTTCAGTAGGAGCTTCTTCAGATGAAACTTCTTCGGCAGGTTGTTCTTCAGTTTCTACAGTTTCTTCAACTACTTCAACTTCAGTAGTTTCAACTACTTCAACTTCAGCTTCAGATGGTACTTCATCAACCACTACTTCAGTTTCAGTTACTTCGTTAGTATCTACTTCTGGTTCTACAACTTCTTCAACTTTAACTTCATCAATGTTTTCCATTTGACTTATACCTCCTTCTTCATTATTTTGCATATTACTCATATAAGATGCGTATGCGCTTACCATGCTACTGTATGCATTCAAGAATCCTGCGTCCTTGAAACAAGGTTGCACGTCTTCTCCTAACACTGTAATTCCAGCGAATTCAGCATTAGTAATGTTATAGTACATTTTATCGCCTACTTTAACACAAGTACCTTTTAATGTAGCTGGATTTAATTCCATAGAAAGCGATTTTTGATTGCTTAATATTTCCTTTGCTTCTTCGAAGCGTCCGTCCCAAATGACTACATCTACTTCAAGATACTCGCGCTCTTTACCGTCTTCGTTGATTGTAACCCATGATGGATTAGGATCTAAAGGAACAAATCCAAAAGCGGATTGTCCATCACCATGTCCTTCAAAATCTTCAGTTTCGTAATTATACAAACCGATAATTGGAGTACCTGGTATAGTAGCTGCTAATTTGTAAGCTGCTTCTCCTTCGATAATAGAACGGTTGGGATTATGACCCATATAAAAGATACGTGCTCTTCCTAAAGAGAACATGCCATTGACTCTAACGGGTTTATTCGTCAAGTCAATTGAAAAGGTAGCGTACTTGCGTAATTCGTTCATTGTAGCTCCCTCCTATTTACTCGCGTCTTTCGCTATCGTTGAGTCTTTTTTCTCATCTTGAGCGACAGGTTGTCTTCCCTCGGATTTAGTGCCCACATCACTGTCTTTGTTTGTAGGACTAACACCTTTTACTGCGGCTTCGGCATTGCCACTCATAGTATGCGAACTTTGTAGGGGAACAAGTTTCGTATCAAGGTCTAAGACATCATTCTCAAAATAAACAAGAGATTCAATGAAGCGTTGTCTAACTCCCATAGCAATTTGTGGTGCCAATTTAGAAAATCCATATTGAGCGCCTTTCAAATAGCTATCTATCATTTTCTCTCTATTCTTATAGGATGTCTCTAAGAACGAAAATACAAATTTTGTGTTTTTTGATACTTTCTTGTTGCAAATAGTGTTTAAGAAATAGTTAAACCATACTTCAACTTGGTGTCTTAAATCACTCATGAATGCTTCATCTTTAACTTCAGCATATTCTAATGTTCCTGCTGTTGTAGAATTAAATAATTCTGCAGATACACCAGCATCGTCAAAGAATTGGTCATAATATGTTTGTAAGAAATCATAGTTTTTAGAAGCATCTCCTGTTTCTCCTAGTGTTAATACGTTTACTTCTTTAGCTAATGTAGTTAATGCGTCAACATTATTTTTCTTCTCAGCTATAGAACGTAAATTCTTATGGAACTCAGCAGCTAATTCTAAATCTATTTCTGGATTACCTTCTTTGTCTATATCAATAATTTGAACTAATAGCTTAGTTAGATTAGTAGCAATGTAATCATCTCTTAATCCTTCAAATTTATCAATACGAGCTAAAGTCTTAACTAAGTAAGCAAATGGTGGTTTTCCATCTTCTGTAGAGAAAGCCATACCATTCATTACTGGAACGATAAACCATTGATTTCCTCTTTTGTGTTTAAATTGTAAATACGCATTGCGTAAGTCTTTTGGATATTGTTTTAATATCTCCTCTTTTGTTAAAATGTTTTTAGATAACAAATCTGCCATTACCGTGTCAATGAATGTTAAATCCACTGCATAAATATTGATGGCAGGAGTTCCTGCTGTTCCGATTATTCTACAATAATCTGCAGGTAATTTGATTGGCTTAAAGTATACTGATGCACCTTTCTTATATTCTTCCAAATAATAGAAAGCTTCACCTTCAACCAATAAGTCAAGTAATACACGAGATGTAAATGATTCTACATTCATGTCTTCATCTAATGTTCTTAATACAGCATTATAATCGTTTAGTAATTTCTTTTTATTTGGTTTTTTGTCGGCTGTAAGCGGTGTAATCATATAATGATTATAGAACATTGTAGAAAGATATTTTAGCATTCTACGGTACAAAGAATCGCCGTAGAACACGCGTGAATATATTCTCCAAGAATTTTTATCATTATGTGGTGTTTTTAAAATAGCGTCGATATCTATCTTTGGGTCTCTACGTCCTTTAATAGGATCTAGATATATATTACCATTGGCTACAGTTGTTCCCATTTGTGCTATACTTTTTCTAAACTCTGTTAGTTTAGACGCTGTATACATCTCATAACTCTTTTTGTCGTCCACGTTTTTCACCTCCTAATTTAAAAAACTAAATTGCGACTTGCTGTAGTCTCTGTTTCTACTCTTCTTATCTTGTTCCTCAACTTCGTTAATATAGAATAAACCATATACGAATGCTGACACTAAGTCCTTACGAGTAGAATTCTTTATCTTGGTTAATACAATGGTACTGTTTGTATCCAATCCCGCCTTCAAGTTTGCTAACTGATCTTGCAGTTTGGTTGTCTGAGCATAAGGAATCAATTTGTTTGCCTGCTTTACAGGGTCCATTTTGTTCCAATTCTTGTATTTTCCAAAATATCTACGAGCTTGTCGTTCATTAATTAGTAATGAAACACGTTTCAAACTCAAAATCATATGTGCATTTACGAAACATTGGCTATTAAATGTACGATTTGCTTCAATTCCGTATAATTTTCGTAAATTTCCACGCTTTTCTGTGTTAGAATATTTATTTTTGTTTAAAAAACCGTATGGTTGATAATATCCAGTATCATCTTGTTGTTCATCTATTAGATAGTCAGCCAATCCAGCACCGGTACCATTGATATCGAGTACTATGGCTTTAAAATTAAACATATTGTCCATTTGTTTAATATAAATGGCTTGGTCTCTATAGTGAGTACTGTTCATCAGTTTAATATTTACTAGATGTATTTTATAACGTTCCCCCGTAGTATAGACTTTAAACACTAGCGCTACGGTTTGGTCGCCTTCAAATCTCGCAACGTCGACCGCCATTATATAGAAGCCATCTTTAAACCCTGCTTCAGCTTTAAACTCAGGTCTTACTAACTTTCTACATTGAGAAATCAATTCGTAAGAATAATAACTATCTTCACTTCCTCCTGACCATACTGACATATATTCACGAAGAAATGATTCAAGCTTATACGATGAGTTCTTTAGTTTATCTTTTACTTTGTCTGGAGATAATAATCCATGCATAACCGGTATTCTAAAATCTCCACCAAAGCAAAACGATTTATCTGGATCTAATGCCATTTCTACGAGTGTTTCTAACGCTCTGTCATGTGCGTATGTTCCACGATATCCTGCTGTAGTAATCATGGTTTGTTGTGCGTGTGGTTCTGTATCATTTAATATACCCGCTACAGTTCTACGGTCTACGTTCATCAATGGGATGATGATTTCGTTTACTTCGTCCCCGTCCATTAATGCGAACTCTTCTAGCGTTCCCCAGTGTCTACGTCCTCCACGGGCAGCGTTAGTAGTTGATACGATGTCCATACGACTTTCATTCTTCATAGTAATTTCAGCATAGTCCGCACCGAAGTTACCATATTTCTTTTTTGCTTTATCTACATCACTGATATTCAATTCGTTTACGAAGAATGGAAATAAACGGAATATTTCGTGAGTTTTTTCTTCAATGATTTGAGCGGCTTGTTTTTTTGTGTCTGCACAAGTAAATCCTTTACTGCCCGGTAGCATAATACTACGAATGATATTTGATATAAAGTTTAGAAATGATTTTGAATACGCACGAGGGAATGTCCCAGATACGTTTTGATAACGCATACACACGCGCAAGAATAATCTTTGATAGAAATATAATTTGAAATATGAAGTCTTAGGAGTAATTACATCAATCAAATAGTCTGGATACAGTGTAAACAAACGAACCATATCTTCCATTTGTTCTCTGTGTTCATCAACATATGCTGGTGTAATTACTACATTATCTTCATCGTTTCGTTCAAGTAGTACTGTATAATACTCATCTAATATATTATCTAAATTCATTTTCTACCTGTCTAAACATCATTTCTAATTCTTCTTCATTTAGCGTTTCTTCAATTTCTACATTGTCTTCTCCGCTATTAGCGTACAACGCTTCTAAATCGTCATCGTCTAGGAATGTACCACTTTCTTCTGCTAATTGTTTTTGGTTATACATTTCATTAACAGTTTCGCTAGAGTCCATAAATAAACGACGCACGTATTGTTGCATGTTTTCTATTGTCTTATCTACAACATCACGACTTTCGTTAATGCGATAGTTTAATACAAAACCTTTCTTCTCTAAATAAGATACTAGTTCAGATAATGTATTAATACTACCTTCATTATTAGCAACTTCAGATCCAATACCAAGTTCTTTCATTAATGTATTATAAGCCTGTAAATATGATACTGCATCTTTTGTATTACCATCTGTGATAGATTTATCAGACAATACAGATAGCTTCGCTAATTTACGAATAACGTCTTTACGCGCTTCATCCTTGAATGGATAGTGGCTTAATGTATGACGTTCATATTCTTCCATACGCATATAGTCGTCTAATGTTAATTCACTACTCGCTCCCCACTTCTTACGAAGGTATAGTAACAAATCCGAATGAATTGATGTAATCTTATCAATCAATCCATTATACTCTCTCGCCTTAGACCATAGCGCATTAATCTTACTCCAGTCACTGTCTTGATAATTGTCTTTTGTCATCTCAAAACAGTAATCTAATAATAATGGTCCCAACTTTTCATAAGTGGATTCCATTTGAATCCAACGATCTGCATCAAAAGGCAAATCTAAGAATTGACACATTCTATCAATTGTAGTCAAGTCTTTTCTATCTATATGTTGTGCTATACATTCAATACATATAGGAGAAGTGCCATCGATAGAGTAATGACTAGATGCAGCCATTGGTAAAAATAGTTCTAAATCTTTTTGTTGTCCACATTTTGGACATAGGCGTCTATTTTTCATTTTCCAATTCACCTCTTATTAAATATTTAATATACTCTTCCAATGATATATAGTATTGCTCGTCCAACTGTATTTTAATTTTGTGAATAGTAGCGTAAGGAACGACGATTTCTTCCATATTATTCAGAAGTCTTTCTAGCACGGCGTTCCTCTCTACGTTTATCTCTTTCTATTTTTTCTTTTTCTAAACAATCTTTACAAGTATCCTTCCAAGTGCCATCAGCATGTTTACCAAAGTTTAATTCATCGGCCAACATCATTCTGCCACACTTATCGCATACTTTCCATTTAAACATTGTTCTAATTGTACCATCTGGTTTATAATCTTTTTCGTTCCACCATAAGTAAGCGTATTTCACAATTTGCTTACTGATGTGCTGTTTCCATATCGTACTAATGTAGTTAACACTATATGACTTACCATTGATTTCAAATAACTCTTGGGCTATTTGCTCATTTGGTATCTTATCTATTTTACGAATTAAAATATGCTTATGTTCTGGAGACCATCTAACTCTTTCAATTAGTTCATCCAAAAACTCATACATATACCACCAAGGATGATAAGGATTGTCAACAACAACTCCTTTCATTCCAGAGTAATGTTTTAGCATTGCATATATATGTTGCCAATTTCCGAAGTCTACCATCATAGAACCAGAACATAAAATATGAGGTCCTATACACATTCCATATTCATCGATTGTCTCAGCATGTCCTTGGAAGTGTGGAACTGAACAGATAATTGGTCTAAAAATGTCTTTTAATAAGAATTGCTCTCTACGTAAATCAATCATCCATTCGCGTAAGAAGTATTTGGTTTGATATGTTGGAATTAATCTTCTTTCCGGGTCCATATCTCTTTTACCTTCTAGCACTTCACGACAATATTGATATTGCTCTGTGATATTGTCTATTGCTTCCCATAAATCTTTCATCCCAGGAATATCGGCATCTGCCGTTCTATCTATTCTAGGTTTTGGTATACGGTAAATAGATATGTCTTTTTGTTTTTGTACCGTGCTTTCGCCCAGTGCTGTTTCTATTAATTCTTCATAACTAACTTTACGCTTACTCCCCTCTTTTAATTCTACTTCAGCGTCTACGTCTTCGGCGTATAGTAAGTAATTGGCTACTTTATCTAATTCAGATGGGGGACAATGGTCAAACTCTCCTTGTTCAACTAGGAAGTTAACTAGTCCCAATCTTTCTTGATATGCTTGTAAGTTATAGTCTAATTTAGCGCACGCTCTCATTATATTCTAGGCCCCCTATATACGACAACCATAGAAGGAAATGGTGCAGCATTCTTACTATCTCCAAATTTTAGTCGTCCTTTAATAAATCTAATTTCCTTGGCATCATGATAAACAAACTCATGAAACCATTTTGTGTCAGTTCTTGCTGGAACTAATAACACTACTGTTGTATTTGGTTTACAACCTTCTATATATGCTTTTCTAACCCAGTCTTTTATTTCTTTGCCATATGGAGGATTACAAAATACTATCTCTCCTTCCCAGCTTTGTTCTAAACCATTGTCTTCTTGTGTAAAATATTTTTGACATTTGGCATTGTATCTAGTGGCACAAGGGTCTAAAGTAAAATTAAATTCAGCATTCAATTCTTCAAAAAAGTCTGTAGGAGTTGACCATTCATTAGATTGACTACTAAACATAACTTGTATATTTTCCATATCTTGTTCCTCCTTTTGTTTAACTATATATACTATATCATATTTTAGTCATTTTGTCAATAGTTTTATTTTACTTTTTTATAAAAATTTTTATTGACAAATGGTATTATTATATTATATAATATATATAAATAAAAATATATATAAATATATAAAGAGGTGATAATAATTATGAAATGACTAAAATATATTTTCCTAAGGATATTAATAAAAATACATAGACCATTAGTACTTTCCAAAAAGACTAGATATACATATTATGCAAAAGGCATTAGAATAAATAATTCTTCATTGGAAATATTAATATATAACCATATGGTAAATGAATATCAATGGTGTCCATATAAAAATTTTATATTTTTACATTATTAAGAGTTTACAAATGCTTAAGAATGTGATATAGTATATTTGTAAAATATTTTTGACACAGGAGGAAAAAATGAAAATAATAAACAAACTAAGATACGGAGATACAACTAATAATCCAAAATATATTGACAATAAGAAAAGTTGGTTATTAGATAATAAATGGACTAATACTAGTAATGTATTATGGACATTAGGAAATGAATATTTAGAGTACAATTGGTATTCAAATAAAGAAGGTGTACAAGTAAGTAATTCATTTGATGAAGTATTACAAGGATTAATTGATGATCCAATAGGATTTAAAATATTATCTGCAACTGAATATAGTGCACAAGAGTTAAATCATTTATTAGCAGTACAAAAAGCTTTAGTTAGTGAAACATTAGAAAAAAGATTAGAAGATATTAACAAGGTGTTTAAAAAACATGATTAGTAGATATCATATTAGATTTAAAGATGATGTAACCACTAACCAATTATATATTGTGATAAGTGATAAGCTTAGAATATTAGAAACACTAAGAGGCGTAATGAATTATCATAATGGCATAAAGGCCGATGTATGTAATAAATATATTGACTCACTATATGCTACTCTTAAACCACTAAATCCAGATTTGTTACCACAGGCCATAGAATGCTGGTACACAGAAATATTACCAATTATTATTAAAGAAGACGAAGCAGAAAATTAGAAAATTTTAAAAATATAAGTTTACAAACGCTTCAAAATATGATATAATATATTTGTAAAATTAAAAAAGAGATTTTACAAAGATTTGTAGGAGGTGCAAGCGTATGTTAATCGATAAAACACTCATTGCCAAAACAGTCGAGTATTTAGAAGATTACTTAGACACTGAAGATTTAACACAAGAAACTAAAGGCGAAATCCTTAGTGTATTAAATTTTTGGAGATTGTACTTCAATATGCTTTAGGAGGTGCGAAGGCTTATGTTAGAAGCTTTTCTGAATGGTATGGCGGCAACTGTAGGAGTTTTGCTTATCTATACACTATATGACGGTATATATAACTTATATACTTGGGTGCGTTCTAAGAAACAACCACCGCAAACTTCAAAAAAACGAAAAAAGTAGGAGTCTGATAAGAATGTTAAAAGGATTCGAATGGATGATCGGCGCATGTTTTGGCGCGTTGGCATTTTGGGCATTGTTCATAGCAGCAGTATATGGAATTGCTTTAATAGGTGCCGGTATAAATGTAACATGGTCATATATTAAAAAATTTGCAAAAAAATTCAAAAAGAGTTTACAAAAGGACCAAAAATAATTTATAATATAATTGTAAAAAATAAAAAAAGAAAAAATATTTTTTACAGACAGTCTTATGCGTAACGCCTTTCACCCTAGTTGCGCATACGAGTGTCAGTGTGTAGGAGGAAAATAATTATGAAACCAAAAATGGTAATTTATGAATGTGAAAACTGTGGAAAACACTTCTATAGAGAAGTAATCGAAACTTTAGTGGATGACGGAGCAGATTGTCATGTACATGTTGAAGTTTTAACTGACAACGAAGGAAACCCTGAAGAATTCCCAATGTGCGAATGTGTTGGCGGAAACCCAGCATACAACGTAGACTTAGATCTTGAAGATAACGCAGAGTAATCGCAAACGCGAACCGCACGTACGATTTGTGTGTAATGACCCCTTTCACCCTGGTCAATTGCACACAGTTGTCATGGCGGCAAAAGATATACAATCACATCAGTTCATGGGCTATGGGACTTTAAACAATATCCGCACACCTGTGCAACGTCTTATTTTTATTAACGGTACTGCCGAGGATGTTTTCGATGTGGAACATACTTGGCCACAAGGATAGACAAAAGTCTATCTTTTTTTGTTTTACAAAACGCCTAGATTGTGGCCCAGTATGATACTATTATATTAAGGGGTGATAAAATGGAAGAACTACTTTCCAAACTACGCAAACTGCTAGACAAGGGCCTAACAGTTGAACAATTATGCGAGGCGCTTACACTACAACGCCACGAGGTGTACGGGCTCGTATATGAATTAATATCTCGCGGATATTTATATGACATTGTAAATGGCGATATAATCAAATTGCGCTCACCGAAACGCGCTGAAGATGTGTATCAAATACAATCTAATTTAACGCATTTAAAATTGCTGCTAATTAGTGATACTCATTTAGCCAGCAAGTATGACCGATTGGATATATTACGCTATTTATACGACAAGGCGGAGGCAAGCGGAGTCCAACACGTATTACACAGCGGCGACTTTACTGATGGACGCAGTAACAGACCGGAGCAAGTTTATGAATTAAAGGAACCGTCTTACGAAGGCCAGATTGACTATTGCGTGAGTAATTACCCAACATTCAGTGGCAAAACATATTTCATCTCGGGCAATCACGACGATTGGTGGTACAAGAGTGCGGGCAGCGACATCTGCAAGAGCATTGCGCGTCGCAGAGACGATTTGGTGTACCTAGGACCGGACGTAGCGGACCTTAAGATTGGCCAGCTACGAGTGCGCCTATTCCACGGCAAAGGCGGCCAGGCGTACGCGAAGTCGTACAAGGTGCAGAAGTATTTGGACGGCATCCCTCAGGCGGAAAGGCCGCACATACTGCAAACGGGGCACACGCACAACGCATTCTACCTTAAGGAGGACGGCACGCACTGTTTCCAAACCGGATGTCTTGAGGACCAAACGCCATTTGCGCGCAGCTTGGGCCTAGGCAATGACAAAAGCGTATGGTGGGTGGACGTCACTATGGACAATCGCGGCAACCCAGTTGAGATTACGCCGAAACTAGAAGTATTTGGCAAAAAGAAGGTTAAATAGGATTAAAAATCCTGCCTTCTCTTTATTTTTTTTGGCTTAATGACTAGACTTTCGGTTCAAATTGTGATATAATATATACATAAAGAATAAAAAAGACAGAAGGAGGCATATATATGTATATTACAAAAGATGAATACGAAGGATATTTAAAGGGGAAAAGCTTAGACAAGTTTATAGGACGCCTAACATGGAACTCTCATCCAGATTATACGGGATGGATGATGATATTGGACGTGTTAGACTATGACGACTCAAAGGCCAGCAGTACCGGAGGCGACCGTACTGTGTTCGTAGGGTTTAAAAATGGCATCATTAAACGCACGACGTTGAATTTGGTGCGCAGGGGCGACGTTAGTCCGCAAGAAAGAAAGGGTACTACATATACTGGAACAAAATATGACAGATTGCTACGCGCATACCCCCCTGCCCTATGGGACGCGAAGCAGGAAGAACCAAAACCCGACATGACGGTACTATATGCTGGGAAGATTTTCACTATACACATCCCCGGCCTAGGAGAACAAAAAGTACTTGGTGAAAGTGCAGAGGCTGCTTGGGAACTACTACGTTCACGTTGTACTATTGAAGAGGCATTTGAAAAAATAATTTTGTAAATTCGGGTATGTGCTATCCGTTGTGCAAGAAATTTTCATAGAAAATTTTACTCAACGCACCCGGGTGTATCATCAGGAGAAGATTGCAAAGCAAAAAGCGAACGCCCGTTCGCCTTTTGTTTTGGTTGTTTATTCTTCTTCAAATAGATTTGTATATTTGATTAAAAGATAAATACAAGGTAAACTAATTATTGATAATATTGTTAATAATACAATATATTGTATAATATCATTTATTGGTCTTGATAATGTATCAATAGTAAACAATATAAACATAACATATATTGTTGATATAGTTATACATATCTTTTCAATTCCTTTTTTTAATACTCTTTTTTTTGTTTTCATAATTTTACACACTCCCTTTTTAGATAGTCTTTTGCTATCTTGATATAATAATATCATAGTCCTTTATAAAAAGATAGTCTTTTTTGATAATTTGATACAATTTTACATTTTTATATGTATATATGTTTAAATCGTGTTTTTTTGCCTTTTAAAGCACTTTTAATATCAAATAGTATAAATATATTATAATATATATATCGTGCTTTAAAAACGATTTAAATGGGGTTTAAAACGATTTGTTAATTTGTTAAAGAAAAATTAAAAAAAGTATTGCAATTTAAAATATATTTGATATAATAGTATTGTCTTTTTTGAAAAAGACAAGTTCTTTGACAATTTGCAAGTAGTTTAAAAATGAAGGGAAATGATTTGATTTGACTATTAAAGAAAAGCAAAACAAATTGCCTATCAATATTTTAAATTATAAAAAATATTATGCTTTTATTGATATTGAGAGTTATAACGATATAAATTATGCTTTACCTTATGATATAAGCATTTATATTATGTTAGGAAATGAAGTTATAAAAAAATATTGTTTATTGTATATTGATGTATTTAATGACTTAGATAAACAAGAAAAATGTTTTTATAAAGATAAAATACCACAATATGAATATCAACAGCATTTAAAAGAAAACAACGATATTGATTTTGTTTATTTATCAAAATATGATTTATGTAAATATGTTAATGAAATAATAACTACATATAACATATCTTTGATAATTGGTTATAATGTTAACTTTGACTATAAAGCAATAAATCGTTTATATAGCAATGTTAATATAACAACAAAAATAAACAAAAGAAGATACAAAGATTTTAAAATGGACTATAAAAGCATATTGCCTACGATTAAAAATGAGTTTCAAAAAGTTAATTATCTAGACTTATGGTATGTTATAACTGAATTGTTTACAATGGACGATTTGTTATATCTTGGTTATATAGAGTTTTGTTTACAAAACGATTTGTTGACACCATCTAGCAAATATATCTCATCAAAAGAAGAGCATATATTTAACTATATGATAGATGCAACACATCAAGAATATCATTTAGGGTTTAAAGATGTTATCGACGAAATACAACTATATAAACACATTAAACAACTACTAAGGACTAGAATATTATTAAATAAGAAGCACATTTTAAAACTAAACACAAAAGCAAAAATATCAATTTATAATTTAATCTATGTAAAGCAATTATTAAAAAAATATAATAAATATGATTTGTATAAAGACAAATTATAATATTTAAACTATATAATAAAAACGGGGGTTTTGGTTATATAGGGTTTTGGTTATAATTGTTATAGGTTGATAAAATTAAATCACTTGCATTTATCAAAGACAAAATAAAACTAAGTAGGGAGGTTTTAAAAATGACTAGAAAAAGAAAAATTGATTTAAACGAAATACAAGAAAACAATTATACTGACTTTGACTATTTTAGCAATTTAGACAACAAAGAAAACAACAAAGAAAACAACGAAAAAGAAACAATTGTTTATACTGATTTAAAACAATACAAAAAAGCAATTGATAAATATTGTTTTACAATATCATTTGGTTGTATGTTTAAAATTGGTATGTTGCTATTATTCTCAACACTTTTAACAATTTTTAAAGTTTGGTTATATATAACATATTGTTAATATATAATATTTGGTATAGGGAATTGAAAAATTCCCTTTTGCCAAAAGTATCAAATAAAATACACGAAATATTCTAGTATAGTTTTATTTGGTGCTTTTAGATACATTATAAACTAGGGCAAGTCCCTACAACGATATAATTTTAGCAAATTAGCAAGTATTAAAAATTATATAACTTGCTACGAAATATAATGTATCTAAAAGTGCTAATTAAAGCACTAGAAAGTAGGGATAAAATGAGAAAAGAGCATAAAACATTATTAGATAGTTTTTGGAATGGTGATTTATTTGCTGATTTACGACAAGATAATTGTATAGGGTATGAGTTAACATATAAAACTGATGATGTTAACAAATTAGTAAATATAACTATTGATGTATATGTAGAAGAAGAGTTTACTATCAACGATTTAATAACTGAATTGAAACAACACAAAGATTTACAAGAATATACTATCAACAACATCACATTTAATACACATTTAAAAATGATAGAAAAATAAAAATAGGACTTGACAAAGTCCTTTTTTTAATATATAATAGTGGTGGGTGGTATTAGGCACTAAAACACGAACATTTGTTTGCACGATCATTTGTTCTGTCAACCAAAAAGGTTGACGAACATTT
>JAEIGA010006896.1_pt1 | contig 17266 bp, 20 predicted proteins | sample 9270691 | NCBI WGS metagenome assembly JAEIGA01 (sample SAMN17057246, study PRJNA624740) | gut metagenome | biome: biome; isolation source: fecal sample | host: Bos grunniens | place: China: Xizang | collected 2019 | reverse complement strand
ATCACCGGTTGCAAACAACCATTCAAACGCCGCGTTGAAGTGTTCGCACAAAACGTGACACTCATACGCGCTGATGTCCGTACCGCCGTTAGCCTTGCCCAGCAGTCGACGACGCGTCGCCTGATCGCTGATGCCGAGGACGTTGGCAAGATCCTTCACGGTCATCTCACGATCGCTCATCGCCTTCAGCACATTGGGATAAATCGTCGCGACCGACATCCTCGTTTTTTCCATGGTAACGATCTTCTCGGGCTTTCTGATATCCATCGTTTACCCTCCTTCCCCAACTCGTTTCGTGGATAATCGCACGTTTCGTGCGCTTCACGATTTGGATTATATGTCACGTTTTGTGCGCTGTCAATCACATCGAACGAATGTTCATATTTTTGTTATACTTCCAACATATTTAGTAATAAATGTGAAATATCACAAAACGTGCTATTAACTTTACATTTTGTAACCGATGCATTATAATTTGAATAGATAGGAAACCTAATCGTATTTATTGGAGGGAATAAAAATGAATAATGAGGAAATGTTCTGGGAAGCTTTGACGACCCGCTTACGCAAGCTGCGCGACTCTCAGGGATGGACGCAAGAGGATGTCGCGTCTCGTGTAGGCATAGGAAAATCGGCATACAGATCTTACGAAAACAACGATAGACGCATACCGGTGGATGTGCTGACCAGAGTTGCAGCTCTGTACAATGTCAGCGTGGACGAGATGTTGGGCAACTCAATCCGACCGAATGCGTCTACAAACATTATACACGGAAATTTCACAAATGAGCAGATACAGAAAATTCAAAAATATGCGGATCTCGTTCGCAATAACGAATTATAGGAGGTATATTTGATGAATGTCATCGAACAGCATAAAGAAATGCAACGCGTAATCCGCGTTGCGTTCTACATACGAGTATCAACATCAGAACAGGTTTCAAAAGAAAATTCGCTGCCGGCGCAAAAGCTCGCCCTCGAGAAGTACGCCCAGGAGAACGGAATGAAGGTGGTAGGCCTTTACGCCGATGAAGGCAAAACAGCGGCGAAACAGATTCGGAAACGTAAGGCGATCCACGAGATGTTGGCAGATATTAAGGCCGGAAAAATCGATCTTGTGATCTTCACTCGTTTTGACCGCTTCACACGTAACCCGGCCGAATATTACAAGATGATGGAAACGTTCGACGCTGCCGGTGTCCAATGGAGAGCCACGATGCAACCGGAGCTCGATCTGAATACGAGCATGGGACAAACACTGATCCTTTTCTATCTCGGCATCGGTCAGCAGGAAATCGCGAACATCTCCGAACGTATCATCGCAACTGCTCAGGTTCGTATACAAAAAGGCTCTCCGATCACGGGCGCGCATTGCTTACCGTTCACGCACACCATCATAACGAATGAGCGCGGTGATAAGATCGTCGCACCGGATCCGACGCAGCTCGCGACATTCTGGGCCTACATCGATCATTATGAAATGAATCACTCAAAACGGGCCGCGATGATCCACGCGAACGAGATGACCGGTGCGAAGCATCATTATAACGCATACGCGAACGCGATGAATAATACTCTCATGTATGGCCATTATAAAGGCACGGACAACTATTGCACCCCACTTGTGACGAAAGAACGGTGGGACACGTGGCAACAGATACAAAAGAAAAACGTGCGTGTCCGCAAAACGAAACGCGAATACATTTTCACACAGCTTTGCATTTGCCCATCGTGTGGGACTCGTATGACCGGACATTATTGCGTATCGGGACGAACGTCGAAACGCGAGTATTTATATTATCGCTGCAATAAAGCGCGACAACATGCAATTTGCACAAACATGTTTTCGGCTCCGGAACCTGCGATCGAGAAACATTTACTCGAAACGATTAAACCCGAGATCGAGCGATATATAGCTGAGTATGAGCTCGCTCAAAAAGAGCCGGTTAAAAAGCCGTCAAACGCGGACAAAATAAAAAAACTGGAGAAACGTCTCCAGCGTGTCAATTATCAGTATGAGGAGGATCGTATCTCGCAAGATGAATACGATCAGAAATATAAAGCAATCGTCGAGGAATTGGCCACGTTACGTGATCAGGATGAAACACCAGAAATCACAGAACGTGATCTCGAGCCTCTCAGAGCCTTTCTGAGCCTTGATTTAGATGAGATATATAAAACCCTTACCCGTGAGGAAAAACGCGCCCTGTGGCGCTCTGTGGTCTCTGAGATACACTTGCATTCAGATGGTCGAATCGATCCTCGATTTTTTTAATGCGGTGTGTTGTACTAACACACCCGCTCCGTTCGGTGCTATATCGTTAGTACAAACTTTATCCATGAAGAAAAGGAGTCGAAGAATCGGCTCCTTTTGCTATGCTCAATATATCTTTGACGATATATTTTTATGAATTTTTATATCTCCGACGATATATTTCATGTTTGCGCGACACTCACCAACTTACAATCGATCACGTCGGTCGGGAAATACTCACCGGATCTAATACGCTCCTCAACTTCGTCCGATGTCTCAGCATCATCGAGATCGTCGGAAACGGAAAATACATAGTCGATCATAGCGACTACTTTTATCAATCTCTCCATAATCGCACCTCAAAATTATTGATGAGCCACGAGCTACGACATGGAGATCAACATCGATCAGTTTCAGCACTCACACGCATAATTACGCCTCCTCTCGACGTGGTGCGAGCACGTACGGATCATCGGAAACCGTCTCGATCAATCCGTGGACATATAATATTCTCATTTACAAATTTTGTCAATACAGATTCAAAAATTAACAATAAAGAGCCGGATTTTAACCGGCTCTCAATTAAAGAGCCGAGGGATTGTCCCTCGGTCTTTATCATTTCTAATCATCTTCAACTCGGTACGAGACGCCTTGACCCCAGTAAAGCGCATCACCTTCGATCCGATATTCTTCCGACATATCATCACGCGTCAAAATGTTACCGTCGATCGACCAGGTGCCCGTTACGGTTCGGCCTTCGAATCCTATATCTGGGATCGGTGGAATGTATTGAGCATACTCACCGTTTTCGCCGTAATAGCATATACCGCCGCCCTCATCCATCCACGCCGTCCCGACCAGGGAAATCTCCGGCGCAGTCGATTCGGGATCCGTGGACGCAATATAGCCTCTGCCGAAAATCAGGAAACAAACCACCGCTATGACTACGCCGAAACCGATTCCGATGAGAATATTCCGCCTCACCTTACGCTCATATGCATACATAAGACTACCTCCTCCAATTCGCTGAAATCATTATATCACGATAGGGAAATTTTGTCAGCCATAACACCATAACACCATAACACCATTTTTCTCTATTCCTTATATAATTTATCATTACTCTTATATATTATATATAAATACATCTATATATTATTTTATTTTCAAATATAAAAAAAAATAATGTTATGATGTTATAGAGTGCTGAAAACCCTTATAAATCAAGGCTTTTCGCCATAACACCATCCGAAAAAATGGTGTTATTTGGTGTTGTAAAATCGTGTTATTTCGACCGTTCACGAGAAAAATTCAAAAATTATTTTCGATTACAAAAATATGACAGCTTCAAAATAACACCATTTCACAACATCATTTCGCTCTCGTGAAAAAATGGTGTTGTGGATTTTCCGTGGAAAATGGGCATAAAAAAAAGAGACCCCGGAGCCTATTCGCTCCGAGGTCTCATCATTATTCATTCAATTTCGGTTTTGATTTCTACAGCATCCGCAGCGGGATCCACCTTCGCCTCCGTGACGACGGTGGTCGTGCCGTTCGCGTAGTCTGCCAGGCCCTCGGCTACCAGATAGCCGATCACACCCGCACCCGCCATGATCAGCGCGGTGATCTGAGTTGCAACAGATTCAGCGTAACCGAACGCGACGATCAGCATGCCGATAAAATCCGCGACGGCAACCCACAGCTTACGAGAGGTGAGCTTCTTCTTCCAGTCCATAACGATACCTCCTTAATTCGGTTTGTGATACCCTTCGAGATCATCGATGCGATGATTCTCGACTTTGATTTTCTCGTCGATAATATCCACACGCGACTCGATCGCGTACATACGATCCACGACATGGTTATGTTTATCGACCTTCTTTTCCAACTGTTCGAGACGATACTGTGTCAGTTTGCTCGAGACGAGTACGCCGATCAGCGAGCCGAGGAGACTCCCCACCACGCCGATCAGCGCGACGATTATCGGATCAGACATCGGACTCATTCCTCCAATCTGCCATATTTACCGGAGACCCAGCCGACGGTGTCCTTGTAACGGATTTTCAACCAACCGTTTTCAGCGGTTTCTCCATCGTAAACCAGAGTATCGCCCTCACGTGCGACGCCTATCTTATCGCCGCCGGTGCCGGGCTCGTTGCGGATCCAGCAATCGCCGCCGGATATACGCACCCTCGCCACGTCCTCGCCGCCATTGTCGGGAGATCCTTCACCGGTCTCGTCGGATTCTTCCTCCGCGAGAGCCTGAATCAGCATCTTGTAAGATTTCGGACCGAATATGCCGTCGTCCTCGAGCCCGTGGTCTCTCTGGAACGCCAGTACAGCGTCGCGCGTCTCGTTGCCGTAGTCACCATCTGCGCCATATTTGGGCAGCTTGTATCCGAGAGAGATGAGCGCATGCTGAAGATCACGCACGTCGTCGCCGGTCATGCCCTTGCGCAGCGTACGATCACCCAGTTCGATGGGATTCACCGGATCATTTATATCGCCCTCGATGTACTTCAGCATCGTTTCAGGGAGATAACCCCAATGCGTCCAGGTGCCGGCGGTAACTTTGCGCTTCTGGCAGTCGTATGCGAATCCGCGCAGCTCGATCGTATAGCCCTCACCGACATATACGCCGATGTGACCATCTCGCCATACGACGAGACCCTTAACGTCCGGAATCGTTGCAATCGGGCCGGTCTTTTTACACATAGCAAAAAGGCCGTTCGCAGAGCGATCGGGGCAATTATTGGAGCCATACTTGGACGTGCCGCCGAATACGCCACCTGTCCAGAAAAACGACTTGATCACGCCGACACAGTCCGCGCACATGCGACCCGCCGCGATATCCTTCTTATATCCCGATGTGCGAGAGTCTCCGTAATGGGACGGATACTGCTTTTTCTTGCGATTGAACAGATCGGTCGTGCATTTATAACCAACCGTGCCGTACCAATACACCCACCCGGTCGTGTACACTTTTTCCATGTAGTTTACCAACTGGAAATTGGTGAACATTTCGATCCCCTCCTCGTATTATAGAATTATGCGCATAAAGAAAAACGCCCACGATTGAGCGCTTTACTTCTTCGTGACGTTATACGTCGCCTCGATCTTTTTCGCGAATTCTTCCCACAAATTCGCGACTGCTTTATCATTGAGCATCACTGTCCAGCCTTGCCACGCATTCCAGAAATGATGATTTGCGTACGTAGTACCGGTAAACAGTTCGATTACTGTAACATACCAGTATCCGTTAGACCCATTGCGATTTCCCTGCACGACCACCGCACACTTTGCATCAGCCGCATCATACGGCCATCCATTGGACGCGCTTACCGCGCCCTCATAATGATAATGACCGTTGGGCAACTCTAATATATTAGTCGTTGCGGTGATGTTACTCTGCACGTCGAACACCTGTCGCTGCAATCCAGACAAGTCTGTGGCACCGGTGCCGCCGTTTTCGAGCCCGAGGACATTTGACTCGCTAAAGCCGAGCTCGTCTCGGATTTCTGCCCGATCTTCGTCAGTCCAGTAGTCTTTACCCTTGATAGGAGTGTAACCACTCTCACCGGTCGCACCGTCGGCGCCTGTGTCACCCTTTTCACCCTTCTCGCCGGGCAATCCCTGATCGCCCATCGGACCAGCAGCTCCGTCGGTACCTTTGCTGCCGTTTTTCACGATCAGAGTGTGACCGTCCGAAAACGTTATCACATTGCTCCCGCCGTCCTCGGTGCTTTCAGTCACATTTACGACGGTGACGGATGTGCCATCTTTACCGTTTTCACCCGGGTTCCCATCCTCGCCACTCGGGAGAGTAATGGTCTGTGCGTTGACCTTCTCCATGCCTCCCCGACTCGCGGCGAAAGAAATCTGTATAGTGTTTTCGTTCACCTGTGTGACAGTAGGGACATAATAGCCGCCGTCCTCGCCCGATCCACCCGAGCCGCTGCCAGGTTCGATCTCCTCAATCATTTTTATGATCTGAGCGTACACGTCCGGTTCAGGCTCGTGGACATTTCCACCGCCGCACAGGATAGATCTGTGACAGCGGACGACAGCGGGAGTCGTGGTTATGTCGCCGGCGAATACACCGATCTCAACCCTCGACACATTCTGCATCTCGGGAATCACGACTGTATCGCCGGTGAAAACCACATCGGTATAAATACCTTTTCGAGAAAAACGCGCTGTTTTGACATCTATCCCGTTCCACTCAGCATCGAAGTCGAAAACCGCCGTGTAATCCTCATTACCGCAGATAATGTACTGACCCGGATCAGCGGTTGCGATTCGATTCAGTACAGTAATATTGATGATTTTATCCAACTTACATCACTCCTTTACGCATACGCTTCTACCATCAAATATGTTTGATTGTAATTTCCGTATACCCAATCTGCACTATTCCCGTATACTCCCACCATGATTACATCGCCCTCGGTGACAGTCATGAGCGTAGCCGGAATCGAATGTGTCTCGACGACGGCGGTGGATGTATGTTGTTTCTGAGATCGAGCGACGGTATCGTTCCAGTTATTTTTCGACAACTGTACATATCTGATGCCGGATGTAGCTGCACCGAGGCACACCTGTGCTGAGACCTTTACAGCACGTACACCCGCGGGAATGAGTATGCCACCGGATGATATTTTGAGTACACCTGTAAGATTGTAGCCGAAATTCGTGAAGCCCACGCTCACATATGCGTTACTCGTCCCTAGTTGCAAATTCGAGCCACCACGTGTCGCGGTGACAATATCCACAGGGAGCAGTATCGGGAAACCGTTACGAGTCAACGATCCCGCTTCGCCGTGGATTGCACCGGATACGATTACATCGCCGGTTACGTCGACACCCGCGTCGAATATCGCACCTTTACGCCCGTGGATCTGCCAGTCGAAATCGGCCTTGTATGCTTCTTCCGCAGCTTTGCCGAACGATACGCCAATGCCGCCGGTGAGCCATCCGATAACCGCGCCCTCGGCGTTGAGCTTCGCCTCGGCGGTCGATGTGGTGAATGCGTCCGACACTTCGACCTTTATCGCATAGGATCGGGACGATACCATATTCGCGATCATGACGATGTCGTCATAATTGTATGCAACGGATATAGTCCTCGCGAGCGTCCATGTTGACACATCGGATCTCATGTGATAGATCTTCGCGGTTACGGTATTTTTATTGCTGACTGCCGAACCGGATGCAATCAATTTTATCTTTGCGTACGTGCCGTTATCGACAGGATCACCCATATTATTCGCACGTTCGACGGTGAAATGTTCCACGACGGGCTCCGCGTAGTCTTCTACACTTATCGAGCGAGTTGTGTTCGCCGTTCGTCCGCGAGAATCGGTTACGGTGATACTGACGTTCACGGATCCGGACGATGTGATCGTACCGATATCCACATCATTCGACGATACCGTTACACCGAGTGAGGAAATGCTGTATCCTACGATGCGCGATCCGTATGATCCCGCCGCCGATACTTTCGCGTGAAGTACGCTTTTACCCTTCACATATACGCCCCACGTTGCCGGGACGCTGCTGCCGCTGTCACTCAACGTTACCGCGCTGATCGTGGGCACCACGGACGCGGGGACATTGCCGGGGACAGTTTTTGTCACTTTACCGAGCGATACGCCGCCGGAGGTGAACGTTTCGGCCGTGATGTATAGTGTACCCTGTGTTCCGTTCGGGATATAATTGCAAAAATCCATCGGCGTCGTCCATGTGATGGAGGATGCGATGTTTGTGCCGATCGTACCCGAGAGCGGGCCCCAGCTGTACGTTACCGTATGCCTGAACGTTGAATCTGCCGGATAGAGTGCAATACCGATTGAACCGCCGATGGTAAACGACGACGCTGTAAATGCCGGTGTGCTCGCTCGTGCGATCTTGTCGAGAATGACGGTCGCCGAACACGATGTCGACGAGAACGACAGTCCAGGAATACCGCCGGTCGCTACGATCTGAACGGATCTCGAGCCGTCCGCGTTATGCGGGACGACTACCGTCGCGGATCCGATTGTGACCCAGCTATTATCAGGATTGAGCGTTATTCGTTTTTCAGTAGAGGTCGATACGCCGTTGATACTGAGTGCAAACTCACCCGTACCGTACGTCGCGGCATTGGAGCTGCTGCTCTTACTATACATAAGAGTTGCCGTCACGGTGGATTGATTTTTCACTATATCGGGCGTACTCGACCAATTAACTTTAGCGGTTATATATTTATTGCTCGTGGTACCTGTGAAGGATCCAGACGCCATGTGCATTCACCTCCCATCACGTTGCCACATCGCCGATTGCAATCCAGAATACGTATACATTCGGAGCGTCGCCGGTGTAATTTGTGGCGAGTCTCACCGTACAACCGTTTTCCGTTATCGTTTGCAGATACGTAAATATACCCACACCTGCCGCTGAATTGCTGGCGAAACCGGGACACACAATCACGTGAGGCGCAGATGTAAACGTTACGCCGAAATCGATCGATACGGATTTCGGACTTGCCGCGGATATCGTATTCGCCCCGGATCGTCCAACATAAATCCCGAGATTACCACGGGCGCCGGCAGCATCGGAAGCGCCGAGTCCGCCGGAGGACAATCCGAGCGGATTATTCAATGTAAGATTGTTCAGCGTGAGTGCGTCCAACCTACCGCCGATCGGTATGTCGAAACCGCAGTCACACGAGCACGAGCTCTCTTTGCCGTCCCATTGGGCCATTATTATCACCTCACACGCCGATGTATTTGAGTGCCATTCCTCCGGACGTATCCGGTGAGAACGCGAACGCGCCCAACGTCAGTGAAGTTATTGCTTCGAGTCTATCGACATAAAGTCGACCGGCCGAAAAATATGCAATCTCCACATTATTGTGAAGGAATGATATACGATCGTTCGCAATTTTCAGCACGAGCGGATTACCGTCTATGCCGAGCACGATGTTACCATCGACGAATCGTATATATTTATTGATTTCACCGAATCGCGAGGTCACCGCACCGTCGAGCGTGGTTATCTGAGACGTTATCGTCGTAAACTGCATCTCGAACGCGTCCGATGTCTGCTCAAACAGCGTTGTCACCTGACTCTGAAACTCTTCGAACGATGTGGTCGATGTGTATATCTCCGATACCTGAGAGAGTATCGACTCGCCCGTCTGTGCGATCAAAGTCTGAAGCGTCTGAGAGGTCTGCGCGATCTCATTGAGGAGACCGTTTTGCCCCTTGCTCACATTCGACTCGACGTTCTCGAATTTTTGCTGAACCGCCGGCGGGATCATCTGTTGACGATCCGCGAGCGTGAGAGACGTTTCGCCGAGGCTGATCGACAGATTAGCGGGATTATCCAACGGAATCGAAATTTCAGTTAGGAGATATATAGCATCAATGTCATGCGTGTATATGCTCACTCTGATGAAATCCAGATATCCGAACGAGTCCGATGCGACACCTAAATGACGCAGATCCATCGCCGAGAGCTTGATCGTGTTCGCCAGTTTGATAGCCTTACCCTGAAGCCATTCGAGACCTTTGGTTTTCAGATTGGCCGCGACGGTGACATCGGGCCACGTTGTTTCACTTATCGGTGCGCAGCGGAATCCGTACAGAGCGACAGCGTCCGCGTCGATGAGATATTTCGACCCATCGTTCACGTCGGCGATTGTGAGTCGCTGCGTGTATTCCTCACCCTCATCGTCGTAAAACGTCAACTCTGAACCTTTGGGAATACATGCGCTGTACGTCTCCGATGCGCTGATCACTCGAGAAAAATCGGTCAGATTCTCGCCGAATTCGATAATCTGAGTCGACGTATTCAGGAACGGATCGCCCTTGTCCACATCGCCCAGCAGATAATCCAGATACGCGACACCGTTCACATATCGCATACGTATATGACCGCCGAGTGTGTCAATGAGTCGTGTTTTTATTACGTCCCATGTGCTTAGTTCATTTTCGCTCGATCGCCGGACGTAGTCGTTCGGATCCGTAACCGATATGTTTCCGAGTGCGATCCTCTGCCACGGCTCGACCTGGGCATTATGAGCCGCGATGAGTTCCGCGAGGAATGCCGCCGGTTGACCGGTAAACACGAAAGCGTCCTGCATGGAATCACGTAGAACGCTCATAAAATCCTCAAAATACAGTTTTGTCGATGCCGTCAGATTTTCGGTACCCGAGACGAGAATGCCCTTCCACATCGGATTGGGTTCGTCGTCTTTATATACGGCGTAGACGGTGCGACGTTTCCGGAGCGCACCGTATTCGGCATGTGTGGAAAACATCTCGCAGTTGAAGGATCCGAACGTATTATCCTTTAGATGGAGCACCGGATCGATCAGCACCGCGTCCGGAATACGCGGATCGTAAGCCAGCGCACCGGTGGTATCGTTGCGGATAGTATACAGCATCAGAGCGCCCCCTCCTGATACGCGAATGTGATCTCACCGGATCCACTTACGATCTCGATCATGTTAGCACCATATGACAGTCGCAGCGCCGGGAATCTGAATACACCCGCACCCGCGATCGAATACACAGCGTCGTTAAAGCGGAAGCTCACCGCCCCCGTGGTCGTGATCGTCGGAGATACCTGTCGCCAATCGTTGAGAAGAATAATGCTCTCACCGGCGCTCACGTTTGCTGTGATGACAGTTTCACCGGTTGCTCGATATTTCCACGTGTCCGCTTTTACATCCACCTCAAACGTCTTTACGACGCCTCCGGAGGGATTCCCAACGGATGCGCGGCCCAGATAATAATAATCCGGATCATCGGGTTCGAATATCTTCAGACGACGACCGTGAAGGAAATTCCGGATCTCGGTGAACAGGTTCGTCCACTCGTGTACATCCCCGAGATATTCAAACGTGAACGAGAGCTCTCGCGTCTCGTACGCTGGAACACCTGTCAGAGCATCGGTGTGATCCAGAACTCCATCACGGTCGTTGAGATTGGTATATTTCGTCTTCAGCGCCGGAGTACCGATGGATTTCGCCCTCATTACGAGATCCCAGTCGTCGGCGGTATGGCGGCGAAACGTTTCGTCCGCGAGATTTATAAATTCTATGCCTCTCATACAGCACCCACCGCCTTTCGTTCTGCAATCTCGCCGAGAGCCTCATCCATGTCGGCCGCCATCGATCCGACGAGTCGACTCTTATCGAGATATATGTGTTTCGTGCTATTTGCCGCGATGTGCGGCAGGAACTCGCTCACCAGAGCACGGAGTTCGCCTATCTGTTCAACCAGACGACTCACATCGCGCTGAGATCCGTTCGCGCTCGCGTTTATCGACTTCGATACGCTCACGCCGTCGAATGCTGTGAGCTCGTCTTTGAGATCCTGCATAGGATCCAGAGCCGCATCCTCATTCTCGGCGATACCTACGCCGATACCTTCGGCCAGCATTGCACCGATCTCATCGCGCATGAGACGAGAAGGAGATGCGATGCGGAAGGCGTTTTTGAAACCGGACACAAGTCCGCTCGCAAACGTGCTGATCTTGGTGCCTATCCAGGATTTTTTCGAGCTGATACCACTCTCGAGACCTTCTACCATGTCCTCGCCGATGCCGGACATTTCGCTGTTTTCGCTCTCGAATCCGCTTACGACCGCGGATGCGATGCTTGCCGCAGCGTTGCCGACAGCAGTTTCGGACTCACTCATGCCGTTCTGCAATCCGGCCGATACATCCTTACCGATACGATTAGTTACGCGCGACGGACTGTTGATTTCGAGATAATCTTTAAGTACGTCGACAATCTCCTGAGCGGTCATTTCGCTCGCGTTTTCAAGGCCGGGGATCTCATCCTCGAGGCCTGTGATCATACCGAGGAGTGCTTCTTTGCCGATGTCGGCCATATCGCCGTCCAGACCGTCGAACGCGGCGATCATAACAGTCGCGATGTTCTTGGTCTCGTCGCTTATCTCGCCACCCTTCGCGACCGTGGTCGCATACATTGACAAAAATGCATTTGCGGTATCGAGATCGATTTCATCGAGAGCTCCGGAGTATTTCTTTGTGCTGCTGTCGACATTGGCGACAACCGCATTCCACTTTTCAGCATCGGTCGTTACCCAGTAATTCGCGTGGACCTGGAGCGCATCCATGCCCTCGTCATAAAACCTCTGATTCTCGGCGAGCTCGGCATCATGCGCAGCTTTCGCGGCCTCAACATCGGCATAATATGCCTCACTGTGGAGCGTACCCTGCGCCTGATGATAATTGTATACGTCGGTGAGCTGATTGCTGTAATGCTCCTCTGCCGCTGTATTTGCGTCCTCGTACGCCTTATCGAGATTCGCCTGATACTGTGCCATCTGCTCCTGAGACATGGCGTTCGATTCCGCGCCGATCTTCATGAGCTCAACAGTCAATACCTGGCGATACATGCCCAGACGTTCCTCGTTCAGTCGTGCGAGTTCCTCGTTATAAGCTGCGATCGACGCGAGTTCATCTTCGCGGAGTGTTCTCTGTTCTGCCAGAGCTGTGGACAATATTTCGGTTATAGCATTTTCGGTATTGGATATCTCTGTATCGATATCGGCGAGTGTATTGCCGTATGCGGACAGAATTTCCGTCGTATCGAGAATATTAGGCTGTGCAGCTGCAACCGCATCACTAAATGACGTTACCGCCTCTGCGTTTGCTTTGATCGTTTTCGTCGACTTCTCCGTCGCCGTTTCCATTGATGCGATCGCAGTCGCTATACCCGCGATAACCGCTATTATGGCGGTCGCCGCCAGGAATATCGGGTTCGAATTCATGACCGCATTCAGAGCTGCGACCGCAACTTTCAGCGCGATAACTGCCGTGGTGAATACACCGAACGCCACACCGACCGCGAGAATGACCGGACGCAGGATATCAATATTATCGATCATCCACGTTATTGCACCCTGTACCACAGGAGAGATCTCTTCGACAATCGGATTAAGCAGTTCGCTTTTCAGAGTACGACCGAGAGTTGTCACGGATGTAGCAAGATTGTCATATGCATCAGTTTTCATCTGAGCCATTGCTTCATTCGTTGCCGTAATACCGCCTTCGGTATTCATCAACGCGACGACAGCGTCTTCTCCGAGATCTTCCCACATGGTACCGAATACAGCCACACCGAGCTGATAACGGAGCATTTCATTCTCGACGCCCATTATCACGCCGAGCACTTCGTTCATTGCGTCTTTACCTTCTCTGCCGCTCTGACCGAATGCACGACCCAGACCCACAGCTTCCATCTCTGTTATACCGAGGAGATCCGCGTTTTCTCTCAACGCGTCGACGACGGTTCCGTCGCTGACACGAATGTTATATTCCTTGATAGCATCGCCCATCTTGTCGATGCTCCAGGTGCCTTCATCGGCACCATTGGCGATCATGTTGAACATGTCCTCGGCGCTGTAACCAGCATCACCGAACTGTACGCTGTACTCGTTAATCGTATCGAGAAGATCGCCGTTCTGATCGAGGCCGTTCTGAGCGCCCTGCACGATCAAATTATAAGCTTCGTCCGATGTAATACCGAACTGCTTCATCAACGAATTCACGGCGCGGATGGATTCTTTTACATCCCATCCGTACACATCGCGCAGAGTCAGCGCGTTTTCGGTAACATTCTGCAATTCAGTTTCATCGAGATCGCCGAGCATTTCCGTTACGGTCCCGATGGACTGCGCTACATCGGTTATACTATCGCCGAAACCGTTCTCGAATACTTCCTCCGCGACATCGCCATATTTACGCATGGCACTTTCACTCACACCGAGACGGGCCTGGAGCATGTCAAGAGCGAGTTCGCCTTCGATGAGTAGTTCTTTGAAGGCTTCGACCGCCGCCTGAATCGCCTCGGACGCGAGATCCGAAATTACATCCTTGACGACCGTCCAACCTTCGCCGGATTTATCAGCATCGTTGCCGGCATCTTCTGCCGAGTCTCCCGCATTATTGAGAGCCAGACGCAGACGACCGAACGCTGTTTCGGAGAGTTCCGCTTCGCGAGCCTGTTCTTCGAGCTGATTATTTACTTCACGCGCCTGAGTTTCGTAGTCATTCAGGCTGGCTTCGGTGCGCACGATCTCCGCTTGCAGACTACGATACGCTCGCTGATCCACATCCACGCCGTTCGCGATCTGTGCGTCGACCTGACGCTGTGCTTCACGCAACTGATCGAGACGCTGAGACGTGGCCGCGACAGCGTCAGTCAGCAGGGATTGCTGCTGAGTCAGCGCCGACACATTGCCCGGATCCAGACGGAGGGCACTCTGTACGGTTCGGAGATTTGCCTGAAGGCTTGACAATTCTTTATCGACACCCTTGAGCGAATCTGTTAAATTCGACATGTCGCCGCCGATTTCAATAGTCAAACCTTTGAGATCCCTCGTAGCCATTCAATCACCCTTTCGTCTTACCGAATTTCTCACGCAATGCTTTGCGGTCGGGTTCGGTCTGCTCGAGCACCCATGCGTCTTCGAGATACTTTCGACCGCCCTCTGTTTTGTTCAGCATGTGGATCCACGCGTCGCGTCGTAACTGTAAATACAGAATGCAGTCCATATCCTGAACATCAAAAATGGAGATCCCCGCATAATCTGCCACGAGTTTCTCCCAGTATGTCGTTATATCGTAATGATGACCCGCAGTTCCGTTATCCGGAGACTGCGGGATCGTCAGTTTTTTTCGGCTTTAAGTTCTGCGACAAACGTCGCATATGCTCTGAAGAACAGGATTATATCGCCGACATCGAGCATGTCCTCGACATATTTCGGCGACAGTTCTCTTCCGGTCTTGTTTCGGCTCATGAAGTGTGCGCCGATTTCATAGAGAGAGGAAATACTCTCGCGGTCATTATGTGCCGCCTTGTTCATCGTCTCGTCGAGTTCGAGCAATTCCTCCAGCATCGCCTTGGTCGGGGCATAGACGTGGATCACGCTCTCGTCTGCGAATTTGATCGGAAGCGTGGGCTTCGCCTTTGAAAAATCAAGCATTTTAGCCATGATCATATCTCCTTTCGATATTTAAATTAAAGAGAGGCGGGATCACCGCCTCTCGATGGATTAAGTTGCTGCGGGAATCTCCTCGTCGTAAATAACGAGAGTACCATCAGCATCGTGGGGATGTGCTCTGAGTTCCAGATTCACGATGGTCTCGGAATCCTTGGCGAATGCCAGAGTAATGCCGGCCTCGTTACGGCCCACAATGGTCAGGCGAATGTCGCCGTCGGCGGGATCTTCATGCAGCAGTCGGATCAGATACTTCTTGCCGTTGTCGTTACCGACACCACCGATCTTCACGGTGCGCTTGCCGGAGGCTTCGGTCACTCGTGCGGATGCGATCTGCTTCGCGAGGCTCTCGCCGGTGATGGTCATAACGCCACACTTGATCAGGACATCTTCCTCGGTCAGACGGGACTTCTGAACCTCACCGAGATCGTCCTTCGCGTTGTAGAAGGTAGGAGTGTACTCCAGAGATGCGCCATTCTTGATGTGACCGGCGCGGTTGCCTTCGACCTCGATGGTGGCATCTTCGGGAATAGCACTACCGGTGAACTCCATCATAAAGAGTTTCGCAGAGCCCAGAATGATTCTATCAGGTGCGCTCATGTATTATCATCCTTTCTTTTTCGTGGTGTACGCGAACATATATGTCGCGAAAAAATGGTTTTCTTCCGGGATATACGCATTTCGGCGACTATACACCATCGCCATGCTCTCGATCCACGTGTCGAGCTTTGCACACGCTTCTCTCAGTCCGTCGAGAGTCTCGTGATACAGTTCGATCGTGACGGTGTGGTTTTCCACTTTCGCGTAACCATAATCGTCGAGTCGGACGTTCACGTCGTCCACGTATATGCCATACGGATATTTCGGAGCCCTGGTCATATAACCGATCTCATTGAACGGTATGCCCAGGTTATTGAGTTTTTCATGCAGATCAAACGCTTGCATTACGGATTACCTCCTCCACGCGCAGCTCGAAATCCGCTTTCGCCTTTTCAGCTGCTCGTGTTACATGCTGATCGCCTCGGACGATACTGCCGCTGCGTGATTTATGATCTGCGTTCAGCAGATGAGTGAGACTGTAATGTGGCTTTTTTACATACCATATCTGCGAACGGCGCATTATGGTACGCTCGCCGGCGCGATGTGCAATCGCTCGCGCGTATTTACCGCGAGAGAATTTCGTCGTCGGGCGCTGTTTAGTACGGCGCACCATTTCGTCCATCGTGACAACTGCCGCCTGTTCAACGCCGTCGGATATCTCCCGGGAATACGTGTTCAGCTGCTCCATGATTATGCCGGGGAATCTGTCGATCGAGCTGTTAGCCACCGCGAGCCACCCCCGTTATTTTGAGAGTGCGGTGCATCTGCATGTAATCGTCGACATCTTCCACATCGTACTCGTTCCCGGCGTAGCGGATCCGATATTCCTGTGTGTTCAGGAAAATTGCTGCCACCTTCGGCGAATATCGCACCTCGAACGTCAATGTCGCCTTGGATTGATACGCGGCCGAGCTCCAGTATTCGGAGCCGCCTGTCTTATTGACACGCGCATGCAGGAGAGCCACATCCTCCCACGCGCTCGAGCTGTCGTTATAGCGGATCAGCATGATCGGAATATTATATCCGCTCATACTTCATCACCCGCCAGTCGCATCTCGAGACGCACCTGAGTATGCAATCGCTCGATACGCTTTTCGAGAGCGGCGCGTTCTTTTTCGGATATATTCGCGGAGTCGTAACTCAGGCGAATATAATCGCATTGTGCGCTTTTCACGCGTTCGTCGTCGGCGGGATATCCGGCACCGAGCGCACCTCGCGAATACATATTCGCCTCATCGATGTATCGAGTCAGATCACGGTCGGTCATCTCGTCCGCGAAATCGACACGGAGACGATCTTTCACGTCCTGAAGTGTGAGAGCGCTCATGTGTATCACCCTTTCATCGGAGCGGAGGGCCCGACGTGCGAGCCCTCCGGGAGATTATCAGACAGT
>JAEIGA010006895.1_pt1 | contig 17267 bp, 13 predicted proteins | sample 9270691 | NCBI WGS metagenome assembly JAEIGA01 (sample SAMN17057246, study PRJNA624740) | gut metagenome | biome: biome; isolation source: fecal sample | host: Bos grunniens | place: China: Xizang | collected 2019 | reverse complement strand
TAAAATTTTAAGATTATGGCGAAAGTAATAGTAATCAAGGGCGATTCTAATGCGGGCAAAACCACCGCATCGAGATATGTGTTGGAATCGTTATTGCTGATGGGTGCGAATCTGACAATGTATAAATCGGCAAATAGTTCTCCGAAAACAAAATTAGATGGCGACTTCGAGGCGAAAGTTGAGATTGCAGGCAAAGCCGTAGCTCTATGTTCGCAGGGCGATGTGTTAAAATGGGTGTTAAATAATATCCAGACGTATATTGCTTGCGATGTTGTGGTTGTAACAAGCCGTAATTTTTCGACCTTTGATAAGAAAGTTGGAAGAATATATAACCCAAAGGTGCTCGATAAAGTGGGTGCTAACACATCTTTGGAGAGTGATTATATGGACTTGGCGGACTTTACTCGCCAAGTTGTCACCGAGATACTTAAACGATAATTTTCGCCATATTCAATGGAGTGACCACGCAAATTATTCTGCGTGGTCGCTTTTTTTTGTTGCCCTCCCCCAAAAGATTACTCTCTACCCCGCCCTATAATCAAGGCCCCCCACCCACTGCCCTATACTCAAGCCCCCTCCCCACTGCCCTCATGGGTATTAAAAATCATACCCGGCAGTAGTGGGAAGAGCTCACGTAACAAAGGATTTCTGCTCCCTCACGGGTATTAAAAATCATACCCGATACACATTGGGAAAAGCCCTCGTATCAACGCCTCGCCCCACGCCCTCTTGGGTATCGAAAACAATACCCAGCACACGGAAGTCGCTCCCCTCCTCCCTCTCGGGTATTAAAAATAATACCTGACACTCAATGACAGCACCCCCACGCTCTCGCGGGTATTAAAAAACATACCCACAACATAGGGAGCATAGGGAGTTTAATGAGAATAGGAAGTTTAATGAATTTACAATGTATATCCCTAAACTCTCTAAACTCCTTAAATTCACTAATTTCACTATGCGTTCTAAAATAATTTTGCATTTTGCATTCTGCATTTTGAATTTTCTCTATCTTTGTGGCGAATATGAGAAGAGTCAATTTCCATACACTCGGTTGCAAGTTGAATTTCTCCGAGAGCTCTACCCTCGCACGAGAGTTCGAGGCGGGTGGTTTTGTGCGTGTAGGCACCAACGAAGATGTCGATATTTCGGTTATAAACTCCTGCTCGGTAACGGCGCAGGCGGATAAGAAATGTCGCAATCTGATACGCAAAATTCATCGTCGAAATCCCGACACGATCATCGCAGTTACGGGTTGTTATGCGCAACTCAAACCCTACGAAATTGCCGAGATTGAGGGCGTGGATATAGTGTTGAGCAACAATGATAAAGGCGATTTATATAAACAAGTGCTTCAACTATCAGAACGAGGCAAAACAAAGGTCTTTTCGTGCGAAACTGACGAGATAACTTCTTTCTTCTCGGCCTTCTCTTCGGGCGACCGAACGCGTGCCTTTTTGAAGGTGCAAGATGGTTGCGACTACTGCTGCGCCTACTGCACCATCCATAATGCTCGCGGAGCGAGTCGAAACACTCCTATTGCCGAGGCTGTGAAGCAGGCGGAGGAGATTGCGCGTGGCGGTCAAAAAGAGATTGTAATCACGGGTATAAATACGGGTGATTTCGGTCGTACTACGGGCGAGAGTTTTCTCGATTTATTGAGAGCGTTGAACGATGTTGAGGGTATTGAAAGATATCGAATTTCTTCGATAGAGCCGAATTTGCTAACTGACGAGATAATAGAGTTCTGCGCGTCGTCACCTAAATTTCAACATCACTTCCATATCCCTATTCAGTGTGGCTCGAATAAGGTGCTTGGTTTGATGCGTCGCCGCTATACTGTGGAGAAGTTCGAGGAGCGCATAAATGCGGTGCGCAGAGCAATGCCCGATGCCTTTCTTGGTATAGATGTAATTACTGGTTTTCCGGGCGAGGGCGAAAAGGAATTTGAGGAGTGCTACAACTTCTTGGCGAAGATAAACCCTTCGTTTCTGCATATCTTCCCATTCTCGGAGCGCGAAAATACCCCGGCGGTCAATTTTCCCGATAAGGTGTCGCCTGAGGTTTCGATGGCGCGAGCCAAGCGTTTGGAGGAGTTGAGCAGTCGTTGCCATTACGACTTCTGCAAGCAATATCTCGGCACTACGATGGAGGTTTTGTTTGAGAGTACGATGCGTGGCGGAATGATGACGGGATTTACGGGTAACTATTTGAAAGTCAAGGTGCCGTACGATAAGCGATATATCAACCAAATCGTAAAGGTTCGCCTCTTGGATATCGAGCCGAATGCCGATATTTTGGGTGAGATAGTTTAGCTATCAGCTAACACTCAATCAAAATTATTGTTAAAAACATAGTTTTTATAGTTAAAATTGTTATCTTTGCGAATCAAATCAAGGATAACAATTTTTTTTGTGCATATATGAAGGGTATTGGAAAGAAAACAACAGTCGCATTTTTGAGCATTGTGGCATTGTTGTCGGTGTCGGGTGTGATATCGCTCTTTGAACTGGGCAATTTGAGCAACGATACGGAGGAGATTTTGTCGGCAAATAGCCGAGATGTGGAGATTGCTCGCGATCTTTTGCGTTCGGCCCACAGTCATAGTCAGGCGATGATGCATGTTGTAATCTTTGGCAATGAGGTGGAGAAACAGTTGTGCAATGAGGCGTTGGCGGAGATAGATGCTCATATCGCATCTGCACGCAATAAATCTTCGCGCCTGATGCAAGGGTCGCTCGACACCTTGTTGATGTATAGCGAAGAACTTAGACGTGTTACGGATAGCTACAATGCCGCTATGTTTGCTGCGGACTCACTTCGTGTAGGTGAGCATAAGTTGGATGGTCGCGAGTGGTATAAGGAGATGTATGAGCCTGTGTACGATTGCTTTACGGAGCAGGTGCAGCACTATATTACGCTATCGCACAGTCAATTGGCTCCTCACGATCAGCTCTCGAAGAGTGTTTATCGCGCGGTAGCTCCTGTCTTGATTTCGTTGCTTGTGATGATTGCGGTGGTGCTGATGTTCTACTACTTTGTCTATGTTTATGGTGTAAAACCGATACTCAGCATAAATCGCTCATTGATTGACCACCTTTCGTTCAAGATGCCTTACAAACCAAAGGCCGAAATGGTCGACCAAATCAAAGAGTTGAGTGATAATATCGAAACGTTGATCAATATCTCGAAGTCGAATCAAAAGTAGGGAGAGGATGCGATATAGTGTTATTCTTAGATATGTAGGAACGATAATGCTCTGTCTTTCCGGCTTTATGGCGGTGTCGGCAGGCATCTCTATTGTGTCGGACGATACCGGCTTTTATCCTCTATTGCTCTCGGCTTTGTTGACGCTTTTGTTGGGCGTCTTTCCTATGATATTTGTCCCAAAAGCGGATAATATCACCACCAAAGAGGGCTTTATGATTGTCGTAGGCTCGTGGGTGTTGTCGTGTGTGGTCGGAATGTTTCCGTATTTGATTTGGGGAGGCGAGTTCTCGTTGGTAAATGCTTGGTTTGAGAGCGTTTCGGGCTTTACGACTACGGGAGCGTCTATTCTGACCAATATCGAGGCCCTGCCACAAGGTTTACTATTTTGGCGCTCGGCTACTAACTGGATTGGCGGTGTGGGCGTAGTGATGTTTGCGTTGCTCGTCTTGCCTTCGCTCGGAACGAATAAAATGGCTTTGTCGGGTATCGAGATGTCGTCGTTGGCGAAGGATAACTATCGCTATCGTACGCAGATGGTTGCAAAGATATTGCTTGTGACTTATATCGGCTTGACAATCATTAGCACTATCGTGTTGAAATTAGCCGGTATGCGTTGGTTTGATGCGGTGAATCACGCAATGTCTGCGTGTGCTACGGGAGGCTTCTCGACCAAAAATGCAAGTGTCGGCTTCTACGATAGTCCGCTTATCGAATGGATATTGATTTTTATAATGTTCCTGTCAAGCCTTCACTACGGACTTATCTACTCGACCTTTACCCGCAAGGCGAACAATATTTTTCGCTCGGAGGTTGTGCGAGTGTATGTGGCGATAATTGTCGGGGCAACGCTCCTTATTGGTACAAGCCTCTATTTCGCCGATATCTACCAAAATATCTTTACCTCGTTGCGACAGTCGGTATTCCAGACCGTGTCGCTTATTACGACTACGGGTTTTGCTACGGCTGATACCAACCTTTGGACTCCGTTTGCGGTGGTTATTCTGATTATCCTCTCGATTATCTGTGGTTGTGCAGGCTCAACTTCGGGAGGTGCAAAGGTGGATAGAATATTGCTCTATTTCAAAGTGTTGGTGGCTCGTTTGCGTGGTCAGCAACACCCTAACGCTGTTATCCGTATTCGCCTTGACGGCATTTTACAGGATGATAGACAGGTTAATACGGTGACATTATTTCTTACGACATATTTTGTTTTGATATTGTTCGGAACGTTGACAAGCGCCCTATTTGGCTTGGATTTGCTTACGGCGTTCTCTTCGTCGGTGGCATTTATCGGTAATGTCGGACCCGGATTTGGTGCGGTGGGTTCGTTGGATAACTATGCCGAGTTACCAATGTTGTTGAAGATTCAAGGCTCTGTACTTATGTTGATGGGCCGTCTTGAAATATTTGGATTTATTCAGTTCTTATTTATTAGAATGTGGCGATGAAAAGAGTTGTGATATTTATATTGGCATCGATGCCTGCCCTGACTTGCTTGGCGCAGACAGAGTCGACAAATAAAGAGCTCGAAAAGGCGATTTTTGCGCGAGATTCGGTGAGTGAGGTGTTGGCGGAATATCGTGTACGCTACGCTCAAAACGACTCGACAAAGGTCGCATTAACCCCAACTATTCTCTCGTTGGAGAAAGAGCTCTCTCGTTTGCAAGGCCTCTACGAGCAGGAGTTGGCGAGTGTGAATCAGCGTGATGCTCAGGCAGTGCTGGCGGCTTTCGAACAGCACGTAAAAGAGTTGGCGAATAGAAAAGAGAGCGAGAAATCGGCCGATACTGAGGAGGTCAAAGAGGCTGAGGTTGTGCAGGTTAAGAGAAATCTGGTCGAGAATGCGATTTTTGCACAACGATTGTCGCCTGCCGATTATGATTTGTTGCAGAAGTCGCAACAACAAGAGGTGCAGGTGGGCAATCTGTTGCAGGTCTATATGTCGAAGTATGAAGAGCTTCGATCCTTGCAACAACTCTATGTGGGCAGCACAACGAAAGAGAATGCCGATAGCTTGGCCGAGTCGTTTGTGGTAAAGGAGCGCGAAATGTCGGAGGTGGAGAGCGAGATCAAATCTATATGGTCGTCACTCTACTATAACAAGGTCTATGTCTACGATCTGTTGATGGAGCGCGCTGGCAATCGAGCGATGATAGACTTCTCGTCCAATGTGATGCAACGAGCTGACAATGAGATCAGCGATTGCACAGGACAGTATCAGTCCGATGTATTGGCAAACTACGGAGCGCGCAAAAAATCTCTCACCGAGTATGAGATTAAAATTGCTACGACGCTCAATTTTCCTCAATCGTGCGACTCTTTGAATGTGGTGTTGAACGAGTTGTCGAACAGAGATTATCGCCTTGCCAAAATTATGTTGCCTCAGCGCAATTTCATAATCTACGAGGATATATCCGTTCACCAGCCTTCGATCTATACCGCAAACAACCCTATACCTAAGGTCGAAATATACGAAACGGGAGTAATATACAGATTGAGAGTGTGGTTGAGCCCTAATCGTCCAGCACTGTCGGTGTTGCGAGGTGTGAAGCCGGTATCTTACTCTGACGAGTTGCATAGTGGGTGTTATGTCCATTTTGTGGGCGGCTTCGAGACTGAAAGCGAGGCGCAAAAGGGTGTTGCATATCTCAAACGCCTCGGATTTAAGGATCCTAAAATTGCGGTTTGGGTAGATGGTGTTTACTACCCTACTGTTGAGGATATGCATCAAGAGGAGAAAAACTTTGTTCTTGAAATCAGAGGCTTAGAGAGGTTTACGTTAGAGATGAAGGCGGCTATACAACCTCTTTTGAATGGATGCTCGATCTCGCGTAAGGGAGTGAACTACGTTGTAGGTATTTTCGAGCTTCGCTCGCAGGCCGAAGCGGTTGCAACTCAGCTTAAAGCGATGGATAGCAATATGTTGATAGATATAGTTCAAAAACACTAAAATACTAATTGAGATATGAATGTAGTTTACATCATCTTTTTACTGTTGCTCGGCGCACTCTTTTTGTTGGCTGAGCTGTTGTTATTGCCGGGTGTTACACTTGGCGCAATACTTTCGCTCGGTTGTTACGGAGGTGCAATATACCTCGGCTTTACTCTCTATGGTACAACCGTAGGTGTGGTTGTTGTGGTGGTTGCCATTTTGTCGGCACTTCTGACCGTAATCCTCTCTCTTAGGGGTAAGACTTGGCAGAAGCTCTCACTGCATCAGAACATCGATTCGGTATCGACCGAAAATCCCGAGAATACTGTTTCGGTAGGCGACAAAGGTGTTGCCGTGTCGCGTATATCACCTATGGGAAAGGTGGAAATTGGCGGTAAGCGCTATGAAGCAAAGTCTGCCGATGTTTTTATCGATCAGCGTGAGGAGATCGAAGTTGTTGGTTTCGACAACACTTCTGTCGTAGTTCGAAAGATTAATCAATAACACATAGCCTAGTATGAAAAGATTTTTTATTTTAGCCTTACTGCTTGTTGCAACCACAATGTCGGTTGTGGCAGCCAATTCTCCGATTGCAGACAAAAAGGCGCAGATTGTAGCTGGTAATGCTCGATTTACCGTGCTTACTCCGCAGATGATTCGTATGGAGTGGAGCGAAGATGGCAAATTTGAAGATCGCGCAACCTTGACATTTGTGAATCGTAAGTTGGAGGTGCCCGAATTCAAAGTTGAGCAGAACGATGCGAAGCTTGTTATCACAACTTCGAATGTAAAGTTGTCGTACGATAAGGGTGCGAAATTTTCAGCTGAAAACCTGTCGGCCGAAATTTTGGTTGCAGGCAAGAGCGTTGTGTGGCACTATGGAGATGTCGACTCCTTAAATCTGATGGGTACAACTCGTACGCTCGACGGCTACTACGGATTTAATCACCCTAAGAATAGAAAGAAACGACTCAGTGAGATGGAGACAGGTTTGCTCTCTCGTGGAGGTTGGACCGTTATTGACGACTCGCAACGCCACTTGTTTGTGCCTGTGGAGTCTCATTGGAAGCAGTGGGTTGAGTGTCGTCCCGAGGGTGATCGTCTCGATTTGTACCTCTTTGCTTATGGTCACGAATATACCAAGGCATTGAAGGATTATACTCGTGTTGCAGGTGATATTCCGCTGCCACCAAAGTATGTCTTTGGTTATTGGTGGAGTCGCTATTGGCAATATTCGGATAACGAATTGCGCGACTTGGTCGAGATGATGCGTTCGTTGGATATACCTCTCGATGTGTTGATTATTGATATGGATTGGCACGAGACATGGGGCTTGAAAAGAGGTAGCGATGCCAAGCGCGATGAGTATGGTCAGCGTGTAGGATGGACCGGCTATACTTGGAAGAATCAGTTGTTCCCTTCGCCGGAGAACTTCCTCACTTGGTGCCACAAGCATGATTTGAAGGTGTCGCTTAATCTCCATCCCGCTTCTGGTATCCAGCCATATGAGGCTCCGTATGCCGACTTTGTCAAGGAGTACGGTTGGACCGAGGAGGGTAAGAGCGTACCATATAAGATGTCTGAGCAGAAGTGGGCTGATGCCTATTTTAATACGGTGCTTGGTCCAATGGAGAAGCAGGGCATTGATTTCTGGTGGCTCGATTGGCAGCAGTGGGTAACAAGCAAATATGTGAAGGATTTGAACAATACCTTCTGGCTCAACCACACTTTTGACCATCATATGGCCGAGAAAGGCAATGAGCGTCCTATGATTTACCACCGTTGGGGAGGCCTTGGATCGCATCGCTATCAGACCGGTTTTTCAGGTGATACATATATCGGTTGGTCGGCATTGCAACTCTTGCCTTGGTTTACTGCAACGGCATCCAATGTGGGCTATGGTTATTGGGGACACGACATCGGTGGTCATATGTTCCACAAGGAGGACGAGAAGATTATCGATCCGGAGTTGTACTTGCGTTGGTTGCAGTATGGCGTTTTCACTCCTGTATTCAAAACCCACTGCACCAAAGACAGTATAATCGAACGCCGTATTTGGCACTACCCTGACCATATGTACGATATGCGTGCAGCTATGCATTTGCGCTACGCACTTGTGCCATACATCTATGCAGCGGCTCGCCAAACCTTTGATACAGGCGTGTCGATGACTCGTCCAATGTACTATTCCCATCCGGAGGAGGATTTGGCATATTCGATGAGAAATCAGTTTATGTTTGGTGACGACCTGTTGGTTGCGCCTATTATCACTCCTGCCGATAAGGTTACAGGATTGGCGACCAGCAAGGTGTGGTTGCCTAAGGGTGAGAAGTGGTTCAATATGGTGAGCGGAAAGATGTACGAGGGAAGCGACGATGTTATCGAAATACACTGTACATTGGCCGAGAATCCATATTTCGCAAAGGCTGGTGCTATTATCCCAATGTATCCGAAGTCGGTACGCAACTTGCAACATACCATCAATTCGTATGTTCTGACCTTTGTCCCTGGTGGTGACGGCAAGACCACTATCTACGAGGATGACGGTAAGTCGAAAGACTACTCTTCTTCTTACGCTACAATCGACGTGTCGAAACGTACCGTGGGCAATAAGATTGTGGTAAAGATTGCTCCTCGCAATGGTAGCTTCGAAGGTGCAGCCGAGAAGAATTCGTACGAACTGCGTCTACCTGCAAACTATCCACCTAAGAGTGTTCGTATTGATGGCCGTGAATTGAAATATGCTCGCTACCCGGAGATTGGCGAATGGGGTTACGATGGTTATAGCCTCGCACCTTATATCCTTCTTGGAGAGATTGACAATGCGAAAGGTTGCACTGTCGAGATAGAGTTTGCTAAGGGCGATTTGGCTAAGCAGGAGAAGCTCTATGGCATTCAAGGTATCGTGAACCGTTGCGTTGTGCTCACTGCCGAATTCAAAGAGGCTTATGCTAAATGGTTTGATCCATATCCACTTCTCCCTGATTTCTATATGAATGTGTCGCAGGCTCCAAACTTTATCACGGAGTATTTGGATGGCATTCATCAGAGCATCGAGAACTACTACAACTCGTTGAGAGAGTGTGTTGTAGAGGTGGATAAGATGGAGTTCTTCCCTATTGAATTCCGCGAGAGAGTAAAGTCGCAATTGACTAAACAATAAACAGAACTAAAAACAACCAAAAAATTACAGATATGGAAGCAAATGTTATAATTATCGCATTGGTAGCTTTTGCAGCATTTGTTGCATTGTGGCTCGTATTCTACTTTATCCCTGTGGGATTATGGTTTTCGGCATTGGTGTCGGGCGTACACATCTCGCTATTGCAGCTTGTGCTGATGCGTTGGCGTAAGGTGCCACCAACAATCATTGTATCGTCGATGATTGAGGGAACGAAGGCGGGTTTGAAGATTGATCCTAATGAGTTGGAAGCCCACTATCTTGCCGGCGGTAATGTGCAGAAGGTTGTACACGCTCTTGTTTCGGCACAGAAGGCAAATATTGTGCTTGATTTCAAGATGGCTACCGCTATCGATTTGGCTGGTCGTGATGTATTCGAGGCGGTACAGATGTCGGTAAATCCTAAGGTTATCAATACTCCACCTGTTGCAGCTGTTGCGAAGGATGGTATTCAGCTTATTGCTAAGGCTCGTGTTACAGTTCGTGCCAACATCAAGCAGTTGGTCGGAGGTGCAGGTGAAGAGACCGTCTTGGCGCGTGTTGGCGAGGGAATCGTATCGTCGATTGGTTCGGCTATGACACATAAGGTTGTACTCGAAAATCCCGATTCAATCTCGCGTGTAGTTTTGGAGAAGGGTTTGGATGCAGGTACTGCGTTTGAGATTCTTTCGATTGATATTGCCGATATCGATGTTGGTAAGAACATCGGAGCGCAGTTGCAGATGGATCAGGCCGATGCCGATAAAAATATCGCACAAGCTAAGGCCGAGGAGCGTCGCGCTATGGCCGTAGCTCTCGAACAGGAGATGTGTGCTAAGGCCCAGGAGGCTCGTGCGCGTGTTATCGAGGCCGAGGCCGAGGTGCCACTCGCAATGGCAGAGGCATTCCGTTCGGGAAATCTGGGTATTATGGACTATTACAAGATGAAGAATGTAATAGCTGATACCGAGATGCGTGAGTCGATTGCAAAACAAAAATAGTAATTGGTGATGCTTAAAAACATAGTTTTCGACCTTGGGGGTGTCGTTGTTGCCCATAACGAGGAGGGATTTAAAGCGAAACTAGGCGAGTTTTTTAGCTTTGTGTTCGGTCCGGATATGAAGTGTGTGCCTTCGTTTTGGGTGGACTACGATCTAGGCATTCGTACCATCGACGAGACGGCTACCGAGGTCGCAAAGTTTCGTAATTGCAGTGTGGCGGAAGCAAAGGCAAATATGCTCGAAGCGATAGCGCTGCAAGAGGAGCTTGAATCTACGGTCGAGCTTATCAGAGAGTTGAAGGCGAAGGGGTATAAGTTGTATGTTCTTTCGAATATGTCGAAGGAGTACATCGAATATCTGCGCAAATTGTCGGTATTTGACTATTTCGATTATCAAGTGGTGTCGTGTGAGATACATCTCGGCAAACCGGACCCAAAGATATATGAGTATCTGCTCGAATGTTGCAAGCTCAACCCTGCCGAAACAATCTTTATCGACGACCGCAAGGATAATGTTGAGGCGGCTGCTGAGATGGGTATTGTACCGTTTCATTTCGATCGTCGCAACCCCGTAGAGGCTTGTGATGAATTACGCAAAATAATCTATAACGAATAGAGATAGACTGATGAAAAGAGGAGTATTATTTGTCTTGTTTGCAACGATGCTGCCGTTGTTGGCTTTGGCTCAGAGCGTACGCAATGAGGTGCAGTTGAGTCGCGGTTGGCGTTTCTCGCTCGAAAGCGAGGCGATGAAGTCTGACGGAGCTAAGGTCGCAGCTGAGAACTACGATGATGCATTGTGGGAGGTAGTAGCCGTACCTCACGATTGGGCAATTAAGGGCCCATTCGACGAGAATATCGACAAACAGGTAAAGATGGTTGTTGAGGATGGCGAAACTGTGGCTAAACTTCGTACGGGTCGCACCGGTGCATTGCCATTTATCGGAGCCGGTTGGTATCGTGTAAAGTTCTCTGTTCCGGAGGGATGCGAACGTGCTATTCTGACTTTTGGCGGAGTCTTTGGCGAGCCGGTGGTATATGTGAATGGCCATTGGGCGGGAGAGTGGAAGCACCCGTACAACACCTTTAATGTAGATGTCACTCCATATGTCTATCGCGATGGTCGCGAGAATGTTTTGGCAGTTCGTGCCGAGAATTTGGAGGAGACAAGCCGTTGGTATCCTGGCGGAGGTATCTATCGTCCGGTATTCCTCACTACGACATCAGTTACAGCAATCGACTGCTGGGGGTTGAATATGACCACCCTTTCGCTCAACGACAAGGGCGATGTTACTGCGTCCTTCGAGGCTAAGGCCACGGGTTACGAGGGTAAGAATTTGGTTGCTCGTTGGAGTGTAGCAGGTAAAGAGTTTGAGCAGGCTATCGACTGTAATGGTAAGGCATTCACAGCCTACACTTTTGCCGGCATTACACCGTGGTCTCCCGAAGAACCAAAGCTCTACGATATGAAGGTAGATTTGTTGTTGGTTGAGGCCGATGGCTCTCGTCGAGTGGTTGATAGCAAGACTGAACGTATCGGCTTCCGCACCATTCGTATCTCGCCTGAAAAAGGCTTCGAGTTGAATGGCAAAACCCGTAAAATAAAGGGCGTATGTATGCACCACGACCTTGGAATGCTGGGTGCAGCCGAGAATAAGGCGGCTATTCGTCGTCAGCTCGAATTGCTCAAATCGATGGGTTGCGACGGTATTCGTACATCGCACAATATGCCTTCGAGGTGGCAGATGGATTTGTGCGATGAGCTTGGATTCTTGGTTATGGCGGAGAGCTTCGACGAATGGGCAGACGGAAAGATGGAGAATGGCTACAACCGTTTCTTCTACGATTGGTATAAGCGCGATTTGGCAAACTTAGTGAATAATCACAAGTTGCACCCTTCGATTGTGATGTGGAGCGCCGGCAACGAGGTGCGCGAGTTGTGGTACAAGTCAAAGGTCAAAGGGGTGAATCCTGGTGCTACTATTTCGCAGATGTTGGTTGGCGAGTTCCATCGATTGGACCCTTCGCGCCCTGTAACTGTCGGAATGAATAAGTTGATTATGGATACCGAGATTGGTGCAGCACAGGTCTACGATGTTCCGGGATTTAACTATCATCCCCACCTCTACGATGAGGCATACGCAAAGTCGGGACACGGTTTTATGCTTGGCTCAGAAACAGCGTCAACCGTATCGTCACGAGGTGTATATCACTTCCCTGTCGTAAATACTTGCCTTATCGGCAGAGATAAGGCGACTCGTGATTCGTTGAAAAAGGCGGGTATCTGTTTCGCTGATTATCACAATAGCAGCTACGATACAGAGGTTGTATCGTGGGGCAACTTGCCTGATTACGATTGGGTGGAGCAGGAGAAGCCTTGGGTTATTGGCGAGTTTGTTTGGACGGGCTTCGACTATCTTGGCGAGCCTTCGCCATATAACGAGGTGTGGCCGTCGCGCAGTAGCTATTTCGGAATTATAGACTTAGCGGGATTGCCTAAGGATCGCTACTATCTCTATCGTTCGCGTTGGAATAGTGTGCAACCTACAATTCACCTTCTTCCGCACTGGAATTGGGAGGGCCGTGAAGGCGAGATTACACCGGTATATTGCTATACGAACTACCCTACTGCCGAGCTCTTCGTGAACGGTAAGAGCCAGGGCAGACGCACTAAAACGAAAGATGGCGACATACTCGACCGTTATCGTTTGCGTTGGAACGAAGTTGTATATGAGGCGGGAGAGATTAAGGTTGTGGTCTACGATGAAAATGGCTCGAAAGTGGGCGAAAAGGTTGTTAAAACCGCAGGAAAACCTCATCACCTCGAACTCTATGCAAATCGCGGAACAGGCGAGAAAGAGCGTGACTATTCCGAAATGTACAACGAGTGTAATCCTACAACATTCTCGTTGGGTGGCCATTTGAAGGCAGACGGCAATGATATGGCGTTTGTTTCGGTACGTATGGTCGACAAAGATGGCAACTTCTGTCCTACTGCCCAACATCAACTCTTTGTGGAAGTTGAGGGCGAGGGCAAATTTAAGGGTATTTGCAATGGCGACCAGACCTCCCTCGAAGTATTCACAAATCCTACGATGAAGCTCTTTAATGGAGAGCTGGTTATAGGAGTACAGACCACCGAGCAGGCTGGCAATATAGTGGTGAAAGTGTCGGGCAAAGGTATAGGTTCGGCATCTATTACTCTTAAATCGAAATAGAGAAACTATATATAGATAAATGGAAGAAATTTTAGAGATGGAGTTGTCGCACCCACGCTACGATGTTGTAGTTATAGGTGGCGGTGCGGCAGGATTGATGGCGGCCGGAACGGCTGCACGAGTAGGCAATAAGGTTTTGTTGCTCGAAAAGATGGAGAAACCAGCACGAAAGGTGCGTATTACGGGAAAGGGTCGTTGTAATTTGACCAATGCGCGTCCTGTTGAGGAGTTTGCCGAGAATGTTCGCGCAAATGGCGAGTGGTTGCACGTTGCGATGTCGGAGTTTACAAATCGAGCTACAATGCGATTCTTCGAGCGTATGGGAGTAAAACTCGTTACAGAGCGTGGTGAGCGTGTGTTCCCGGCAAGTGGCAAGGCTGCCGATATTGCAAACGCCTTGGAGTTCTATTGTCGCGACTACGATGTGGAGATTCAGTGTAATAGCCGCGTAACCGAAATTCTGGTAGCAGATGGCAAGGTCTATGGCTTGAAGTATATGAATAAGCGTGGTTTTGTTCGCAAAATTGAGGTCGCAAATGTGATTATCGCTACGGGAGGAGTATCCTACCCTGCTACGGGCTCTACGGGCGACGGATATGCTTTTGCTGACCGCGTTGGCCATAAGATTGAGGATATTCGCCCTTCACTTACGCCGCTCGTGTCCAACCATCCGCAAATTGAGTACATCAAGAATGTATGGCTCAAAAATATAAATGCGCGATTGTTTGTGGCTGGCGAGATGGTACGCGAGGAGTTTGGCGAGATGTCCTTCTCGGATCGTGGCTTGGAGGGTGCAGTTATTCTTCGTCTGAGTCGCGATGCCGTGGATGCTCTGCTCGAAGAGAAGAGCGTTAAGATCGAACTCGATTTGAAACCTGCCTTGACCGAAGATATTTTGCGTGAGCGTATCAAGCGCGAAGTGGCGGAGATGCAACCTGAGGATTTCTTTGCCGAGTTGGTGCGTCGTCTGGTGCCAAAACCATTGGTTGTGCCTATCTGCAAAGAGTTGGATGTGCATTCTCGTCTCTATATCTCGAAGGTGTCAGACAAGGAGTTTGAGCGCCTTATCAAGGTGTTGAAGGGGTGGTCGTTCCCTATTTCGGACTATATGCCGTTTGAGTATGCAGTCGTTACGGCTGGTGGTGTAAGTTGTTCGGAGGTGAACGAATACACAATGGAATCGTTGAAAATAAAGGGTATGTACTTTGCCGGCGAGGTGCTCGACGTCGATGCAAATACCGGTGGATACAACCTGCAAATTGCATTCTCGACAGGTCACTTGGCGGGATTGCTCAAAAAGTAGAACTTTGTATGAAAAACAGTGGTCGCACTCTCGGTCGTCGTCTGCAAATGCTCGGTAACAGACTTTCGCGTATCAAGCACCATAAAGGACACGGGGTACACTCTCCATTCGTATATGGTTTTGTGCGTAAGGTTATTATGACGAAAACTCTTTGCGAGGAGCAGGGAACTGCGCTATATGACTCTCTCATAGCCAATGAAGTCTCCGAAAAGCGCGCAAGAGAGTTGCATAATACGTTGTCCTATATCGAGGGACAAAGCTACTCTGTAAACGACGTGGAGGGCGATTTGTCGATATTGCTATCCAACTACCCTACTTCGCAGCTACGCAGTGCCTACGAGGAGGCTAAAAGAGAGTCGGTAACGCTTGTTATTGGTCAGCCATATCTCAATAAAGAGCGACAAAACGAGGTACAAACGTTGGTTGCAGAGCATAGCTCAACGACCATTGATAATAGAGCCTATATAATTTTCTTTAACAACAGATTGCCAAAACAACATTATCGTTTATGAAATTGTATACAAAAGGTGGTGATAAAGGGCGCACATCGTTGATAGGAGGCGAACGAGTTCGCAAGACTGATGTGCGTGTCGAGGCCTACGGCACGGCAGATGAGTTGCAGGCCAATATTGCATATTTGGCCGATAAGATGGCTCGTGAAGAGTTGTTGGCGGTCTATGTCGAGGATTGTCGTCGTATTTGCTCGCAGCTGATGACCGTATGCTCGTTGTTGGCGGTTGGTTGTGGATGTAAGTACGAAATTCCGAAAATTTCGGATGATGATGTTGCGTGGTTAGAAGGCCGCATCGATGCCCTGCAAGCCGAGTTGAAGCCGGTTGAGTGCTTTACGATTCCGGGAGGATGCGAACTCGCCTCGCTCTGCCATATTTGTCGCACGGTGTGTCGTCGTGCCGAGCGTCGCGCTATCGAGGCTGCCGAGAATTACGAAATAGATAAAGTTCTGCTTATTTTGCTGAATCGATTATCGGACTACCTCTACGCACTATGTCGTACTATTACCGAGCGCCTTGGTGCGAAGGAGGTTTTGTGGCGAGAATAGAATAACCTAAAATAGTATAGTATGAAAAAACTATTAGTATTAATGGCGCTTCTGTCGACAATATTGTATGCAGAGGCTGCAAATGTTCGTGGACGAGTTGTCTGCGACGGACAAGGTGTTGAGGGTGTTGTTGTTACAGATGGTATTCGTGCAACACGTACAGACAAGAATGGAGCATACAAACTCAAAACCGACAAAAACCATTCGCACTTTGTCTATATATCGGTGCCGTCGGGCTACGAGGTGCCATCTCTCCGCGGCTTTATGCCCGATTTCTACCGCCCAATAAAGGCTAAGCAGAAGGAGTATAACTTTACGTTGAATGCGGTAGATCAGACCAACTACTATCTTATCGTGTCGGCCGATATTCACGTTCGTAATAGATGTATGACCTTGAATGAGCCTTTGCGCCAGATGCCGTTGAGCAATCCGGTCGGAGAGGTCGATGCCGAGACTTTTGCGCGTACCTATATGGTTACCTTGCGCGATTATGTATCGCAATTGCCTTCGGGAGTTAAGGTCTATGGCTTGAATCTCGGTGATATGAGTAACGAGTCGCATTGGAGCCGTTATGGTGGCGACTTGGAGAACTTTGTCTCGGTCTGTGAGCGTAGCGGAATGCCGATTCAGACCTACACAGCCATTGGCAATCACGAACACGATATGAAGGCCAGGGATATCTTCGACGACGATGACACCGAGGCCGAGTTGGAGTATATGAAGGTCTTTGGCCCTACCTACTACTCTTTCAATATTGGCGGAGTTCACTATGTTGTGCTCGACAATGTCAAGTATTGCAACCACAAATCGAAGGGCCGAGATCGCAACTACGAGGTACGATTTACCCAGGATCAGATTGATTGGGTGAAGTTGGACGCTGCGTTGATGCCTAAGGATACCAAACATATCGTATTTGCTTGGCACTGCCCATCATTCCGTCGCGCCAAAGGTGGAAAGGCGGTACACAATGCCGACGACATCCTGACTCATTATGCTTCGTGCAAGCTGCCTATGACTATCCTTACGGGCCACAACCATCAGGCCGAAACATCGGTTGTTGCAAACTACCCTAACACTACGGAGTATGTTCATCCATCGGTGTCGGGCTCGTGGTGGTACTATCCATTGTGTAATGATGGCTCGCCGGCTACGTTTACGCGCTACGATTTCGCACAAGGAGCGCTTGTGGCACGTGAGAGTGTGAATTTCACAGAGCGCAGCGAGCAGAAAGTCCGCATATATAACAAGGGACAGTTCAACAAGAATGGCGAGCAGGTGATTCGCTTCAATATTTGGGATTGGCATCCGGCTTGGCGTTTCGAGATCTACGAGAATGGCGCAAAGGTGGCCGATAAACTCTCGCAGATTCGTATGCGAGATCCTC
>JAEIGA010006894.1_pt1 | contig 17269 bp, 13 predicted proteins | sample 9270691 | NCBI WGS metagenome assembly JAEIGA01 (sample SAMN17057246, study PRJNA624740) | gut metagenome | biome: biome; isolation source: fecal sample | host: Bos grunniens | place: China: Xizang | collected 2019 | reverse complement strand
TTTTTCAAACTTAAATTGAATATTTTTTATATTTGTTTCTGCACTATATTTTTCTTTTATCTTATTAAAAATAATATATTGATAAAATAAAAATAAATATTTATTATCTGTTTTTGTCAGATAATCTTCTAAATCTTTTTTACTTAATTCATAGCTTTCATTGATTAATATCGATTTGAAAGAATATCCCAAAGGTTCTTCAATAGTAAAAGATTTAGACCAACTGTTTCCTGAAATTTTTGCTGAGATATTTCCACATGGAAATACATTTCCTCCATCACTTAAGACAGATAGTGAGATATATTTTTTATTATTTTGAATTTTTTCAAGAATAGTTTGACCTTTTTCAGGAATTATCATCCAAGTACCTGAAAAACTAGGACTTTCCCAAATATTACCATCAATTAATGAACGATATTTCTTTCCATAAAAATAGACCTCTTCATTTTTATTATAAACTACAGTACTTTTAAAAGTATGTAGTGTATTTTGAAATTGAGATCTTTGAATTTTCTCATCAAGAATGGGCGGAATCCCTCTTTCTACATTACCCAGAAGGGTCATACTATTAGCATCTATTAAAGTATTTTGATAGTCAGTATCAAAACTGGATTTGTCTTCCTGTATTTTCCCATTAAAGTAATCATTAGTTACATTCCAGTACTTTTTATTTCTATGTGGAACTTTTGCAGAGTTCCAAGAGGCTAAAGAAATATTGACTGCAGAGAGATTATTTGGAGTTTGTACTATGTAGAATACCTTTCTATCATAGATTTCCTGAAGAAGAGAATAATAAATTTTATTTTTATTCTCTTTAATTGTTTCAATTTCAGGATAAACATAATACATCTCTTCATCATTCATTGAAATATTTTCTACCGGATCTGGACCTAATTCTATTGTTAATAAAGGTTCTTCTTTTATTTCAAGATTAAATAATTTTTTAATAGAATATTCAATAAATTCTTCTTGATCTTCTTTATATATTTCTATTTTCCAAATATTTTCTGGAACATCTACCAAAGAGATTCTAGTATTATCTAAGCTAACGCCTCCAAAATATCCATCAACTGTTTCGTCCCAATTTCTAGTTAATCCTGAAAGTTGTGGAACAATGCTATGTTCTATTTTTTGTAGGTCTCGGAATTGGCTACCAACCAAATCCCGAGATACACTATCAAGAAAATCATTAAGGAGATATTCTTTTCTTTCTCCATCTACTTTGAATTTAAACTTATATTCAGCAAACTCAATCAAGTCACTGACAGAAGAGCTAGAAAAGAACAGCTTTTTTACAGAAGTTCCTTCTTTGATAATATTTTCTTTTACTTCTTCAGATATTTCAATATTTTCCTGAGGAATAAAAGGATGCCATTTATAAAGAACTGCTACATAAAATTTTGTCAGTACTTGATTTTTATTTACTATTGTTCTCATTCTTCTATATTTTCTATAATAGTTTCTTTATATCTTATAATTCCTGATGTTACATTTGAATGTATTTCTCCTTTTATTATAAGATTAATTACCTCTATTGTTGATCTTAGCTCTCCAAAATACAATAATGCATTAAGAAAATTTCTAAAAGAACCAATAAAAGTATTTATATTGTTTACATTAATTTCTTCAATATCAAAAGAAATTGTTTCGGCAGTGTATGTAATATTATGAAGTTTAATTCCTAAACAACTTTCAATATAATCGAAAACTAAAGGAGTACCTTTTACACTATAAAATAATCTACTAACATAATTTATTACTTCAGAATATTTTTGAGTGCTATCTAAATCCTCTTCTTTAATGCAGAGACCTATAAATCTTTTTACATCATCGTTTTTTAAATAATAATAATAATTATCAAAAGATCCCTGTGTTTCTTCATAATATTCAGCATATCCCTTAATCATTTCTTTCAATTGATGAATAATCTCAATATTTGTGAGATTTTTGGGGATAAATATTTTCATGACTCTACATACATTACTGAATTAACTAAATGTGAAGTCACAAAATAAGACCCAATCAAGCCGTACTGTTCAACTTCAATATTTTCTTTCACTATTTCATCCCACTCAATAGGGCTTCCATAAGAGTCAGTAAAAGATATATCTAAATTAGTAATCTGTTTAATATTAGATATTTTATTTAAGAGTGCTGTAATTTCTTTTACTAATCCTCCCTGTTTATCTACTGTACCATCTTTATTTAATCCTAAAATACTAAGATTAAATCTATAGTCGTATTCTTGCAATACTTTTTTTATATCCTCATCTATCGATGTGTTTTGATAAATTTCAGCATTTATTGAAAATATTGCATTATATTTTGTACCTTTTCTTAAAGATATCTCATCCGCTACATAATAAGACCTTCTTTTTTCTATATATTCTCTTTTTTCAGATTCTGTCAAGGCTACTTGATCTGAATAAGGAATATAATAAATATTTAATTGCATCTTATCATTTACTTTGGCGAATTTATAGTTTGTTCCATTCTTCATTACTTTTTCTGGAAATAATTCCTCTAAAATAACACCAATATCAGAATTGCTTCTAAAAATGCTATTTACATGTCTATCTCTAATAGCTTTATAGTGAATAGTATTGATATCATTTCTAGGAATTTCTTTTAAGAAAATCATTCCAGTATTTTGTGAAGAATAACTATAGTTATTTAGCCATGTAGCATCAAAATCTACAAACTTAGTTCCTTTTATTTTGATAGATTTTAATTCAGATGAATTAAAAGATTCAAAAGTACAAAATTTAAATACGCCTATCTCTACTTCAGTATTAGTAGGAGTTTTTACTTCTTCTCTATTAAATCCTGATCTAAAAATATCTGGAGTATATAATCTCATTCCATATGATGGAATAGTTAGATCAAATATTTTTCCGGTATTTATATGATCAGAGAAAGTTCTAGTTACTTCATGATAATCTCCATTAACTTTTACATATAGGTCATTACTCAAATCATTTTCATTTACTGTAACGTAATAAGTATTATTTACAGTAAGCTTCTGTTTTTGAGTAATAAATTCCTTTGCAAGAAGAGCAATAATTGTGTATGAAGGACTATTTTCATCATCCCCTGTCGGAGGAATTACTACAGGAGCATAAGTAAACTCCGGCATAGAATTTGTAGTATCAGATAAAGAAACTTCACTTTCTGTACTCTCTACTTTATCTGTTTTAAGATATCCAAGATAATATACGCCAAAAGAGTTTGCAGAACATATCTTATCGAAGACCTTGAAACTTAGATATTTAGTAGATTTAAATTTAATTATGACTCTAGGACAGCTTCCACGAAACACGGAATACATCTCATTCATGCAGTGCTGTATCTTTGAGTTTAGTAATGATGCTTTTTCTATTGAAGATTCTCGAACCATTGATACATTTTCTACTTCATTAATATATGAAGCATTAGCTAACATTTGAGCAATCATTTCAACTCCTGCTCCAGTCAAGCCTTGATTCGTAGCGATAGTTCTATATATTTCAAGATAATCTTGTAATGTTCTCATAACTCTATTTTTATTTCGTCAGATATGTAATTATTTATCTTAATAACTACACTAACAGTTTCTTCATTTAGAACAGAGACTGATTCTATTGATATTTTAACAGTGCTTTTATCAAAGTCGCTTTGTATATTTTTTACCAAATCTTCAAGCCTTAGTCTAACTTCTTCTTGTAATCTATCTTTAGGGATTCCTACAAGAGTAAAATCGAAACCAATACCTGAATAATGAGGTATATCATTAGGTCTAATTATTAGATTCATTCTAAAAAGATCTAATACATATTCTTCTAATTTTGTAGTAGTATCTCCAGTAGATAACAAGTATTTAATCATTTTTTCTTATAATTTTTACAATTTTTACATGATTTTTCAGAAGGAACTGGATTACCTAAGTTATCATATTGTATCATTGGCTTTCCTTGTTCATCTAGAATCAATTCTTCAATGTATATTGGATTCCCCAGTTCATCGACTTCTTGTTCTCCTTTATTATTTAATTTAGGAATTGGATTTCCTTCTGGATCTAAAATATAAGTAGATCTATATTTAAAAGTCATTGGACTAAAATTTCCACAATTATCCCAAGAATGTCTAGAGAAGTCTGCCTCAAGGTCTATTATTTCATCGTAGGTTAAGTTTACTTTAATTGACTCTTTGATAGACCAAGAATCACATAAGGTTGCATCATTTGTTGCTAATGCCATAATAGGCCCTGCCATATCTCCTAACACTCCTTCTAATGCAGATGTCATAGCATCATTCAGGTCAGCATCTATTAAATATACTAATCCCCCTGTTGCCATAATTAATGATTCTGGGCCAATCGTCATCGTATCTATAACATCAAGCGTAGATTCTAATTCTTCTTTTCCAGGAAATTCTCCTATTCCTTGGATAGTTCCCCTAAGTTCTCCTAAAGCTGATTTAAACTTACTTAGCTCCGCTCCTAAATATGAGGACTTAGTTTTTACAGAAAAGATAAATTGTGCTAATGCTCCTGGAGTGATAGTTGGTCCCCAAGCACACGCCCCAATAATTGCTGTAGGAGCTGCTAACATAGTCTTCATTAAGTCAGCTGTCCCTGTCAATACACCATCCCCATGTGTTCCTAAGTCAGAAAAAAGCTTCTTATATGATTCGAATAATCCTTTTGCAAGTTCAGTTGCATCAGAAACGCTACTAAGAACCTGCTCAGTAATATTTTTTGCCATAGTTAATACTTGTTCCTCAAGGATATCAAGAGTTTCTTTTGCTTGATACAATACCTCATTTGCTGCTGTATCGACTATGTTTTTCTTTTGTCTTATCTCTTCAAGTCTTTGTCTCTTTCTTTCTTGTTTTTCTTCTAGACGTTTCTTCTGTTTTTCATTCAAGGATCTTTGAAAATCTAGAATTTTAGGAGGATCAAAATCTTTCTTAACTTGTCCTAAAGGGATATCTACAATTTCAAGTCTATTTCCAAATATAGTTTCATTGGCTCCAACTCTAACTTTGGTCATTACATTTTCTAGCTGTTTTTGAACCATAGCTGTTAAAAATTTTGTAGCTGCGCCTTGAACTGCTGAATAAATTGCTGCCATAAATTTTAATCTCTATTTAAGAGGATTGAATCTGTTCCATGATCAAGAAGAGGGGTTTTCATACATTTACATAGATTATTAAAAGGTCCTGGAGAGCCTGGAGGAGTATTTATCTTTAGAGTTTTTCCTCCTATTTTGATATTTGTAGCATCTATGTCTAATGTCCCAGTAACTTTTAAAGAATAATCTCCATTAATGATAAGATTTACTTTTCCATTAATATAGACATCTTCTCCATTCTTAATATTAATTGTAGCTTTTCCTGCAATATCTATACATGCATTCTGTTCGACAGAAATTCTTTGGTCTTCTTTTACGATTGTGGTCATACTTCCTCCACATTCTGTATAAATATTATCTTCAGTTACCGTATCTAAATTTCCATCTTCATCTAACTCTATCCAAGACGTATTTGATGGTCTATCAGAGTCGCTGAAATCTCCTTCATCAAAAATTCCAATCCTTAAAGATTCGTCAGTAAAGTCAATCATCTTTCCTTTACATCTCATTCCTGTAAAATTATTTTCATTTAATTTTTCATAAACAAAATAACTATGATATTCAGGATCTAAGTCTCTGATAATAACTAAGTCGCCTATCTTCGGTTCATCTGACCCACATCTAAGTGGATAACAAGTCAAGTTTTCCATTACTCCAGGAATACTTGCTTTAACTACAAATGATTCTGAAGAATCGGGAACATCTGTTATTGTTCCAAAATAATACTCTGCTCGTACTCCTTTCATAATTTTTCTCCTTTTTCTTGATTTAATATGTTTCCTTTATTGTCTTCTATGCCTTTAAGTAGGGTTCTCCAAGCAAATCCTTTACCTCCTTCATGATTTATTGTAGAATCTGAAGTAATAAGAATATCATTTTCATAAACAATATATAGATTGTTAGGGTTTTTTATATCTTTTTCTTGAACATTTTTATAATAAATGATATCTCCTATTTTATATTCAGGAACTCTATCGTTATAACAAATAGATAAATTACTGTAATAATTAGAGTTATAATATCTATTATTATAGTCAGAATTTTTTCTTAATTGCAAGACATTTTTATGAACAATAGAATAATTATCGAAACTAACAATAGATACACCATATGTAGATTGAATAGAGTATTCATCTTGACCATATTCAGTTTTATTAGTTTCATTTATTTCCTCTCCTTCCATTGTTTCATTCCACGAATCAAATGGTTTTTTGAAATATTGAGGATTAAGGTTTGTCTTTGAAAGACTTTCTTGCATTACTCCACCGGTCCCTCCCAATACAGTAATTGGATTTTCTCTTTCTTTATTTCCTTTTGAGTTTATACCAGAAATCGTATCTTTTAACATAAATCCCTCTAGCCCAAAGGCAAATAAAGAATCATACTTAAATGATTTAGCCATTCTTGTACAAAAATCATATGAGGTTTCTTGAAATTGAATCAAACTTAGGTCATTAGAAAGATCGGATTCACATCGAATATCTTTATTTCCTAAATAAGAATATTCAATTGCTTCATTAATATCTCTAAATTCTAGAGAGAGAGTTTCGCTTATAAAAGAAATATTCTTTATGCAAGAAAATTCTATAGTTACTTGATTATCTATTACTTTTTTTGAAGTAATAAGTGCATTGATATTATATACTGATCCTTCATTTTGTTCTATTTTTATATCAATATAATTAGTTTCATTGATAAGGTCAGTATTTATTTCATTATTAGGGAACTCAAAATCAGCTATTCCATAAGCAATAGGTCCCCCAATAGCTTCATGTAATTTTAATCTTTTAAAACTAAATGAACTATCCATGAAAGGCTTTATCTCTACAGAGCAGCCATTACTATTTTGAAATTTTCCCATTATAAATTATCTAATATTGAATCAAGTGTTGTTTTTGATAATACAGACAAGACTTTTCCTTTTTTGTAGTCCGACAAAGAAAGTCCAGTCTGTAGCATTAATAATCCCTCATAAGAACTAGAACCATAAATAGCATTTGCAATTAAATCTGGTCTGAATTCATATTCTGAAATTGTATATAATATTCTAGGAAGGTCAAGGTTCGAAATTATAGAGAGGAATGATGAATTATATACATCATTCCCCTCAATATAATTAGACAATTCCTCCTTAGTATATGTATATTTAATCGGTTTTTTATACATAAACTATATATTCTTTTTTAGGAGTTGACAAGTCTTCTCCTGTTTCATATTTAACTAATTGTTCCCAGAAACTATTTCCAAGATCTTTAATTGCCTCTTTTTGTGCTGACTTTTCTCTATCCTTTTTCATTTGATTTACTGTGCCCCAACTTCTTCCTTCAGTAAATGCTCTTAAGGCAGTATCTGAATAAAGAGTACAGGGTTGTAATGATAGAGTAACATCTGCATATAAAGGAATAATTCTTCCTTTATATTTTGGGTCTGGATGTTTACACGGAGTCTTAGAAAAAGATATATTCATTGAGGTAATGACTAAATTTTCTAAAGAATACATGTCATTTATTCTCAATTTTAGTGTACCTTTTTGAACATTATCTACAGATTTTAGATCAGCCTTGAATCCTCCAGGAGGCATCTGCCATTTTAGATTTTCTCCTAAAAAATCAGAAGTCACTGATGCAATCTGTCCTTCAGATGTGCCTGGAATAATCATTGACAACATCTTTCCCATTAATTTTCCTCCTATTGCACCATCGATATTTTGATATTTAGACATAGCATAATCGTACAGTTCTTCGAGTTGCTCATAACAAGTGGTAAATTGGAAAGAATCTCCATTCCAAATCCAGTCAGAAAATACCGTATATTTCATGGAAAGATTTCCAAAAGATGTTGTTGTACCGCTAAAGTAAGCAAATCTAGTACCTTGAATCGTTAATTGTCTGTTCAAAATATTTGATGCTTGTGACCCATATTCTGATGCAAAATCCATAGCCTGTCCTGCTAATCCGGATAAAGTACCTCCGCTTCTTCCTTCTTTTGGGTTCTCATTAGTTATTTTTCCAGCCGCTTCTGTTAATTTTCCAATAATAGGAGCATATGGTTTTAAACTATTGAACATTCCCTCTATAGCATTATCTTTTCCGAAATCTGTCCAAGAATTTGAAACACTAACTACAAAGTCTTCACTTGCAATTGCAGTAGCTATTGGTTTTAATCTGTACAAATATTTTTCATTAGTTTCAGAAGATTTTAATATATTCCCTTTAAAACATTCTTCACTTTTAAATGGTACCCAAACATTTCCAGCATATTTAGCATTAGGATGAAGAGTAACAGTTAATCTTCCATTTTGAAGCTGTTGATCATAGTAAAAAGGAGAATAGTAATTTTCACTACTAGTACTTCTTTTTATTTGTTCACTCATTTCTTCTCTTTCTGATATAGAAATATTTTGGTATTTTACTTTTTCTCCGACACCATTAATACCTCTAGCGTTTGCAGTAATAACTACTTCATCCATAGTAAAATTACCATAAATTCTATCTTCTACCTTAATTATGGCTTCTCCAGAAAGAAGATTGTTGATTTGTTCCTGAGATCCTGTAAAAATTTCTTTACTCATGATTTAATCATTTTTTCAGCATGTGCTTTTTTAAGTGAAACTGAAGTTTTACAATTTTCTATTGAAGTTTCAACATTACTTAAAATATTTTTATATTGTGCTTCTGTTTCATTAATATTCATTGCTGGAATATTATTTTTTACTGGCACTCTTTCTTTTGTTTTAGAAATTGATATATCTTTCTCTTGATTTATGTGAGTAGGTATAACTTTTTCTGCAACTTGAGGAAAAGAAGGGGCCATTTTTAAAGTAGAAGGTTTTTCACCATCTCCAGTTTCTCCTGAAATAGTACTTGGAATATTAGATTTTTCTACATTATATCGTATTGCTCCAAGATAACTAGATAAATCTTGTTTTTCTCTTCTAATTCCTTTTGCACCTTCTGGTCCAGGATTACCAATAATAATTGGCTTACCTTTCTCATCTACTTCTCCTGTATAAAGCGAGACATGCCCTGCATACTTCTGTTTCCCTCTATTATTAGCAAAATTAGAGCCATATCTACTCCATACCATTATATCTCCGGGCCTAAGTTTATTCCAATCTGGAATATATTTTCCTTTTCGATATGCAGAGTTTTCATCCCTAGAAAGATCTATCCAGGATGCTTTTTTTCCTTTATTTGCATCTTCTACTATATTTACAGTTCCTGCAGGGACAGATACACCGAATTTTTTGTATAAATTACTTACATATCCCGAACAGTCAGTATTTGTATAATTTTTTCCTCCATATTTGTAAGTGACCTTTCCTATATCTTTCTTTGCCTGTTCTATTACCTTATCCCCTATATCATTCCCTCTATAAGAAGAAATGGGCTCAGAGTTAGGTTTTTGAGGAGAAAATGAAGAAAAAGGTATTTCAATAGTAGGAGTTTTTTCGACTGTACCAAGATTATTGAAGTGACTATATTTTTTCTCAGTCTCCAGTTTCTTTAGTTTCTTTTCTTTAATTAAACTTTGGTCCTGTAACTTCTGAATAGATTCACTTCCTTTATCTCCTTTTTTAACTTCTTTCTTATGAAAATTCTTATGTTTTTTGTCTAGGTACTTATAAAAATCTTGTGTGCCTTCTTTAGAATAAAAATCATCTATTCCTATAATTTCTTTAAAAACTTTATTATTTATATTATAGGCACGTTTTTTATATTTACCTTTACCAATATGAACTTCATTTTGAGAACTATTCATCAAGTAGTCTCCATAAGTTTCATCAAGAAGTTCTTCTTTTATTTCGTTATTTTTCTTAAGTTTCTCAAACTTAGATGACCCTAGAAAATTTCTAAGAAATTCTTCAGATACAACAACTCCTTCTTCTCTTTTAGATAATTTATCTATTTCACTTAAAAGAAATTGTAATTTTTGATATTCTTTAGAATCTCCATTTTTTAAGTACTTAGAAGCTTGATCAGAAAGATAGTAAGTAGCTTGAGGTGTTTTGTCGGATAAAGCTTTCTTGAGAAATTTTCCTTTTCTTTTACCTGGTCCATCAAAAATACTACTATCATCTTTCGATATTTTTTCAATAGCCTCTTGTCTATTCAGTCTCCTCTGATATGCATCACTTCCCCCAAATGCAGCCGTAAATAATCCTCCTAGATATTGAAAAGTTTTTCCAATATTTTTCTCTGGGTCTCTAAGAAAATCCAATATTCCAGAAAATCCTATATCGGCTTTTTGAGCTTCAACCAATGCAGCAGTCCTATCTTCTTTTTGAATTTTAAGAAAATCAATAACTTTCCCTATCCCTTCAAAAATAAGATCTCCAATTCCTTGAAATAAATTCTTTCCTTCTTTATCATCCATTCCAAGAAATTTTCTAATACTTCTGACAAAAGAGAAAGAGTTTTCATCCTCTTTCTCCCCTGTAGGAACTTCACCGAAAAATAAATATCTAAATCCTTTCTCGATAGAATCTAATCTATTCATTAACGGTTTCCAAACCATTGGAAGTATTGTAGAGACGTATAAAGCAATTAGTGGAGTCATAGATGAGTCCATTTTTTGCTTAAATTTATGTCCTTTATCTACTATTTGAGAAGTAAGTTCTTCTATTTTTCTAAAAAGAGCATTTATATTTTTAGAAAGCGAGAATTCTTTTTCTCGCAAATCTTCTTTCTGTTTGTTAGCAAGTTGTTTTTGTCTGTCGTATGCACTTCCAATCCATTGTCTGTATCTTTGTGCAGCTTGTTCAACAGGACTAATATTTATCTGAGGCTGAGAAACTTTAATATCAGGCTGTACTATTTTGATATCAGTTTCCGTCTTGTTTTGAATATTCTGTATATTCGTAATTTTCTTTGGAGCCGTAATACCATACTTACTTAGTACAGCCTGAGTTTGGTTATTAAGCGGCAATTGTTGATTTGCCATCTTTATACTGTTGAGCTCCAACCTACCTCATGTTTAGGATTAGTTGGAGGAGTTACATTATTTATTATTTGTTGTCTAGGTATAGCATCAAGTTGTGCACTTATTCCAGTAACTTCAGCCAATTCTTTTGTCGAATTTGCTATTTTTCCTAATAATTCTTCTTGAGTTCCTAAATTTACGCTGTTATTATTGGCTAGCATATTCTCATAAGAAGGAGAAGAAATTACTGGAGTAGAAGGAGTGAATGAAGAAGGATTAAGGGCAAAGTATTTTTCCGCATATCCCCATCTTCTATCGAAATGAAGAGGTAATCCATCTTTTCCAGTAGCAGGTCTTTCAAAGTGTTTAGCAAAAGCCATAGCACTTTCTTCTACTGTTCTAGCTTCTTTTAATTTCTTGAGAGCTCTCGATTCGGAGGTTTTAAGTTCATGTGCAAGAAACTCTATTTGTTGCTCCAATGAAGGAGTTTTTGTTCCAGTAAATTCAAATAAAGCATCTCTTCTTTCATTATGCCATTGAGCTATACCAAAAGAGGTCCCTCTATCTCCTAGCGCGTTAATATTAAAACCTCCAGATTCTATATGAAGATTACCTACAATACCAGAGGCTTGTTCTCTTGTAATTCCTAAATTATTCATTAAATAATTTATAATCATCTCTGCAGTCTCTTCTTGACTTCTCCCAACTTGGACGTTAGTTTTTGTAGGAGTAGGAGAAGAAGGTGTAGTTGATGATACAGGAGTAGGATTATGATAATAGTCGTTTGTAACCTCTTCTTCTTCTTTATTAGAAAAATTGTTTAAGACAGTGTTAAATTCTGTATCTTCATTTTTCAGGGCCTCTCTTTTTTCATTAAGTGAAGAAACATTACTTACTACTTCCTGATAACTTTTGTCTATAGGGGCTAATTTTTTATCTGAAAAACTCTTCTCAAGAGCTTGATAATTTTCTACAGAAAAAGCATTACCTTCTTTCATTCCTAAAAGTTCAGATAACATATCGGGAGATATCATTTCAACTTTTGCAGGATAAACATACTTCCCTTCTTTTAGCCATCCTTGTTCTTTCTCTGTTAAATCATTTTTAGAGACTAAAGACATTTGCATGTTCTCTCTTCCCGTTATTTCATGATAAACAGCTTCTCCTAGTCCATGAATAGTCCCAATACCTGCTCCAATAAGGGATCCAAAAAATGCACCAGCAGGAGCAGAAATTCCGCCAAAAACTAAACCAGCAGCTGTTCCGGCTGCAGTACCTGCACCGGTCCAATCCCCAATTCTTCCAAGAATACTATATTCTTGACCTGGATCATAGTCTGAAGTTTTTCTTTTATATACATAATTTGAATCATCAACAGCATATTCCCCTTTCTTTGCATACTTATTCTTAATATCAGTAACATCTTTTTCTGATAACTTAGAATTAAGTTGTTTAGCAATTTCTGGAGTTAATGGAATAAGTTTATCATTTCTAGACGAAAATTTTCTTAATTTTTCTACTGCTGTCTGTATTTTTCCAATATCAACAGTATCTTTTCCTATCTCAGATCCTAAGTATTGGGTCATCTTCAAAGCAGAGTCTTCATCCCTCAGGTTTCCTTCCTCATCGAATTCGCCTTTCATTGATATCTTTTCGCCATTGATAGTAACATCTTGAGACTCTTTTATTTCTTCTGTCTTTTCCTTTTCAATTCTTGCACCTTCAGTAAACGTAGCCTGCCCTTCAGATCCTCCTATAGCTGCCACGATTACATTTCCTAAATACTTTAGCCATCCCTGAATATCAGTCAAAGATTCAGGTTTATCTTTTTGTACTCTTTGTATAGCCTTTTCTCTATCTTCTTTTTGAAGTTCGAGCTCTTTCATTAGTCTATCAAAAGAGCTTCCTATAAGCTTTTTGACTCCACTAAAAATACTTTGAGTATCTAGATCTCCCTTCATTCCTAAAGCCTCTTTCCATTCAGTGACTTTACTTTTTCCTCCACCTAATGCTTTTCCTTCTAATCCTTTAGGCATAGGTAAACCAAAAAACCGTCTAAAATCTGCTTCAAGAGAATCTAAGCCATTCATAATCGGTTTCCAAACCATCGGAAGAATTGTAGCAATATAGAGAAATAAGAATGTCTTTAATGAACCAGAAACGGAATTCACCATATTTTCTGGATCCATTTTATCTGAAATCTTTTTAGAGAGTTCCTGAAGCTTTCTCATCATCCTAGAAGTAGACCTTTCAAGTCCTCTTTCTCTTCTATTGTATTCATTCATTTGAGAATTAGCCAATTCTTCTTGTTGTTGATTAGCTTTTTGTAGCCAAGTCTTAAATTTGATTGAGCTATTTCTAAAATTTATTTGAGGTTGCTGAACAGGAATATTAGGCTGTACAATTTTTATTTCATTTCGATTAGTAGTTACTGTATTAGTTATATTTTCAACTGTAGTTGGGCCTTGTTTACTAATATTTCTTGTAGAAACAGTACTACTGGATTTTGGTTTTTGAGATGGATTTATTCCGTACTTAGATAAAATCTGTTGAGTTTGTGTATTCATGGCTGGCTGCTGTTGAGCAACTCCTTGTTGCTGCTGTGCCAGATCAGCAACAGTGTCTATCCCCATCTCAGCTGCCTGTGCAATTGTCGCTCTTTCTTGAGCTTGTTGCATAAGGGCTTGCTTTTCTTGTAAAAGATTCCCTTTTTGTTCTTGAGCCATAGATGCTAATTCATTTTGAGCTAATCCTGCTCCTTGAATAGCACCTGCTTTCTCAATTTCTTTTAATCTTCTGTCTCGGTCGTCCATTTAGCTTTATTTTCTCCTTGAACTTTCTTTCCTTTTCCTCCCTTACCTTCAAAATTTATAGTAGGAAAGTCAGGATCAAGTCCTTCAGTTTTTTCCATAAATGAAGAATAACTTTCTTCAATAGTTTTTAATGAACTTAGTGTATATCCTTCTATATTATCAATCTTGATGAACTTGTTTAAATAAAATTTTAGATCCATCAATTGGGTTATGGAGATAGATTTCTCGAAAAAAGTCAGTAATAAGCGAATCTACACTTACTACCACTCCCCTCCTTTCTTCTGGATTTTTTTCTTTTTCACAAGAACAATGAACTGTAATTGGATTAACACTATCAAAATAGATATCTTTAAGGGCAAGAAGTAACGTAATATCAGAATGAGTTGCACCTAATACGTCCTCTTCTACTTGATTAGGATAAGGACTCTTAATAAGAGAAATAGTTTTTATCATCCCAAGATCCTCTATTTTTCTTGATCTTAAGTAGTTCTGAAAAACTCTCATAAAATCGTTTACAGTAGGAACTATTGTCTCATATCTATGACCACCTAATTCAATCTCAGTTCCTGCCATTACTGCAGGATCTATTCCCTTAAATTTAATATCCTCATTAAGTGAAATAGTTTTATGAATATCTTTTCCACAATGTGGACATTTTATTGTCAAATTATAAGTAAGTTCCTCTGAAATTGTTATAAGTTTTTTATAAAAAATAAGAAAATCAACATCCATAATATAGCAATCTAGGATATTCTTATCTTCATTTACAAGATTTTTTATATCATAAAGGTACTTACTGAGATGATCATTTTCTGGAGGAAGATTATCTAAGTACTTAGTAATCTCATAAAATGTCATAGGACTTACAGATACAGTTGGAAAATTATATCCAACACCACCAGAAGGTAGTTGTGAAACAAGAATATTCATATTTTAAAATTTAAATTTTCTAAAAATTATTTTTACATAGTGAGATCAAGACAAACCAATGTCCTGATCTCTTTTGTTTTAAACAAGATTATTAAATGTTCTTGTGTAATGTTCAAATTGCAAGCTCATTTGTACTTCTGCTCTATCTGATCCATCTTCAGCTACACCATTTTCATCAAATGATGCATCAGCAATAATCATATTATAGAAATCAATAGTACGAACGTCAATACGACTTGAATTTGTGATAATTAACTTGCCCTGTGCAACTAAGTCATCCTTACGGAAAGAGTACTTACTATCACGGTCAGCAATCTTCTGTCTCCAATCATCACAGAAATATGTAATTGCCTGGTCTTCACGATCTGTAAAATTCAATGTTACTGTACCAGAAGTGCTCTGTCCAGTCTTCTGGAAAATAACAAAATTACCACGCATTCTCTTTTCAAATCCATTAACAGAGGTATCAATACCTACGTTTACTTGATTCAAACGAGCTTTAAACACATCATCTCCTGGATAGTAGACAATCTTTGGAGGAGCTTCGAAATAGAACTCCCACATGTCACCTCTAAGAAATTCTTTATTATTATCCTTATAGGTTTCATAGTCGATAAAACTCATATTTCCGCCAGCAGAAGCTACGAGCTTTGATACATCTGATTTAATTCCAGCCATTTATTTAACTTAAATATTTAACGTTATATTAAGGTATATATCTTTATCTATTAGTTCTGTATAAATTATTCTAAGAGTAAATGATAACGTACGCTTAGAATTATCCTCTTTTATATCTATAATAGATAAATTTTTTATTACACTAAAATATGTTGTATAAATTTGTTGAAGAATATTTCCTATCGAATTTACTCTTTCTGAAATATTCTTTTTATTTATTATACTCCACTTTTCAGATTCAATTTTTCTTTTTATTTTTCCTAAAATAAATTTAGTTATAATATTTTGACTTCCTGATCCATTAAATAATTGATCATAATAATAGTAGTGATTATTATAAGAAAGATAATTAGATTTTTTCTCTTTTAATTCTTCAAGAAGAGAAAAATCTGATAAAAGGAATCTTTCGTCTTGTGGAGAATTATACAATATTCTAGTCTGTTGTGTCTCAAACTTTCCTGTAATAATGTTATTTAAAAATACATAAAATCCAGGTCTTTTACTATAGTCAGACAAATAAATTTGATCATAGAAATACAATAAATAATTATCTTTATCTTGATAATTAAATATAAAATTATTTAAATAATCATTACTCATTTCTCTATCTGTTACAAGAACAAATGATTTTTTATGTAAATCATACTTATAATATTCTCCCGTATTTTTAACTTTGAATATAGTTTTAGAAACAAAATCTTTGTTCTTTGGTATATCAAAAGATAAATTAATTTCAGGAAGAGACTCAACAGTTTTTATTACATACCCAGTTTTTTGATTTTCTATTAAAACTTGACAATCTTTGTTCCTTGCATAATCTAAAAGAATCTCATATTCAGGAAAATAATTATATTCTACAGGAATTGGAATATTTCTATAATTATCAATATTAGGAATAAGAAGAAAATCTTCCTTAAAATCTGAAAAATTTTTTAATATTTCAAGACTTTCTTGATAACATTTATATGTCACTTCTTCGTCCTCACCCCCAGATAATTTCCAGCTACCTTCAGGTAAGCCAAAATCAGAGTCTCCTAGTTTATACAAGCTTCCATTCTTTCTAAATTTATATAATTTACATGAAACTATTTTAGAATTTTTATTTATCTGATATTCAAGAGAATCTTCTCCTGGTACTGAAAATATAGGGCCTGTAAATATTTCAATATAATTATATTTAGATATTTCAGCTGTATAATATCCTTGTTTACTTTTAGATTTTACTAATTTTATGTTAACTTTTTCTTTAGCGTTTCCAATCGTTCTTGAGAAAAAGTCAATTCTTTTTCTATTTTCAGTAAAATCTGATAATAATTGATTTGATACTGAAAAATTTGGCTCACAATAAAATCCAGGAAGATTATTTAATTGTCTATTTTTAGATAAAGTTTCGGTATATATTGTATACTGTACAAACTCATCTGTTTCTTTTATTCCTAAAATTTTATAACCAAACTCTTCTATTATAGATTTTATTTCTTCTAAAATACTTGATAGTTCTTTTTCTGATAAAGAAATTTGTTTTTCTTCTGTTTTGAAATCATTACCGAGCGGACAAATCTGATTACCGGAATTAAACCATACCAATAAAACTCTATCATTACCCAAAGATAAAGTAAAATAATTTCCTTTTTCGCCCTCTGAATTAAATTTAATTTCTCTTTTATCAAACTTAATATCAAAAGAAAAAGACAATTCTCTATTACTATACCCTATAAATTCAGTTTTAGATATAAAATTAATAGTAGGAACATCCAAATTATAGACTTTTTTATATTTTGGGAAACAAAAATTAAATTCATCTTTATTTTCTGT
>JAEIGA010006893.1_pt1 | contig 17271 bp, 22 predicted proteins | sample 9270691 | NCBI WGS metagenome assembly JAEIGA01 (sample SAMN17057246, study PRJNA624740) | gut metagenome | biome: biome; isolation source: fecal sample | host: Bos grunniens | place: China: Xizang | collected 2019 | reverse complement strand
TGGATACAAACAAATATCGTCTGGCAACCAAACAATTTCCATATCTTCCAGAGTTTCAAAAGCGTCGGCAGCATCAATCCACTCCATACAACCAAGGCACTGAAGCTGGTCAATATGCTTAACATCCTTATCCTCGGGAGTGCAATAGAATCTTTCTCTCATAATGCATTCCCAGGAGCCAAAGTCGTATGCATAGAAGAAGCCGTCAATGCCAACTGCGGGGAACTTCGTCTTCACGTCGTCCATCATCGACAAAACACAAGCAAAGAAGTCGGATACATAACCATAAGGCTCTTCTCCGAGCAATCCTTTTCTATCTAGGACGAACCCGTCAGTCTCATCTTCGATAACAGTTCTCAGATTTTCTTCAAGATTTTTGTCGTAACAATTTGCTACCAGTGTCTTTGCCTCAGTAGACTTAATTACGCTTGCAAGACTTTCGATAACATAATCGACAACTTCCTGCTTTTGTTCCTGTGCAATAGTAAACTTAATCATATTTATCTTTCCTCTCGTTTTTTATTTATAATAAAGAATTTTATCAATATCGCCAATATCAATATCACCAATGAACTTATCTCCTAAGAAAATAGCCTCGCCGTAAACAGTGCCGCTGCTTCCAATTTCAGAATTGTCTGATAAGAGCCAAGTCATAAGATAATAATCTGTACCAACTATTTTTCTCACCAAACCCTTGTAGCACATGTCGTCTCCATAGAGCTTACGAACGCTATCATTCTTTTTAAAGTCGTCGAATTGATAAATTCTTTCAACAACTTCCCTATCAATCTCTGTTAATTCTGGGTCATGGTATTTACTTTGAATTAAATAAGTATGTACGCCAGTTTGAATAATATTGTACTCGTAATATGTACATTCTTCGCCATTTTTCTTAAAGTAATTTTCACCGACATCAACCTTGACAGCTGCTTTATCTGTTACAGCAATGTTGTAATAATCAGAAGAAAATCCGTCTGGTTCATGATTAAGCACAATATTGGCATTTTTAAGTAATTGCACTTCCATCAAGAAGCAAGAAACAATACAAACACCTGCCAAGATGTATAAAAGAGGCCATCTAGGTTTTTCCTCTCCCTCAACAGGCTCAATCTTTTTAGCTCTCACTGTGCAGACAATTATACCAATCACACTGAGAATACCTGCCAATAGAATTCCGCAAGCATTAAAGAATGCTTCTAGCCCAACATACAAATCCATTACTGGAGGCAGAACAAATAAATCAGCTAAAAGATAAATCATATTGCCGATTGTGCATGCTCTAACACATTTCAATTGACTCTTTTTCTTTGAGCGAATTGAGACAATCATAAAAACCAGAGAAGATATAATTGCTACTATTCTGAAAATCGTTAACATTGACTTCATATAAACACCTCGTTATTGCAAAGAAGCCCTGCCAATTTAGCAGGGCTTTCTCTGTTAAATATGGTGTAAACAGTCGGATTCGAACCAACATCTCTGACTTGGCCAGACAGCATTTTACCGAGCTAACACCTGGTGAGGGTGCGCCACATTGAAACCATGTTTACAACGCCGAACTCCATATCACATTGACCAAATGCAATATGGAATACGACTCAGCTTTTTGCCAAAACAATGATTATCTCGGAAGTGGTCAATCAACAAAGACAAACATTGCGAAACAAAGGACTTTTGTTTCTGTTCAGAAGACCCAAGGGGTTGCGCTTGTAGCTGTTCACAGAGGCGTCTCGGGTTCATTGATAATAAGCGCATTAACCATATTTTCATACGAACAAAGGCTAATGGCTTGGAGCAGGATACGGGAGTCGGACCCGCCTAATCTGCTTGGGAAGCAGAGATTCTACCGATGAACTAATCCTGCAAATAAGAATGAGATGAGCACACTCAACTTTCACTCGCCGTTACTCATCGAATGTCTTGGCCTACTAGCATCTGCGTTCAGTCAAATATGACTTTTGTGCTCCGAGGGGGTCCTCGTGCTCATTCTAAAAGGTGAATGGAAATCGTGCAATCTCCATATGGTCACCACCCTTAGAGTTTCAGGTTCACCCTCAACCAAATCAACCCATTTGTGCAAACAGGTTTAAAAACAGAGGAAGCCTTTAGGCCAGCCAAAGGACTTACACCCCCTACACATATGGGCTCGAGACACCTTTGTGAGAAACGAGCCTTCCCTCGTCCCCAAGGCTAAATGTGCGATAGCCTAACAACAAATGTTATCCAGTGACCATACTCGCCAGCATGGCTTGAAAAAATGCTGCTACGGATTGCTAACAGCTCGTCAACTTTGCGGTGTTGACTCGGGCAATTCTACTTGGTGCCGCTCCCGACCATTTGTTGTTGTGCAGGTTAAAGCTGTGTGCGTCGCGTAAGTCCGCTGATGCAGAAATCATCTTTAACAATATTAATACGCAGGATTGCTCGTGGTATTAAGCTGCACTATAAAATAGTTTGTCTTCCTTTTTAACTTCACGCAGCGTTTGCACAGCACAATATGCATCTTGTGCCTTAATGTGATGGTTCTGTGTATTCAAAAGGACAGAAACGTCATTCTCACCTTCAGTTTAGGTGGAAGCAAACTGAGTAATGCTATTGCCTCGCCACGCCCAGTTGTAAGGGTATGGACGACGACACATTACTAAAACTCCCCTGCTCCGCATTTTGTCTCTGAGTTCGGTATCTCTGGTGGGCTTTCGGCTTGCCCTGCACCCTGGTCTTTCACCTACGACAAACTCTCCAACACCCTCAAGGCTGCGGGAGAGCGCATCGCGCCTCAGGTATAGACGCCCACAGATTACATCCTGCGGCCGATGTTTGGCGGGGAATATCCCCAGCCCCCTGGTGGACCTAGACCATACGGCCAGCCCCAATCAAGGCAAGCAACGCCTTTAATATCAACGTTGCCGAGAGCCTTTTGTACAACATGGTACATAGGCAAGACAATTCTAAAAGCAGGTCAGTGCAGGCATCAAGACCCTATAAACTCATTGTCATGTTTTGTTCAGTTGGCAACTCTAAAAACTGGCTCCCACGCAAGCGCGGGACTCCTGGAGACTTGCTGCCGTAGTCTTGTTCCCGATTATACATCATGGTTGCCACGGAAAGGATGTCGACCTTGCTTATCCCACTGGGGAGGGTGCCAATCCGTATAGCAGCCAAAGCGCTTTTGATGTACAATCTTACCTTGTGAGGGTTCGTCACCCAAATGCCCCTGAAGAGGAGCAGGCTAATATGCACCCTTGCGGACGAAATTAACCCGAAATTGGACTCGTCGCCCTATACACGATAAAGGTACGAGCTAACTGCAACTATAACTTTACCATGTCCTACGAGCAAGTTTTCACCCGTCGTAGATTTTGCGCTGTTACGCGCTGGCATACCAGGTCAAAGACATCTGACTTACGTCCGCTCTCAATTAAGCTACTGGTATGATTGTGTTATTAGTATAGGAGAAAAACAAATGGCTTAGCCTAAATGGCCTTGCTTAATTAATATAGAGAAACTCAACTGTGATGCGAGGGTGAAACCGAATAGCAAGAAAATATTTTATCAAAACAAAAGAGCCCCGTATGAGGCTCTTAATCTTCAAAAGTGTTAGGTTTTTCATCACCAGAGCGGTTTTTCAAATACTTCTTTTCCCACAGTTCAATATATTCGAAATATCTATCTGTGATATCGGTATAGTCATACTCCACATAGAAATGCCCAGTATTATCAACGACCATGGTCAATACATTCCATCTATTCTGCTCACTTAGCATATTTCTATGAGGCGCTAAGAACTTATCAATCTCAATAACCTTATCAATGACGACCTTTTGACTCAGCCCTTCGCACTTTGATAATTGATTGATTTTATCGCCGATTCTTACATAGAATCTCATACTGTAGCTATCTTGTTCATAGTCAGCACAATACCACATTTCTTCCCATCCGTTGGGTAGCAGCGGCTCTATTGTACTAAATATCTTTTGAAAAATATCCATATTATTACTCCTGGATTATTGCGTTGTCAATCTTCTTATCAATTGCAGCAACAATATCGTAGTACTCCATTCTAACTTCTGTCATTAACCGAGGTATAGAAAGAGTCATATCTGCCTCATCAGCAATTTTTTCAGCCAATTCTGGGTGATTAGAAAAATAGAGTTCTAGCTTCTGCAGATTCTCGAACTCCCTCTGAGCCTTTTCTCTCTTTGGTTTCATGTCCTTTACTGTCATTACTAAAACTCCAATCTTTATTATTTAGTTATACACTCTAACACGCTTTACCAGTTAAGGCCACCGCAACAACACGGCTCTGCGCTAACTTGTGTATGAAGTTTGTCCCACAACAGGACTTCGATGGAGCCGATAGAGGATTCCGAGACCTCGACCTTCGGGTTACAAATCCGATGCTCTGCCGCTGAGCTATATCGGCATATAGAAAAGTTAAATTAGGCTGTTCATCAAACTCCATTTACCACAGCTGCTGTTATGCTCGTTATCCCCTTACTGCGAGGGCTCTTCATGTCCCAAATCTTTGTACTCAAAACTTTATCGGGCGAACTTCGTGGCACCTAATTATTAAAAATCAAAACATTGTTCAGTAGTTTCCCCTGTATTCCATGGGTTTTTACAATTGGGATACCAACCCACAGTAGATTATATCTGCTTCATCTCCAATAGCTGTCGTCTGGTTACGCAGCACTCCGTATCATCCGATTTTCTCGGCTCCTTTCGAAGAACGGCTTATTATTATCCGTCAAGCTGAATTGCAGTCTCTCTGCAACCCTTCCCGCTCGGCAGTCATTAATGACTTATTAGCGAGTCGAAACAACATATTGATTTTTTATTACAGTTGGCTGTTCATCTCTCTCCATTTACCACAGCTGCTTACAACACCAACACATGTTTCGTTCTAGACCTCCACATGCGCCGCTTCGTGGCACCAACTATTTTTAGAAATCGCACCCTAGCCCTTAATCGGTGCACGGCGGTTGAGGTCACCGCTTTCCCTGCCATTTCCCGCACCTGTTGTCGGTTAACACAGGCTGCTGCAGTTCTGGTCGTCCCTCTAACCATAACGAGGGCAAACCAAAGGGCTCCATACGGGATTACACATCCCTAAGATAGGCTCTCCACCTACCGAGCTATCGCAGGGTTCCTCTTTGTCTACCGTTGCGATATCCTACGAGCACGACTTCTCGCATCGTAGCCTTGTTTTTCAAATGGTATCAGACAGCAATCCACATGGCAATTTTTATCCATTTACGGAGAAGCGTTATTCCTTTGCGCTAAGGCACTTCTTTACCGACCCATGCTTAAAGTCATCATTTCATACTCATAGCTTTCGGCCTCATGTATCCATTTGATGGCGGTTCACGCGAGACACTCTCCTCGCATCATTTTCGGAGTTACCGAAACAGCCTTAGAATTAGACCAGCGAACCTTATTTTCTCTTCAACCACTCGTAGTAATCAACAAGTAATTGTTGAGGATACATTACATTAAAGCCATATTTTTCAGCATCCTGTAACACCGACTTTTTATCGTCGATTAATAAGCAATCATCAGGCTTATATCCATGCATTGAACAAAATTCCAGCATCTTTTCAGATTTTGCAGTATCATCTGTTATCCCGATGAAGGCATCATGACGAAACTCGATGGCGTCGAGCCATATCTGTTTTTCGTCAATGCCATGTGACCGACCTTGTGTTTGTGTTAATACAACAAGTAGTTCTAAGTCTGGTCTCATCATCTTATCAACAGCATCAATGACGAACCCGATTGGGCGCTTATTTAAGTACATACCGCTAGAAAAACTTATGTCTTGGCATGTAATGTTTTCGGCTATTGTATTGTCCATGTCTAAAAAAAGAACCTTAAACATGTCGCACCTCATTTTTCCCATATCCTTGTAAATAACATAGAATATAGGTGAAAAAGGCCGACAATACAAGGCCTGGTGGTCCTCACAGGACTCGAACCTGTGACCAAGCGGTTATGAGCCGCCAGCTCTACCAACTGAGCTAGAGGACCTGGTGCGGCTGGCGGGACTTGAACCCGCACGTCCTTACGGACACATGGACCTCAACCATGCCAGTCTACCAATTCCAGCACAGCCGCATATCTTTTGAACATTGTTATTATAGAACATCACTTTTTAATTGGCAGGGTGAAATTAGCTATCTATCAAGAAAAACCGACGATTTTTAAAGATTTTTTTGTTCACACAAAGTAAAAACAGCGAGCCAAAGCCCGCTGTTTTCGATGATTATTCGTTTGTGGTGAGAATACCGATAACGCTGAAGACGAAACCAGCTGCACAGAAGGCAGCGCCACCAGCGAATACGGGTTCAGCCAAAGCAAGAGCGCCACAAAGGAACATGCCGAACCAAGTCAGGACGACAGTGACCATAGAGCAATTTCTTGCAATAGACTTCCACATGGCCTTAATTCTTTTCATTGTATTACCTCTTTCGTATTTTGTTGTTAGAATGGACCGCAGTCGGGCTCGTTCAGGTCGGATGCAACCATAAGGCTGAAAATAAAGACAACGACGGAAAACACTGCAACTCCGCCAAAAGAAGGCTCGAAGATGGCAGCCGCGCCGAAGCCAAAGGTAGCAAACAGAGAAATGAGGGTTACGAAAATAGAACCAGTGCCGATGATTTCCTTGATTTTTTCTTTCATTTTAAAATTCCTCCTGATATTTAATCAATCAAAGTTGACACAAATAATATTGAAGAATACAAAGAAAAACGACGAGTGTAAACCACTCGCCGTTATCTTTTTACTTAGGAAGCTGAACCCGAATGATTTCACCAACCTCATAAGGCTTGGATGTTTCAATTTCGAATTGTTCCCCATTGTACTCAGCAACAACAATGTATCGGTCCTGAGGCTGAGCCATTGCGTTGAAAGCCATGCCCTGGGTGAACTTACCCTGAGCAGTATAGAAAGTACCCATAGTTTTTGCGGAATAATTCACATATTCGTCACCTTCAACACAAGAGACAACAACGGCATCAACCTTTGTGTTTTCATATGCGATGCAGACGAACACGAAACCAACCAGCAAGCCAACGATGAGCAGTCCGATGAGGCACATCTTGAAGATTTCGTACGCATCGGAATAAAAGATTTTTTCAAACAAAGTCATAATTTCATTCTCCTTTTTTAATTGGTACAAAAGTACAACAACAATATAAAAGAAAAATGGTGAAAAAGAAACCAGAGGGACGCATCGCTCCCCCTGGTTTGAAGTTTGGGTTTCCCCACGCTTGAATGGGCTATTAAGCTTCGACTTCCTTTTCGTAGAAGTCTACATCATTGGAGATTAATACGTCTCCATTCGGCATCTTAGCAACAACAAACGAGCCACTATCAGTAGCGAAACACAGAAACTGTCTATCAAAGTCAGATGCTTCTACAAAGTCTGCATTAATACCACACTGCACTCTCAAATCCTGATTTTCACCAGCATAACCTTCAAATACAGCATATCCATAACGCATTACTTCGCAATCGTGTGCTTTTCCACTGACGACTTTATATTCCCCGTTCTTAACATGCTTTAATGCCTCTTTTTGCTGTGTGATAACAAGAAATGCATCACACATAGTATAGGCAAACATTCCTGCCCAAAAAAATCCAAAGAATGGGCGGAATCCATGCGGCGGCAACAGAAGAAATGGCAAGAATAAACAGTGCCGTAACTACTGCTGCAATTACAGTGTGGGCGATATATCCATGCAGTCTCCCACGAATCATGGCTTCAAACTCTCCAAAAGTGGATTGAATGAGCTCACTTTCCTCCTGTGTCGCAGTTCGCATAAAAGACTCAAACTGTTTATTCTTATTTGCCATTATAATTCTCCTTCTTACTTACCAAGATTCATGTAGAAAATATCTACAAGAGGGCTGTCCTTATCCAGCACAAGGACATTATCGCCATTAGCCAGAGACGCCTTAGCAGCGTCAAGGGCACGAACAAATTCGTAGAACTCAGCCTTGGATGCATCATTATATGCGTCAGACAGAATCTTCATGTATTCTGCTTCACCTTCTGCCAACAGCTGCTCAGCCTTTGCGTTCGCTTCTGCAATCTTAATCTTAACCTGCTTGTCAGTCTCGCTTCGAATCATCTTAGCTTCCTTCTCGCCTTCTGCAGTATGACCAGCAGAAATGTTAGCGCGCTCGGAAATCATACGATTATAAACAGACTCCTTGTTATCCCAAGGCAGGTCCAGATGCTTAGTTTCAACAGCAATCAGCTCAATACCATACTGCTCAAAGTTGGGCTTTGCGACCTCAGTAATATCAGCAGCCAAAGTACCAGTTCTATCGCTGACAATTTCAGCCTGGGTACGAGAGGACATCTCATTCTTCATTGCATTATAAACCAGCACTTCAATACGGGAAGTGGCATTTGCCATAGAACCATTCAGACTGGTAATAAACTTCTGAGGGTCAGTAATTCTCCATAGAGCAAAACAGTCAGCTACCATGGTCTGCTTATCCTTGGTAATAACTTCGGAAACTGGCAGGTCATGTACCAGCTCCTTGTTAGGCAGGGTTTCAACACTCTGTACAATAGGGATGCGGAACTTCAGGCCAGGTTCATCATGGATTGCAACGACCTTACCGAACTGCTTAACCACAGCGAACTCGCCCTGGTTAACGACATAAGTCATAGAGGAAAACAGTACAAGTGCCACAATCAGCACGAGTACAATCTTAACCAGAATTTTCAAACCTTTCATATCATTTCTCCTTACTCAACATTATTGTTGCCGCCCTGATAAATTGTTTCGCCACCAATGATGTTGACGATAGAACCATCACCATCCTGAATGATAATCTTCATATTAGGCAGCAACTCTTCCATTGCTTCGTAGTACATACGAGCCTTGGTAATCTCAGGGAACTTAATGTATTCGTTGTACATAGCAGTGAAACGAGCAATCTGGCCTTCTGCTTCCTTAATACGAGCCTGCTTTGTAGCCTCAGCAGATTCCAAAACTGCATTTGCCTGAGCCTCGGCGGCGGGCAGCTGCTCGCTCTTGTACTTATTTGCGTTGTTTACAGTCTCCTCTGCTCTCTGCTTTGCGTCCTCAACAGCCTTGAATGCTGCGATAACGTTCTGAGTGGGAGGCTCTGCGTCCTGAATAGAAATACTTCTGACAGAGATACCAATTTTCTCAGCATCAATTCGAGTCATCAGCTTTTCCTTGATTTCAGACTGAATCTGTGCCTTACCAGTAGTAAGTACATCATCAATGTTGTAAGAACCAATAGTATCACGAATATAGCTCATGGCCATTGTCTTCAGAATAAATGTGGGGTCCTCAGCAGCGCGGGTAAATGCAACAGCATCAACAACCTGCCATTCCAAATAGAAGTCAACATTAACGAAGTTGAAGTCCTTGGTAATCATCAGACTTTCATTCTCAATCCAGTTACCGCTTGCATCGTAACCAATCGGCATACCACGAACAGACATGTCTACCTTCTCAACAGTCTGAACATAAGGAATTGCAAAGTGCAGACCAGAGTCGGAAACAACAGAGGGTTCGCCAAAAGTAGAAACGACTGCGTCCTGGTCTTCGTTCAGAGTGTAGAATGTAGAGAAAAATGTGATTAGTGCAAAGACCGCAACAACAATCAAAGCAATAATCCAACCAGCCTTCTGAACAGGACTGGACTTCTTGGGGCCATCGCCAAAGGGATTTTTCTTAGGGGGCTTCTGATTAATAAATTCACGAGGCATATTTAAACACCTTCTCCTTTCTTATTTTCAAAATTATTATAGTAATTCAATATGTTAATGTAGGGGCGCAAAGCTCGGTAAACAAACGATTTGCTTGTTTTTTACAATAAAAAAGACACCAACCGAAGTCGGTGTCATGGTGGGCCCAGTAGGATTCGAACCTACGACCAGGCGGTTATGAGCCGCCAGCTCTAACCAGCTGAGCTATGGGCCCAAATTTTTGCCCCCGATTTCTCGGGGGTATTTGGTATTTGTGATTACTTTACAGCATCCTTCAGTGCCTTACCAGCCTTGAACTTAGGAGCCTTATGAGCAGGGACAACGATGCGTTCCTTGGTACGAACATTCAGAGCAGTTCTCTCAGGCTTCTCAACAGCCTCAAAGGTGCCGAAACCAACCAGGGTAATCTTGTCGCCAGCAGCCATTGCATCGGTTACAACGCCAGTGAAAGCGTTAACAACAGCCTCTGCGTCCTTCTTGGAAACACCAGCCTTGCCAGCAACAGCATCAATCAGTTCTGCCTTAGTCATAATACAAAATTCCTTTCTATGTTAAAATAAAATTTTTCGTAGTTAAGCTACATTAAGATTATAGCAAACCATACAAATAATGGAGGGGTAATTGTCATTTAGTGACAAAATTATTGCAAAATTATGAATTAATTGCGAGCCCATGCACCGCCACCTATGGCATCTGCACTCGTACTCTTGGTATAGTGTGTCCCTCCACACTCTATCCCTCGAGAGGCTAACCCTTTTCGAGCATGATTTAAGCGTCACTTACTTGGCGGAGACGGAGGGATTCGAACCCTCGCACGGTTTTATCCGTCTACTCCCTTAGCAGGGGAGCCCCTTATAGCCACTTGGGTACGTCTCCATACGCGGACACTATTGCAAAATGACGTCCTCTTACAACAATGCGATAATCTCCAACCGCTTTATCTTATCCAAATCGCGTGGGGTGTACATCCCCTTAGATGTTATACTCACATCTTGGCCAAGCGTTATGGCTCATATGGCAGTCCATTGTTGAGTGGGTAGCTCAACAAATCTCCTTGTGCACAGGCGTTTTACTCGATTAAACTATGGACTTGGCGGAGAGAAAGGGATTCGAACCCTTGGTGGACTCACGCCCATCACCAGTTTTCAAGACTGGCCCCTTAAACCGCTCGGGCATCTCTCCAGATGAAAAACCATTACCTCTGAGAGATAATGGCTTCTTCGATTCGTTTTGCTTCCTCGCTGGTATAAATAACTTCGCCACAGTCTGAACAGATATAACAATTGATATCTTTAACAATTATTACATTATTCTTATGTCTGTATTCAAAGTCCTTTACCGCTGGAAACATTTTATTGCCACATGTGTGACAGATACGGTAATCCGACATCTGCATCACCTCCAAGTGTGTGGCAAGAAAAAGAACTGCTCCTGCACTCCCGATTCTCCAAGCAGGACATCCACCCACGAAGACCACTCTATCTTCGTCATTATGGGGTCGCAAGATGTGGACATGGCTATTTTCTCACATATGGGGCGCTCCCTAAGTTGCCAAAGGGCCCGCTGTATCGTACTTTTACCACCAAGCAGCATTAATATTATAGCATTCGCATAACAAAAGCGAAGGGCAAAAAGCAGGTTAAGACAACTTAATTTCCTTGTTTTTCTCTACAATCTTTGAAAGCTCAACCAAGCTCTTGGATAAAGATATGACCTCGTTGTTAATAAGATGCAACTCTCCATCTTTGATAATGAAATCAAAAATTGGTGGCAACTTTGCATTATCCATTACACGCTTAATTTCTCTTCTTAAATAATGTAGTTGAACACAGTGAGGAGAATTATCAACAGAGGCAAAAATGAGTTGAGTAATCTGACCAGTAGACAACATCGCACAGATTTTAGACAAAGCCATATTGATATGGTCCCTTTCTAAACAAACAGTCATTATCATATCAAAATCTGCTTCAACCTTTGCATATCCAACAGGCTCCATTTTCGGCAAACATGTGCCGCATATCATTACTTTGCCTTTTGGCTCGTATATGTTCGTTTCTAGCAAGTTCTTCATACTCAAATCACCTGTATTCGTTAATCAAATCGATTAGTTGGTCTGCACTATGGTAACCGACTCTCTTTGCTACCACTTCCCTATCCTTAATCAGATAAATTGCAGGAATGCTGATAATTTTAAACATGGCTGCAACAACAGGCTCTTCATCAACATTGACCTTTGCAATGGTAACGTCGTCAAATTCCTTTTCAACTTCTTCGAGAACAGGTGCTAACATCTTACAAGGACCGCACCAGTTTGCATAGAAGTCAACCAGAATCAAACCATCATGCTGGATAACACCGTTGTCATCAAAATCTGCCATAGTAAAATGCTTCATATTATTTACCTCTCAGTCATTAGATTTGTAATACAACATACAGTGGCAATAGCCTTCAAAATTAGGGTCTGCAATTTGTGCTTTAAATTCTTCACACATGCATTTATTCTCAGGCAGCTTGCCGAGTTTGCAAGGACAATAGCCATCCTTTTCTTTAAGGCCCTTACGAATAGTCTCAACGACCTCTTTATTATCATTAACCTTGATTTTCATACAAATACCGTCTTTCTTTTTAGATGATAAAATTATAGTAGAAATCTATATATTTGGAAGGGAGATTATAATAAAGCAAAACCCGTCTCAAAAGAGACGGGTTAATTGTTTATGTAAGGATTAGTCGTCGTCCTTATCCTTCTTGTCCAGCTCGCCCTTGCGCTCCTTCTTCAGGTACTTCTTGTCACGCTCACGACGCTCCTCGGCAATCTTCTTCTGACGCTTCAGACGCTTGATGATTGCTTCCAGGTCCTCGATAGCCAGGTCAATCTTATCAATCTTGTCGCCATTGTAGCGAGTCAGAACCTTACGCTTTGCAATGTCCTTACCCTTCTCAGCATCGAACTCTTCGGTTGCCAGACAGGAAGTGGTTGCGGAATACAGAGGATTCAGCTCATAACGAGTGGTATCCAGAACACCGATGGGAACGCCAGTGCGCTCGATGATATCAACAACATCATAAGCGGTGTTATGCAGAGTTGCCTTGGTGATACCGTTGGTGGGTCGCTTGTTGTACAGAATGCCCTCGCCCTGGGTCAGAGAATACTGGACGCCCTTCTTCTTAGAAATATTAGCCATGATTTTTTTCTTACCTTTCGTGTTGAATTTATATTTTGATTTAATTAGTTGACGTATTAAGTAAATACAGTTTTAATATGGTAGAATGATGGGATTATGGAGGGGTGAAAACGTGGATATACCCAGCATTCTAGAGAAAAATAAGGCAGCACTGTAATGTACTGCCTGTTGTTGTTTTGGTTGCTCCACAAAGCGAAGCCATGCACGACTTCCAATGAATCGACTTCCTTCAAGTTTTCTATACACTTCTAAGCTTATTAATCCACCTTTACATAAAGCACCGTCGTACGCATCGGCGCCCGAAGCCTTTTCTTCTTGAACTCTTTCGACTAAAGTTGCATACTTCGTAGAGCTTGGAGCGATAGACGGGACTCGAACCCGCAAAACATCCTGCTTGGAAGGCAGGCGCTCTACCAATTGAACTACTATCGCATATAAAAACCCAGGGACCCGTAGGTTACCGCGTGCACAGTAGTAATTTCTTACCACCTGAGTATGAACACTTTTATTATAGAAGAGTTGAGAAAAAGTGAGGGGCGAAGTAAATGTTTTTTTAATTATTTTCATTTACATAAGACCACTTGTATCCGCCACAAGATTTTCTCTTTCCTTTACATACACTGCCTATATGATTTCGAAGGTTTTCATTACCAAGATAATTAGCCGCCTCAACAACACTATTAAATGTTTGCAAGATTTCACCAGTTTCAGCGTCCACCTGGTTTATCTTTCTTCGATACGGGCCATTTTCTTTTTTGATTTCTTCGGATTGAATTCCAATTTGATTGCGATACCACTTATCAAGCTCTTTTAATCGATGTGGAATATTGTAATCTTTACACCAACGCTTAATAGCACTCCCACTAACATCAAATTGACGACCAACAGATGAAAAACCATATTCTACTATCATTTTTGCCAATTCAATAGGGCTGGGCCTGTCTACAATTCTTTTTTTAAACCCATTATTCATTCTGGAACATCTATCACACAGACTACTATTCCGCAACTTTTTATTTCCGCAACTAGGACAAATATCGTACATATTTAGTCTGTTATGTTGGCGTCTTAATGGGTATTCTTCTCCGTCTAAATGCCAAGCCTTACCAACATTTATCCAACCAATCATATTATGAGCGACACCAAAGTCTTTGCCAATTTGAACAAAAGTATCATTGGTTGTTTTAAGTCTATGTCGAATCAATTTAACATCATCCGCAGTTAACTTTAAAGGATGTCCAGCGGTTGAACCACCACTCTCTTGATTATAACCGCTTGGGAGCATGCTATTGTATAGCCTTATGTAATAAATTTCTTTTTCGTTCAATTCAGCTTTTTTGCATTCTTCCAAAACTTCAAATTGAAAGTGATTGATTCCATATTTTCGCATAGCTCGATAAAGTGGCGTGTCATAATCGATTCTATTTGGATTGAACGGGGCGGTTCGATGAGTGTTCCATCTTTTGTCGATATTGACAGATTGTCCTATGTAACACTTACCATTCAGCAAATTTGTTATTTTATATATACCTACCATCAAATACCTCAATAAAAAACAGCGGACTATTGTCCGCCAACACAATTGGTGTGGAATATTGGACTCGAACCAATGACCTCCACCGTGTAAAGGTGGCTGTCTAACCAGCTGACATAATCCCACATATTAAAATCCCAACCACCCAAAGCTGTTCGTCCAACTCCATTACCTCAGCACTTTAAACGCTTGCGGGGTGTCAATCCCCAGCACTTCATGCGGTTCTCGAGGCACTCTGCTGGTTGGGTACGGAATGTTTCGTCCGTCTTGCTACACAGAGAAATATCTGTGCATCCCATACGTACGGTCTCCCGCAGCATGGCCTATTTATGAACCACGAAGGTTCTGGGTGCAAGAGGTTGGATTCGAACCAACGGCCTTCAGGTTATGGGCCTGACGAGCTACCACTGCTCCACTCTGCATGGTGCGCCGTCAGGGACTCGAACCCTGGACTCCCGCCTTAAAAGGGCGGTGCTCTACCGACTGAGCTAACGGCGCATATTAAATTAGGAACATTTCTATTATAGGAATTGTAACATCGTTTGGAGGGGCGGAAACCCTTGATTTTACTGGGTTTTTCAACGCTGTAATCCTTCAACGTGTTACATAAGTACTATAGTAGAAACGTTTAAAAGTGGCGGGTATAATCCGCGTTATTTTTGAAATAAATTTTGGTTAGGCATTAGACTGCAACGCCCATGCGCTTAACCAATCTCTCGAAGACCTTAGGATTTAAATCATCAGGAGCGACAAGATTTGCACGCTTACCCATAAGAGTAAATAAAGCAAGGATACTTCTTGGGTCAATCATGACATTTCCACATGATACTGACATGTCAATGCCAAGATTAGCTGCTTCTCTACTAACGCGCTCGACATCCTCTTTTGTCTTCATCTCGATAGGACAAATCATATTTTTCACCATCCTTCTGTGTTTTTTATATGTAATCTGTCCTGACGGTCTATTTAATTGAAATGTACAGAAAACTGTAACTCATTTTGAAAAACAGCCATTTGAGCTGCAATCGTAGTAATGAGATGCAATTTCTATAACAGAAAACTGCATCTCATTTGAAGACCGCCGTAGACAGTCATACAACCATTTAAATATAGAACATTAATTTTTAATACCAACCCATTGAGCCGATAAGAGCGATAATTCCACCAACAATGAACATGCCGATAACTGCCAATAAAACTCTAACTACTGTGCCAAAGGAATCTCTTTTTCGCTCTTCTTCCAACGCTTTTTTGAAACGTTCCTGAGAGCCAGAGAAAGACTCGGCAACTTTGTATGCGACCTGCTCATTCTTCTTTGATAAGTCGGACTGAATTTGTAAATACATAGCATTTACAGCATATGCTTCATCAGGTCCCTTGTATTTGACATTCGGGACACCATTCTCGTTATTCTCATAAACGATAAATAAGTCTCCATTTTTACAAATACCAGCAGCCCTTGGGTCATCTGAGCTAAAACCAATCATATATCTGCGAATTTTGTTATTAATGGCAGTCTGTCTAACATACCATTTTCTTAGCTCAGCAATCGTGTCTGGAATATCATCCTTTGTTACATCGACCTGTTGACTATTGGGAGCTGCACAATGTGAGCAAAACTTATCGGTATCGTTAATCCACGTGCCACACGCTTTACATCTAATTTGTGCCATATGTCCTCCTTACCTTGCGAACGAAGCGAAGAAGCAGAAAATCAGAATACCAATTCCAATAATAACATAAGCCAAAAACTCAGCAAACTTATCATTCTTTCTATCTGCCTTAGATTTTTTCAGGTCTGCTAACATCTCGTCATATTCTTGTGTGGTCATTGTTTCTGGGACTCTTGGAATATCCCAATTATCCACCTTGGGTACATCTATGCCGTTTTCCTGCATAAATTGGCGGGCTTTATCATATCGGCCATAGTTGTAGTGTGGGTTGTTGGGAATACCAGTTTCTTCTGTATAATTAATCTTCTTCTTGTATCCGTTTTTACGGAACTCATCATAAACTTCTTCCAACTCTTTACAAAGAGTTCTAACGGCCTCTTTCTCATCTGGGCCATCATACAGAACAATTCGTGTAAGAGAATCGCCTGTTGGTCCATATTGATAAGCGGTAAATTTATCTTTGTAACCAAAAATGCAATAAGAATTTGGCTCAGCCTTGTTCTGTCTAATATTTACCTTAACAAAGGAGTTATATCCAAACTTCATCTGATACCACTCAAACAAGTCTTGCAAGGTTGCAGGAAGATTTTCTTCGATATCCATTGGTGGCTCAACATAATGAGGATTAGAACTTCCACATTCTGAGCAAAACTTCTTTTCAATTGTCAATTCTGCACCACAGTGCTCACAAATCAATTTATCCATTTCTAAGTCCTCATCATCATTGTAAAATAAAAAATGGCCTCAAACATACTCAACCGCTATAACATAGCAGCCGTATGTAAGCGACCTCAAAAAGGCGCCACATACAGCAAGTATACATCCGCAAACATATACCCCATTTCGAACCACTGCATATGGCAAAGTTGTACAAGTGTTTTCCGTTTGCAAGATTATCCTTGTACGCAGGGCGGCTATTTTATGGAAAGAAGTCAGCCGCCGTAACTTGGGCCCCTTGATAGACAAGGCAAACTGGGCTAATATATTGAACCATTGCTGGTATCAACCAAAATCAAATAGGGCGAATATCCAGGCCATATTCGCCCAGAATTCACTTAATTAGAACATGAAAAGCGATGCGAACAGCTCTTCAAATGTCATAGGCTTTTCCTGAGTGGA
>JAEIGA010006892.1_pt1 | contig 17272 bp, 19 predicted proteins | sample 9270691 | NCBI WGS metagenome assembly JAEIGA01 (sample SAMN17057246, study PRJNA624740) | gut metagenome | biome: biome; isolation source: fecal sample | host: Bos grunniens | place: China: Xizang | collected 2019 | reverse complement strand
GTGTAAGTATATGCGAAAAACTGTAATAAATGTAAATTTCTTCATTTTTTGTTTATTTTAAATATAATATTACAATAATTGATATAATTTACTTGCATTTATAACAATTGTGTGTTACTATGTTCATTAGTTGAACAATAAGTATTTAAATCTTTTAGTGTGTTTCGGCCACAAATGTTTTTATTTACTTTTCATTTTCTCTTTTTTTATAAATGGCTAGAAAATTGTCATTCCGAACTTGTTTTGGAATCTTGACTTAATATAGTACAGATGTTTTGTATTAAGTTTAGGATGACAGTATTATTTGTTAGCCAAGTTAAGTACCTTTTTTTATCTAAAATAAAAATCACATGGAAAACTCAAAAGATTTGACGGTATTGTCAAATGTGCATCAGACTTTATTATCCTCACCTAATGCAAGCCAAAGAGATATTTCAAAAGCTTTGAATATGTCTTTAGGAATGACCAACAATATTTTAAAACGTTTTGTTGAAAAAGGTTGGCTTTGCATGAATAAAGTTTCTGCAAGAAATATTCGTTATGTTCTTACACCTGATGGATTAAAAGAAGTTGCAAGGCGAAGTTATAATTACATAAAACGAACAATAAAAAATGTTTATGATTATAAAGAATTGATAATCGACTTTATTCAGGATGAAAAATCAAAAGGAATCCATCAAGTTGTTCTTTTAGGTGAAGATGATATCACTTTTATCATTGAATACGCTTGTCAAAAAAATAATTTATCATTTTGTAATGTAAAAGAAATCAATTCTGATTTTAACATAGAAAACAACACTTTATTTTTATTGTCAGAAACTTTTAGTAAAGAAAATTGTCCAGAAGAAATTTTTGCACATAGTGTAATAAATGTTATGGATATTTTATTAGAAAAGTAAGAGAGCTTAAGTAATTTTTATAATTATATTATCCCATGGAAAATAAAATTATTAATCAACAAGATGATATTTTTTAATACAAGTTAGATTATTTCGATTGTTGCAGATAAAACTTAATCTTGATTTTAAAAGTGGAATGGTCCTGACTATCTTGCAGATGAATTTGAAAGAGAGTGCATTGCGTAAAAGATGAAAAGTAAGAGAGCATTACACTCTCCTACTTTTTTACAAATTAAACCCATTTAAGCCTTTTACAGAATTTTAGGCAATTTTTGTTGTTTTTTTTATATTATTGAACGGGTTTCAAGAAAAATAAAGTAACGCAATTCTTATGTAGTAAATAAAATTACCAAAAATTAATTATATAGTTTGATTAGTAATGCCCAAATATTACATTTTGTTAATCCTTTACAGGTTGTGGATGATTGGATTGATGAATATAATTTTGAATTATGTAAATTAGTTGATAATTACAATTCAAGTGTTTATTATGAGTCTTTTTATGTAATTTCTAGAGAATATCTTAATAATGGTTTTTAGGTTTGTTTTAGGTAATAACAGAGATTGATTGTTAATAAATTTTGTAAGGTTTTGTTATGCTAAATTTATGTGTAAAAAATTTTGGTCCTATACAAGAAGGTTATAAAAATCCTCAAACAGAAAATTTCTTTTATATATCTCGTTGTACTATTTTTATTGGTGAACAAGGAACTGGTAAAAGCACAATTGCAAAATTAATTTCTACACTTTTATGGCTTGAAAAAGACATAATTCAAAGAAGACGAGATTTTATGCAATTTAAAACAAAAGATTTTATACAATTATGCAAAAATCAAAAAATTGATACATATTTTTCCGAAGAAACTTATATTTGTTGTAAAACTGGTTTCTTGACATTTGAATATAAAAATAATTGTTTTTTTATTACAAAAGATTATGAATTTGATAGGTATGCAGGGAAAAAAATAATGTATATTCCATCGGAGAGAAATTTTGTTTCTATTTTAGATGATGTAGATGAAATTGGTAGTCTTCCCTATACATTAGAATCAACTTATGAAGAATTTTCAAAAGCAAGTAGAGCTTTAGGTGATAAAAAGAAGAAACTTCCTCTTAATGGTTTTTCATATTTTTATAATGAATATACAAAAACAGGATATATTGAAGATTATAATAGAGGTTCAAGTGTAAAACTTACAGATTCTTCTAGTGGACTTCAATCATTTACACCATTATTTATAATTTCAGAAAATTTATCGAAAAATGTAACAAAAGATTTTTTTGAACAAATAAAAAAACTTAGTCCAAAAGATAAAGATTATGCAAAGCATTTGATAAAATCTCATTTTTCAGAAATGTTTATGGATAAAGCTGATAAAATTATAGAAAAATTTGAGAGAGTTGTCTCTGTAGGATTAAGTTCTGATTTTACAGAAAATGATAAACACATATTGATGGCTCAATTAAGTTCAATATTAAATATTTGCTTTGCTAATATTGTGGAAGAACCAGAACAAAATTTATATCCAAATTCACAAATAGAAGTTACAAAAGTTTTGATAAGTTGTATGAATGAAAATGTAAGAAATTCATTATTAGTTACAACACACTCTCCTTTTGTTTTGAGTACATTAAATAATTTATTATATGCTTCTAAAATTAATTCTAAGCAGGTAGATGAAAAATATAAACTTGAAGCAAAGAACTGTAGTGCTTATTTGTGTAAAGATGGAAAAATCATTAATATCTTTGATACTGAGAGCAAAATTATTGATACTTCGGTTATTGATGATTGTGCTACCTTGTTGAATCAACAATTCGACGATTTATATAATGAGGAGGTAGAAAATGCAGAATGATCATTTTGTACCAGATTTATTAAGTAAATCCTTAATTGAATTTCCAGATAACAGAAAAATTTTTGTTTTAGAAGAAAAAAACAAAAAATGGATTGGTAAAAATCTAGATAGAAAGTTAGGTGTTACATTTCAAATTGATAACAATTTAATGCGATCTGTAGAATCAAAAAAATGTGATAAAGGACTTTTTTTAGAAACTAAAGAAGTATATCTTGTTGAACTAAAAGGAGTTGATTTTAATACAGCTTGTAAACAGTTAACTGTTACACTAGATTTTTTTATGAATAATTTAGGAAAAGAATATACATATTTTTGTAGAGTTGTAGGAAAAGAAATTCCTAAGAAAGACTTATATCCAGCATCATACAGATTATTAGTATCAAAGTTACCCAAAGATAAAAATACAAGATATTTTGATGCGAAATCTAACCTATTAGAAGAAATTGTTTAGTTTTTTTCATTAGAAAAGTTAGGGACTGACCAAAAGTATGTGTAAATTCTGAACTTGATTCGGAATTTACACTACATACAGTATTAAGATCCTGAATCAAGTTCAGGATGACATTATGATTAATTTTTTGACAGTCTACTTTTTTATAGATTAAACCCATTTTAGCCTTTTACAGAATTTTAGGCAATTTTTGTTGTTTTTTTTATGAATACTTGTACAGGTTTCTTTGTTATAACATACTGCTGTACAGTTAAACGCTACTTTATCAATACTTTCGTTGATAAGCATTTCCATTAATGAAGGTATTTTAACTTCTTTCTTTAACTTGAATTTATACATAAAAAACTCCTATTGTGTTGTCTTATTTTTAGACAACAATTTTGTTTTAGTTTGCTAAGCAAACTGGATTTGGGGATATCTAAAATTTGTCATTCCGAACTTGATTCGGAATCTTGGGTATTTTTTATAGATTTTAGTTATTCCCTATACTATTATTATTGTGTAAAAATTTAATTTTGCATGAAAAATTGGAAAAAAAAGTGAAAATTTTTTTACGGGAAAATTTTTAATTAGATATGAGTGAAGAAAATAGCGCAAAACGAATAGCGAAGAATACTCTTATGCTCTACTTTAGACAGATTCTTATAATGATTGTAAGTCTGTATACTGTTAGGGTTGTTTTGAATACGCTTGGAGCTGAGGATTACGGGATATATAATGTAGTTGCTGGTGTTGTAACTATGTTTAGTTTTCTAAGTTCTAGTATGGCAACTGCTAGTCAGCGTTACTTTAGTTTTGCTCTTGGCAAAAATGATAGTGAGCAACTAAAAAAATATTTTTCCATGTCTTTTACTATTTACTGCTTAATTGCGTTTATTGTATTGGTTTTGGCTGAAACAGTTGGTTTGTGGTTTGTGGTAAATAAACTTGTTGTTCCTTTGGATAGAAAGGATGCTGCATTTTGGATTTATCAGTCATCTGTTTTTTCTATGATATTTACAATTTTGACAGCACCTTTTATGGCTTCGATTATAGCTCATGAAGATATGAATATTTATGCCTACGTTTCTATAATTGAAGTTGTACTAAAACTTGGTATCGTATTTTTACTCCCATTATTTGCTATTGATAAGTTGATTTTTTACGGTCTTTTGATGGCGGCGGTTGTTTTTATAAATACTGCAATTTATAGAACAATCTGTATAAAAAAATATTCTGAATGTAAGTTTTCTTTTTTCTGGGAAAAAGATTTGTTTAAGGAATTGATAAGTTATACAGGGTGGAATATTTTTGGTGCTGCTTCTGGTGTGTTAAAAAATCAGGTTGTTAACATTATTTTAAATCAGTTTTTTAATCCCATAGTAAATACTGCTCGTGGAATTGCTTATCAAGTAAATAGTGCTGTAAATAGTTTTGCACAGAATTTTAGTACGGCTGTGAGACCTCAAATTATTAAATGTTATGCAAGCAATGAAAATGAAAAAATGCTACAGCTAATGTTTCGAAGTTGTAAAGGAACATTTTTGTTGATGTATGTTTTTACATTGCCATTAATCTTAGAAATGCCATATGTATTAAAGATTTGGTTAAAAAATGTTCCTGAATATACAATTATTTTTACAAGTTTAGCATTAATTGATGCACTACTTGATAGTATCAGTTATCCAATTATGACTGCGGCTCAAGCTACTGGTAAAATAAAATTATACCAATCGGTTGTTGGTGGTATTTTACTTCTAAATGCACCAATTACTTATGTTGTTCTAAAACTTGGTGCAAATCCGTATAGCGTTTTTATTGTTTCTATTTGTATTACAATTTTTGCTTTTTTTGTTCGTTTAATTATTTTAAAACAGTTGATAGATTTTTCTTTTTGGAAATATATGTTCAAAGTTTTGTTACCTATCGTGTGCTGTGCGGGGATAGCGTTAGTTATTCCATATTTTGTAAAAAGTTTGATGCAAGATAACTTTTTACGACTATGTATAATTGTTATTGTATCTGTTATTTGTGTAGGTTTGAGTGGCTACTTTGTGGCTTTGTCGAAAGACGAAAGAAAGTGGATAGTTGGAATAGTTAAGAGTAAGTTAGGGAGATAGTGTAACATGAAAAAAATTGGAATACTGACATTTCATAATGCCGAAAATTACGGTGCTGTTTTACAAGCGTATGCATTAAAATCCTTTTTAAAAAATAACAACCCTAATTGTCAAGTTGATATTATTGACTACAAAAGTCCTTTTATTACATTCTCTTATAAATATATAAAACCAATTAGTTTTTTTATGGGAAATCCTGTAAAAAAAGTTATTTCCTTTTTACTACAATTTATTTATTTACCTAAAAAGATTTCTGTTAAACATGTTTTTAAAAATTTTAATGCTAATTGGTTAAAACCAAAAGACGAAGATATAAACTTGTATGAATCAATTTTATACGGAAGTGATCAAATATGGAATTTGAATTTAACAGATAATGATTTTGTATATTTAGGTGAAAAATATAACGGTAATAAAATTGCTTATGCAGCTAGTGATGGAGGCGAATTAATACTAAATGATAATATACAAAATCTTCTAAATGCATTTACAAAAATTTCATGTAGAGAAAAATCATTAACAAAAAAAATTCAACGCGAACTGCAAAATATGTCTATTGAAACAGTGTGTGATCCTGTTTTTTTGTTAAAAAAAGATGAATGGATTTCTTTTGCTAAGAAACCAAAATATACAAATTATGTGCTGATATATAAAATTGCAGAGAATATGAATTTAGATAATGAAGCAATAAAATTTGCAAATAAATATAATAAAAATGTTATCCAAATCGTATACGTAAAATCTATAAAAAAAATATTTTGTTTTAATCAAAAGTATCTTTCTTCGGTTACTCCAAATGAATTTGTTGGTTACTTTGCGTATGCGGATTTCGTTTTTACAACATCGTTCCATGGTACAGCTTTTAGCATAATTTTAGAAAAGGATTTTTATACATTAAGTTTTAAAAAACGTTCTGAACGAATAACAGATTTATTAAATGAATTAAACCTTTTAAATCGTTTTGTAGAAGAAGTTCCAGAGTTTGACAATGTAAGTGATTATAAGGTTGATTACTCTTATGTTGAAGATAAAAGAAATTCATATATAAATAAGTCAGCCCTATTTCTTGAAGGAGCATTAAATGAGCAATAATTTTTTTGATACAAATGATAAATCCTTATGTTGTGGTTGCAAAGTTTGTGGTTCTGTTTGTCCTGTTACTGCAATCACATTTTTTAATGATAATGAAGGGTTTTGGTATCCACAAATAGATGATAAAAAATGTATAAAATGTAACAAATGTAAAAATATTTGTCCTATAGCAAAAGAAGATTTATACCAAATAAAAGAAGAACAGCAAACATATGCAGCATACTCTAAGTTTAAGGATGTGCTAGAAAATAGTACATCTGGAGGGATTTTTACTCATCTATCGGATTTGGTTTTTGAAGCAGGTGGAGTTATTTTTGGTCACAAATATGATGAAAATATGAAATGCGTTTGTGTAGTAGCTGGAACAAAAGAAGATAGAGATATTTTTAGAGGTTCGAAATATGTACAAAGTGATATGGGCGAAGTTTACAAACAAATAAAAACAGAAATTGAACTAAATAAAATTGTTTTAGTGACAGGAACTCCATGTCAAATTGATGCAGTAAGAAGTTATTTTTCATATAAATTGCCAGAAAACTTAGTTACAATGGACATTGTTTGTCATGGAGTACCGTCACCGCAAATTTTTGCAGAATATGTTGAATTTGTTGAAAAAAAAGAAGGAAAGAAAATTGTAAATTTTAAATTTCGTGATAAACAGCAAGGTTGGACAACACCGTTTAGGGTGTTTGAATACTCAGATGGGACGACTAACGGCGAATTGTTGAACGCTGACGCGTTCAACAATCTGTTCCAAGGAACAGATTGCATTTTGCGACCTTCTTGTTATAATTGTCGTTATGCAGGAAAACAACGTATAAGTGATATTTCTATTGCTGATTTTTGGGGAATTCAAAATAAGCATAATGATATGTTTAATGAAAATAAGGGAGTTTCTTTATTATTATTAAATACTGAAAAAGGGAAAACTTGGTTTAAGAAAATTCAAGAAAATCAAACTATGAAAATTAAAAACGTTGCTTTATTAGATGCTCAAGAACGTAATTATCCATTGTTAAGACCAACTTCTCCTTATTTTGATAGAAATAAATTTTTTATTGATTACCAGAAAAGGGGCTTGGAGTACTGTTTGAAAAAGTATTGTTCAAGAAGTTTTTTTTCAAGACTACGTCGTAAAATTCGTAGAATAATAAAAACCAAGGTGTTGAAATAGATATGCTAAAGAATATTATTAAACCAATTTATCGAATTGCAAAGCGTATTTGTTTGGAAATTAAATATTTTTTTCTTTGCAGAAATGATTTACTTGAAAAATTTTTAAGTGACAAAAAAGATTTTTGTTTATTTATAACACATAGTTTAGGCGGTGGAACTTTTCAATATGAAAAAAATTATCTAAAAGAAAATTCAGAAAAAAAAATATTTATTTTACGTATATTTTCTTATGGAAAAGATTTGTGCTATAGACTAGAAAACAAACAAACAGGAGAAGAAATATACATATCAGCAAAAAATGTAAGTAGAGTTTTTGATAATGAATTTAATGAAGTTATAATTAATTCTTTAATACAAATATATGATTTATTTGTATTTATTGATTTACTTTTGGAATATAAAACAAAATACGCAGAAATACAATATACATATCATGTCCATGATTTTCATTGTGTTTGTCCACAACAAAACTTAATAGCTAATGATTGGTATTGTAATTTAGAATGTAATAGACACAACTGTCGTTTTGATAAGTTTGTATATAGATATAACGGAACTATAGATAGATATAGAGAGAAATGGGGCAAACTATTATTGAATTCAGATAAGATAATATGTTTTTCAGAAAGTTCTATGAACATTGTTAAAAGTGCGTATAAACTATTAGACATAAAAAAAATAGTAGTAAAGCCTCATGATATGTCTTATTGTAATTTTACACCAATAAAAGTGTCAAATTCAACTAATATTGCTATTGTTGGTGCATGTAATTCAACTGCAAAAGGAAAATTAGTAATAGAGAAAATATTAAGAGAACTTCCTGAAAATCTTAAAATATTTATGATAGGTTCTTCTAAAAAACTTTTTTCAATTAAACGAAAAAATATATTTTGGTATGGTACCTACAAGCATGATGATTTACCCAAAATTTTGGAAGATTTAGAAATTAGCAAAGTTGTTTTTCCTTCTGTATGTCCAGAAACTTTTAGTTATGTTGTTTCTGAATTAATGCAAATGCATATTCCAATTATTGCTTTTGATTTTGGTGCACAAGGGGAAAAGTTAAAACATTATGACAAAGGTGTTTTATGTAAGGATATAGATGATATGATAACATTTGTTAGGAATAATATAGGGTAAATACGAATGACAAAAAATAAAAATGTAGATTTGTGTTGTTTTGGTTTTGGTTGCTTATTTTCAATTCCTTTCTTTATTGGATACTTTATTGAAAATAGTGGAATTATGATTTTTTCTCTATGTTTGTTACTTCTGGTTTTGTTATGTAAAATTTTTATTAATAAAAATTTTTTATGTTTCTTATTTTTATGTATTTTCGTATTCTTTCAAATGACAAGATTGATTTTAGATTTTTTGAATTTATCAGATTTGAAGTGGTACAGAGGATATGTAGGCGATTATTTTGATATTAGTGTTCAAAAGCACATATTGTTGTGTTTTTATCTTGTATTACAAGGATTGCTGTTATCTCTATATACAAAGGTGAAAAATAAAAATATTAGTTTAAATAGTAGGTATTTTTTGAATGATAGGTTAAATATACAAATAAGTCTTGTTCTTAGTATATTTTTTTTAATTCCTGCTGTTGTTCAAAATTTGCTTGCTGTAAAATTTGTTTTAACTAATGGTTATTTTGCATATTATAAAAGTTTTTCACCTCCTTATATACTATCTGTATTTTCAGGTATGTCATATGTATTCATTTATATTTATATGAGTATTAGTCATAAGTTAAGTAAAGTGTTTTTATTCTTTTATATAATTAATTTTATTACTTCGTTATTAATAGGATCAAGAAAAGATTTTGTTTTGTATTTACTTCTTATGGTTTTTTATTTTTGGAATACAAGGAATAATTTTTCATTTAAAATGATAAAGAAATTTTTTCTTCCTGTTGTTTTACTTTTCTCTCTTTTATTTTTTTGGGGGTTTGCCAGAGAAGGTGCTATTTCAACTATTTCGAAATATAAGATAAATCCTTTAGTTTTGTTCTTGGATACACAAGGAACTTCTGTTGTGGTACCTGGATATTCTAAATTATATGAGGATGAAATTCCTAATAAAGGTATAGCATATTTATTCCCCAATCAAATTCGAATGGTTACAAATTTACTAGGAACAACAATTGATAAGTCGGATAGAAAAAGAGATGCTTTAGAAGGATTTTATATTTCTAAGTTTATATCATATAAGGTATTAGGCGATAGATTTGTTGTTGGAGAAGGATTAGGAGGAAGTTTTATAACAGATATATATTATTGTTTTTCATATGGTGGTGTTTTTTTCTTTTCTTTTTTGGTTGGGATTTTTATGAAATATTGTGAAAAAAGTAGAAAAAATAATCTTCGATATGTTATAATTCTCAGTTGTGTATATAATTTACTATATATTCCACGTAGTCAAGCATTCGATATTATTATTCAAATAACATCTATAAAATTTTGGGTTGCTATTTTATTTTATGTTTTTATAAATGAACTACTTCGAAGTATAAAAAGGAGAAACTTGAATGAAAATTGCAATAATAACTATTTATTATCCAAGTGATAATGTAAAAACAAACATAAAACAATTAATCTCTCAATTTGATAAAGTGTTTGTTTGTGATAATACACCTCAAATTTCGAATAAAGCCTATTATGATGACATGGGGAATAATCTTTACTATATTTGGTTTAATCATAACAAAGGTCTATCTGAGGCTTTTAATTATGTACTAAAAAATAATTATAACAATTTTAATGATGATGACTTTGTTTTTTTCTTTGATCAAGATTCATATATTCAAAACAATCATGTAGATTTGATGATTAAAGAATATACAGCGTTGGAAGAAAAAGGGTATGATATAGGATGCTTTGGACCTGTATATTTTAATACTAGTAGTAATTCTATTGAAATTCCTAAAAGCAAAAAAAAGATTAGTGAAAACAGTTATAGTGTAAAAAGTATTATTACTTCCTCGATGTGTTGTAAATATTCTAATTTGAAATGTATTGATTTTTGGAATGAATCAGTTTTTTTAGATATGGCTGATTGGGATTTGTCATGGAGATTTATTAAAAAAAATAAATTATGTGTAATTTCTAATGTAGTTGTAATGAATCATTCTTTGGGAATTGGTGAAAAAAAGATTTTAGGATTCATTAAGCTACGACAAGGAGTTCCTATACGTGAATATTACCAAACAAGAGATTGTTTATATTTGTTACGTGAAAAATATGTTCCACTGAAATTTAGAATCAGATTTATTTTAATGTTAACTGTTAGACCTATTATTCATCTTATTTTTTTAGATTCAAAGTTGAATCGATTAAAATATATATGTATGGGATTTGTTGATTATCTAAAAAAAGTAAAAGGTGTATTTCCAAATAACTAAAAAAGGAGAAATAGTAATGCAATTTACAATTTTACAGTCCGTATACAAAAATGACAAACCTGAATATTTGAATCAATGTCTTGAATCTATCAAAAATAACACATTACAGCCTACTAAAATTGTTTTAGTAAAAGATGGCGAAATTTCAGAAGAATTAACGTCATGTATCAATTCTTGGTCTGAAAACCTTCCAATTCAAATTGTTGGATATGAAAAAAATCAAGGACTGGCTTATGCTTTAAACTATGGTTTGCAATTTGTTGAAACAGAATTAGTTGCTAGAATGGATAGTGATGATATTTGTTATTTGGATAGATTTGAAAAACAAATAAAATTTTTAGAAGATAATCAAAATGTATCATTGTTGTCTGGATATATAGATGAATTTAATCTCGACCAAAATGAGATTTCCAGTACAAGAACAGTTCCGTTAGAAAATGATGAAATAAAGGACAGTCTAAAAAAAAGAAATGCTTTTAATCATATGGCTGTTATGTTTAAGAAATCTGCAATTTTGGAAAGTGGTGGATATCAAGTGGTTCCATATTTTGAAGATTATGATTTATGGGTTAGAGTTGTTCAATGTGGATTTCAAGTTGCAAACATTCCAGAAAAGTTAGTAAAAGCTCGTATTGGTAATGATATGATTGGACGACGTCATGGAATATCTTACGCAAAACACGAAGTGTCTTTTTTAAAACGACAACTTGCAAGAAAATTTATTACAAAAAGTGAATATCGAAAATTATTAATTTTAAGAGTTCCTGTTAGATTATTACCAAAATGGGGACTAAAAATAGTATACAAATTTTTAAGGGGATAACTCATGCAAATAACAATTATTGGTGGTTCTGGTTTTGTTGGAACCCGTTTAACAAAACGTCTTCTTGCTGCAGGTCATAATGTAAAAATTGCAGACAAGAGAAGAAGTGTAACATATCCAGAACTTTGGGTACGTTGTGATATTAGAAATTCTGGAACAGAAACAAAAGAATATCCAGAAAGTCTAACAGATGCTGCAAGTGCACCTGGAAAAGCAGAAGAAGCTGCAAAAGCAATGCCAATGCAATCATTAATTGATGTTCTAAAAGATAGTGATGTTGTAATTAACCTTGCAGCAGAACACAGAGATGATGTTACTCCAAAATCCCTTTATGACGATGTAAACGTTCAAGGTAGCGAAAATGTTTGTAAAGCATGTACTGAACTTGGAATCAAAAAAATAATTTTTACAAGTTCTGTTGCTGTTTATGGTTTTGCACCTATTGGAACTGATGAGTCTGGTGAAATTAATTATTTTAATGATTACGGAAGAACAAAATATCTAGCAGAAGGAAAATATCGTGAATGGCTAGAAAAAGATTCTTCAAATTCAGTTGTAATTATTAGACCTACTGTTATTTTTGGTGAACAAAACAGAGGAAATGTATATAACTTGCTAAGACAAATTGCAGGTGGAAAATTTCCAATGGTTGGAAAAGGCACAAACAGAAAATCTATGAACTACGTTGAAAATGTTGCAGCTTTTATCGAATACGAATTATCACATGATTCAGAAGGTGGAGAACATCTTTACAATTACTGTGATGAACCAGCTTACGACATGAATCATCTTGTTTTAGATGTATATAAATTCCTTGGTAAACCAAAATCAAAATTAATCCACTTTCCATATTGGTTAGCATATTGTGGTGGGAAATGTTTTGACTTGTTAGCGTTCATTACAAGAAAGAAATTTGCAATTAGCTCAATTCGTGTAAAAAAATTCTGCCAAAACACTTACTTTGTTGGTGCGAATATTAAGAAAACAGACTTTGTGCCACCTGTAAAACTAGAAGATGGATTAAAACAAACTATCGAATATGAGTTTGTAAATAAAGTACAAGGTCATACTTTTAGTTGTGAATAGTAAGATAACCCCATTATCAGATGAAAGTCTGGTAATTTTTTTTGTTATAATGATAAATAAAAAATCTATGTTTTATGTTGTGTATTTTAATAATTAAATAATTTATTTATACGAGGTGTTTAAATGAAGAAAAAAAATAATAAATCAAATTTTTTCAGGAAAATAGTAATCGAACATCCGTTTTTTCGTCTAGTTTATAATAATTTTTCGAATTTATTTTCTTTTTTGGGAAATATTTTTTGTATTTTTTCAATAACTATATTCTTTTTTGTGGTTTTGTTAGTATTAGATAGATTTAAGCTTTTTGATTTCTTGAAAAATGATATTATAAAGGCTTGTATTTTTGGATTGTGTTCTCTGATAATATCTCCTATAGTTTCATGGAGAATACAAAATAAAATAAGTCTAAGAGAAAAATTATTTCTTGATAATTTTACTTTTTTTGAGGAATTAACTGAAGAACTTAACAAGATTTTTATTAAAGCTGTAAATAAAGAATTTGTGACAACAACTGATTTATTGTCTTTTATTGAAAAAAACAAAGGAAAGTTATATATCATTCTTCCCAGCAAATTATTAGATAACATAGATTTGTTATTAAAAGAATGCAATGAATATCAATCTCAAAATTTTACTAATATAAAAATATATACAAATAAATGTATGTCTGATATAGGTAAATTTGTAGGGAACGGTAAATTTACTTATTTTTATAAAAATTTTCATTTTTTTTCAAAGGATACCGTTGAACCCTAAAGATATAATGAGTTTTTGAATTATGTAATAAAAAAATAGTAGACAAATCAAAAAAAAAATATTATATTGGTATTGTACGATACCGGATTTATACGGAGATAGATTGAATAATACGCAGCTCAAATATTCTTAGCAAAATTAAAAGTACTTCTCGATGAAAATAAAATTGTTTTTGATCCAAGAAATCAAAAAACAAAAAATTTTTTGTTACGAGAAGATATGGATACTAATGATGTATTTTACTATCTAAAAAAGTTAGAACCATCAAATTTTTATGATGGACCTAAAAGTGATAGGAATGGCACTCCTGACGATGTTATGATGTTTTTATATCCATATAAGAAAACTAGAATCTATATAAAACTAAAGATCTGGACTGATGAAAATGGGGATTCTGGCGTACTAATATCTTTTCATGAAGAAGGTGAATATGATTAGAAAATCTTGTCCATATTGTGAAGCTATAAAAGGTGTAGAAGAAGTAAATCAAGAAGAAACAATTGAATACAAAGCTAAAATGGTTTCTTATAATGCAATTCATTATGAATGTTCTAGTTGTCACAATTTTTTTGATTCTGCTGAAATGATGAATAGAAATTTGCTTTCTGTAAAAGATGCTTTTGATTTACAATATAATTCAATATCTCCAAATAAAATTATCGAAATTAGAGAAAAATATAATGCCAGTCAAAAGGCATTTAGTCTCATTTTAGGAATGGGAGAATTAACTATAAATTCATATGAGCAAGGGAAATCAGTACCAAATTCAACTAATCGGTTACTAATAAAATTAGCCGAAAATCCATTAGTTTTCTTTGAGATGTATGAAAATAATAAATCAAAAATAGGTGCTATTCAAAGAGAAAGAATTGAATCATCTGAATATTTTATGGATTGCAAAAGATGGGGAGGATTGGAAAACTTGTATAACAATCTTTCATGTTCAGAGCGTAAAGTTATAGAAAATAAGACATATTACTGTGGCGAATCAATAACCAAAGTTATATCAAATATGGTTAAAGCTAAACTTAATAATTCAAATTTTGAGATTTATAAGGAAGCTCATGAAATTAAATCTGGTGAAATATCAATATCTGATACAATAGGCTTTTCAATAGGAGTTGCATAATGGATAACAATGATTTTAATAAACTAATAAATTTGCTTACTCTTTCATTAATACAACCTACAAAAATAGAATTTGAAAGATGTGGTTTCTTTCCTGAAGAAAATTCTCAAATTCAAATAAATTGGAAGGTTTTGTATCCGAGTGAACCATTTGAAATAGAAGAGAATGTTTTAAAACTTTTTCCGTTGTTTGAAGTAGAACTTTCTCATAATAATGAAGTTTTGTATATTCATAAATCTATATTTTGTGTTCTTCTTACAATTAATGATAAAGAAAATTTTGATTTTTTATGGAAAAATGAAGAAATTCAAAAATTTTTTAAAGAAAAACAAATAGTAAAAACTTTGTGGCCTATTGTTAGACAACAAGTTTTGGATGGATTATCTCGTTTAGCTTTACCTTCAATTCCATTACCTTGGTTATTTTAATTTTCAAAATATAAATGGAGGCCCTTACTATGAAAACTCTCGTTATCGGTGGCGCTGGTTATATTGGTAGTCATGTTGTAAAAGCTTTGATGAAAAGTGGTCATCAAGTAACTGTATTTGACAATCTTTCTAGTGGATTACGTCAAAATCTTTTTAATGAAAATGAATTCATTTATGGTAATATTTTAATCAAGGATGACTTGGATTCAGCATTTTCAAAAGGTTTTGATGCTTGTATTCATCTTGCAGCATTTAAAGCAGCTGGTGAATCAATGATTAAGCCAGAAAAATATTCTGTAAATAATATTACGGGAACTTTAAATATTTTGAATTCTGCAACAAAATACAATTGTAAAAATATTGTATTTTCTTCCTCTGCTGCAATTTTCGGTAATCCTCAAAAATTACCGATTGACGAAAATCATCCTAAAAATCCAGAAAATTATTACGGATTTACAAAACTATCTATCGAAGATTATCTAGAATGGTATTCAAAATTAAAAGGTATGAACTACTCTGCCCTACGCTATTTTAATGCTGCAGGATATGATATTGATGGTGAAATTTATGGATTAGAACAAAATCCAGCAAATCTTATTCCTGTTGTAATGGAAACTGCATGTGGTATGCGAAAAGAAATGTCTGTTTTTGGTGATGATTACGAAACAAGAGATGGAACTTGTATTAGAGATTATGTTCATGTATCAGATTTAGCTGATGCACATGTTAAGTCTTTAGAATACATTGCTAAAAATAATACTAATTTAAAACTTAATTTAGGTTCAGAAATTGGTACATCTGTAAAAGAAGTTATTGATGTTGCAAAAAAAATTACAGGAAAAGAAATTAATGCAAAAATTGTTGAACGACGATTAGGTGATCCTTCAGAATTATATGCAACATCAAAATTAGCTAATGATGTTATTGGTTGGAAAGCACAATATTCTGATATGGAAACAATTATCAAAACAACTTGGAATGCATATTTGAAAAATATGTAAAAATACATAAAATTCCTAGTTACTTTTCACCAAAATCCTAGTCATTTTAGTCTAAAAAATCAGTTATTTTTATAAAAATCCTAGTTATTTTTCAACCAAAACTAACTAGGATTTCAATGTAAAATCAGTTGTTTTTTTTTTGATTAAAAGGAATTGTCATTCCGAACTCGTTTCGGAATCTCTTATATTAGGATCATGAATCAAGTTCAGGATGACAATTCTCTTGGGATATAACTCGGTTTATATCGTATTAAATTTTCACTTTTTTTGTTATTTTTTCACTTTTTTTCTTGACGATTTAGAAATATCGTCGTATATTGATTTATGTGAAGGTAAAACATTACTGTAAGTGATGTCTTCATTAAATCTGAGGTCTTTGTGCCTTGGGGAGATCTAATAACATAATTAGGGAAGGAGTTAAAAAAGACCAAAAACGAGGTGATATTTATGAGATATCGCGTAGTTGAAAAATTGAATCCGTTAAAAAGTGATTCACCAGCATTATTTTATCCAGTACCTGTATATACGGATACTTTAGAATTGAAAGATTTATTGCCAGAGATTTCTAATGCATCTTCTGTAACTTCTGGTGATGTAAAAGCTGTAGTTGAATCATTTGTAGAACTTTTGCAAAGATATTTAGTTCGTGGTAATAAGATTAAGATTGATGGAATTGGAACATTTAGATTGTCATTTAAAGGTAATGGTAAAGAAAGTTCCAAAGATGTAAATGTGAATGATATAGAGAATCCTAAAGTAACATATTTGTCAGATAAGGCTTTAAAAGATTATGTTGCTGTAAATGTAAAATTTGTAAAAACAAAATCATCACAAGAAAGTGATGAAAGTATAATAGTAGACGACGAAGATAATAGTATTAACGAATAATATAGTGTAATAATAGTAAATAAAGGCACAAACAAAACCAGATCTGAAGTGCACCCCTAAAGTTGGACAAATAAAGTTCAATTTTAGGAGGTGCATTTTTTATGTCTAAATACTCAGAAGAGTATAAGTTAAGAGTTGTAAAAGCTTACATATCAGGAGAAGGTGGAACTGTAACAGTTGCC
>JAEIGA010006891.1_pt1 | contig 17272 bp, 15 predicted proteins | sample 9270691 | NCBI WGS metagenome assembly JAEIGA01 (sample SAMN17057246, study PRJNA624740) | gut metagenome | biome: biome; isolation source: fecal sample | host: Bos grunniens | place: China: Xizang | collected 2019 | reverse complement strand
TCCAATGGTGGTCGGTCCTGTAATAGATCCCCTCTCCCTGATGAGCCCGCATCGCTTCAGTCACATCCAGATAGTGGACGTTTTCAGGAAGTTTTTTCACGATCGCTGCCGTATCCGCCGACTGATCGCGCACCGGCGCCTGGCCGGGCATGTAATCCGTCAGGATATAGGCGGCATTGGGTACCACGCTCATGCAGATATTCAGGTCCTTGTGACGGCCGGCAAAATCACCGATGGCATCCAGGTTTTTATCAAACCATTCCGGATCAGGCTCCGCCGGGACCTCCATCAGATAGCCGTTCTTTCCGATATAGACCCCATTGATCTCCCGTTTGCCGAAAAGCTTGTCCAGTTTGGTCTTGAGGCCTACCAGCCCGCTCCTGAAAGCGAACTGATCGGAAAACCAGCTTTGAACATTCTCGGCGGCGCTGCCGTCAAGCAGGCCTTCGCGGCTGATCTGCGGCTTCTGAGCCATGGCACGGTTTTCAATATCCGAAAAATCGACATCCTTGAAAACCAGGCCAAGAACATTTAATACAATGATCAGGGCCAGAATGATCAGGGTCAGCAGCCGGTTATGCCGGCGGACCCGGGCCTTGATCTGTCTGCGGCGTTTCTGTGCACGCTGCCTACGAAGCGCTTTCGCTTCACTGCTCATGCTGCTCACTTGCGCCCTCCTTAAAAGTTCACATATAAGAACGACTGGTAGGTGGCCCCGATCAGGTAGGCAAGGGCACCGACAAAGACGGCTGCGTAGATGGCGCAGGAAGCATAGAGCTTGCCGCGGCTGCCGCCAAAGGCAAATCGTTTATATTTTTTGTAAAACCAGGGACTGCACATCATGCACCCAAGAACCAGCTGGATCAGGTTTGTCCTGAGAAAGTACCAGACTGAGGCATCCGCAAAGCCGCCCTGAGCCCGGCCAAACATCTGAGCCAGGGTATGCAGGGCGCTTCCCATGGTCGGGGAAGAGAAAAAGGTCCAGCCGATCATGACTGCCAGCATAGTATAAATGTGGCAGACGGCAGCAGGCAGATGGTCAAGAATGCCCTTCAGCAGATACTTTTCGATCAGGAGCAGGACGCCGTAGTAAAGGCCCCAGACGATAAATGTCCAGGCAGCCCCGTGCCAGATACCGGTCAGAAGCCAGACGATCATGATATTGCGGATATGCCTGACGGCGCCTTCGCGGTTGCCGCCTAGGGGAATATAGATATATTCCCTGAACCAGGTCCCCAGCGTCATATGCCATCTGCGCCAGAATTCCGTTGCAGACAGGGACACATAGGGGTAGTCAAAGTTTTTGGTGATCGTAAAGCCGAACATCTTGCCGATGCCGATGGCCATATCCGAATAGCCGCCGAAATCGAAATAGATCTGCAGGGTAAAGGCCCCGCACATCAGCCAGGCAAGCAGGGTGCTCATCTGCGAATCCGGCAGGGCTGCGATCTGGCTGTACATGTTTCCGAAGCTGTCCGCCAGGAGGATCTTCTTGCCCAGGCCGCGGACGAACATGGCCACGCCCGAGGTGATCTCCGTCCGGTCAAAACGGTGGGCCTCAAGCTGCGGCGCAAAGTCCACATAGCGGACGATAGGTCCGGATGTGATCTTGGCAAAAAAGGCCACAAAAACGCCGTAATCGATAAAATTCACCTGGGCCGGCGTATCCTGTCTGTAGACATCGATCAGATAAGACAGCACTGAAAAGGTGAAGAAGGATATTCCAATCGGGAGCGGCAGGGCCTGTTTGGGCACAGAGGCATGAAAGAGCGCATTCAGGTTGTCGATCACGAAACCGTAATACTTGAAAAAGCCAAGGACGGCCACATTGAAGACGACGCCCGTGACCAGGCCCAGACGCGCGCCTTTTTCAAAGTCCCGGTCAATGCAGCTTTGCATTTCGAGGGCCGTGAAATAGTTAAAGACCATGGAAAGTCCGAGAATGATCAGGTATGCCGGATTTCCCCAGGCATAAAAAACAAGGCTGGCCAGCAAAAGGAACAGATTCTTAAGTATTCCGGGCAGGATATAGTAGGCTGCCACACATACAGGGAGAAAGACGAAAATAAAAATCAGACTGCTGATACTCATATCATCTACCCCCGCTACAGGCTCGCCTGAAAGGCTTCATCGATGGCCTGGGCATTTTCAGCTACGATAAACAGGATATAATTGCCCTGCACATCGATGACCGAGGCATTGAGCAGTGCCGTCTGGGCTTCGCCGTAGCCGTCAAAGCTCTTTTTCTGGGCAGCCAGCCGGTTTTTGATCGCATTTTCCACAGCTTCACCCTGGGATGTGTCGGAAAGCTTGACCAGCAGCAACTCCTCTGCGCCCATATTTGTGGTCTGGTAATAAAGGGTGATCCCTTCATAATCACCTGCGGACAGACCGTAAAGGCGCTTGATCATCCGGTTCTCGGCCGGCAGCATCAGCTGCAGGTCGACCTGGGACGTCACGGCCTTTTCCACATCTTCATAGGCTGCGCTGCTTACCTTGCCGTGGCCGAACAATGAAAAGACATAGACCAGCAGAAGCACCACGCAGACGCCTCTGATGATCCTGAAGATCATGACTTTATCAGCTTTCATCGTCCACCTCAGCAATCAGGTTTGCACCCCAGTAGGGATAGAATTCCTTTTTGACATGGATCCCATCCTCATCCCACAGATCTGCATACTGCTCACACAGGTCTGTATTGTCGACATAGTTATAGTGATGCTCTTCGGCCATGGCCTTGAGGGCATCATTAAATTCCGGGATCCGGCGCCATTTTTCACTGGTCTCAAAGGCGGGATCTCTGGCGATCAGGATCGAACTGATATAGATCTGGGCTTTCGGTGCAGCCTTGGCCAGGCTGTCCATGACCTGAACGAACTCAGCCGTGTACTCCTCAGGCGTATCCCAGTAGCCGATGCTGACGTCATTCAGGCCGTAGCACAGGAAAATATAGCTTGGGTTCAGGCTTTTTATGGTATCCAGATAATCCGGCACATCCCGGATCGTTGCGCCGCCGAAGGCCAGTGTGCGCTCCTCCTCGAGGAAGCCGTGATAGTAAAAGCCCACGGCCCGGGAGTCACCCAGGAGCACATAGTCTTCAAACATATCCCAGACTGACAGTTTGCCCTCCTCCAGGAGCTTACGCCGCTCCGCCTTGCGGTAGGAGGAGATCTGCGATTTGACCTCGGCCACGTCCCGCTGCTCCATCTGGGCAATATAGCGGCGCCCCTCTTCCAGTGCAGACACGGGAACAGACGCCTTGCTGCCGCCGAAGAAGCAGGTAACAGCCACGTAGATCACTGCAATGACCAGAACTGCCAGTCCGATGTAATGTTCAGGAAATTTAAGTTTCATTTTTTCTCCAGTAAAGGTTAAAGTTTCTTCAGCCAGTAGAAGCCATAGGCAGGTACTTCAACTGCCTGCGGCGTCATAACGCGTCCTGTCATAAGGTCTGTATAATTGCCGTCAGTCACATTGATCCAGGCTGTCTTATCATGCTCACTGAAATTAAAGACGCCGATGATCTTGTCACCGTCATAGTAGCGGCCGATGGAAAGGACTGCCGGGTCCCAGGTCTCGATGGTCCAGGTATCTGCCGAAGTCATAAAGGCCTTTTCGGACTTTCTGATCTTTTCCAGCTTGTCCAGGCCCGTAAAGATCAGATTTTCCACGGTTCCTTCTTCTTCAATGGCATCCACACGGTCCCATTTCATGACGCCGCGGTGGATATAACGGGAATCCGCCGCCTTGTCCGGATCGTCCTTGTAGGTATAGTCATTGACCTGGCCGATCTCATCACCGCTGTAGAGAACCGGGATACCGGACTGCATGAACATGTAGGCATGCAGCATCAGGTCCATGCGGACAGCCTTCTTAAGGGCTTCCTCGTCCTGCTCAAAACCGGCCTTCTCCACGCCGCACATGGAGGCAGTAGTACCGCAGAAACGGGCGTCGCCGGTGACCGGATCTGCATTGTAGAGCTCACCCCGGCTGTTGCTGTAGCCGGTCAGGCCCTGGAAATAACCGTTCAGGTATTCTTTATGGGCACGCTCATCCATACCGTCATAGCGGAGCAGGTCATAGTCAAGACCCCAGCCGATATCATCATGGCAGCGCAGATAGTTGAGGAAGACATAATTCTTGGGCAGGGCGCTGAGGATATCCAGCTGATGCTTTAACAGACGCACATCTCTGGTCGCCACCGTATGCCAGGTCGTCGCCATGGTGGTGACATTGTAGAGCATGTGGCATTCCGGCTTTTCGACTGTGCCGAAATACGGCACGACCTTGACCGGCTCCATGACCACCTCGCCCAGAAGCAGCAGGCTCGGACAGACGATCTCACCGATCATGCGCATCAGACGGACGATGGTATGGACCTGAGGCAGATTGCGGCACTGGGTGCCGAGGGTCTTCCATATATAAGGCACTGCATCCAGACGGACGATGTCGATTCCCTTGTTGGCCAGGAACAGGAAGTTGTAGATCATGTCGTTAAAGACACGGGGATTGGCATAATTCAGGTCCCACTGGTAAGGATAAAATGAAGTCATCACATAATGATTCACTTCCGGGATCCAGGTAAAATTGCCCGGCGCCGTGGTCGGGAAGACCTGGGGCACTGTCTGCTCATACTGGTTGGGGATCGTGTCATTGTCAAAGAAGAAGTAGCGGCTCATATACTCGCCTTCGCCTTTTCTGGCGCGGACGGCCCACTCATGGTCTTCTGATGTATGATTCATGACGAAGTCCATGCAGACATTGATATCCTTCTTGTGGCAGGCCTTTGTCAGGGCTTCAAGGTCCTCCATGGTGCCCAGGGCAGGCTGTACCTTTCTGAAATCGGATACAGCGTAGCCGCCGTCAGACCGGCCCTTGGGCGTTTCAAGGAAGGGCATCAGGTGGACATAGTTGACATTGCATCTTTCGATATAGTCCAGCTTTTCGCGGACACCCTTCATATCGCCGGCGAAGTTGTCGATATAGAACATCATGCCCAGCATATCGTTCTTCTTGTACCACTCAGGGTCCGCCTCGCGTTTTGCATCGGTCCGCTTCAGATACTCATCCCGGTCTGTATAGAACTCTTCCAGCTTGCCGCACAGCTCGGCAAACATATCCCCATTGTCATAAAGCTCCATGTAGAGCCAGCGCATCTCATCATGATGCCTGTCAAATCTCTTTTTGAAAACCGCATCCATATTCACTTTCTCCTGTTATCTGCGTTCAGCGATCATGGCCTGGATCTCTTCCATCTCAGGCATGACATAAAGGGCTCCCTTGCGTGTGGTGATGATCGATGCTGCTGCATTTGCAAAGGTCAGCATCTCCTTCAGTTCCTCTTCCGTATAATCCTTCCAGCCGAATTTCAGCACATGGTACAGGACGCATGCACAGAAGGTGTCGCCGGCACCGGTGGTCTCGATGGTCTTTTCCTGGACAAAGGCCGGAACCGTCACGCACTTGTCACCATTGTAGGCCCGGCTGCCGTCCTTGCCCATGGAGAGCAGGATCAGGGGGATATCATACTCGGCACGCAGCTTTGCGATGCCCTTGTCATAGTCTTCCTCTCCGGTCAGCCAGACGATCTCATTGTCGGAGATCTTCAGGATCTGGCACTGGGACAGACCGTAGAGCACCTGCTCACGCATCAGGTCCATGCTCTCCCACAGCGGCTCTCTCAGGTTCGGGTCAAAGGAGATCAAAGCCCCTGCGGCCTTCGCTGCTGCCACAGCCTTCTTCGTTGCCGCACGGCAGCCCTCGTGGGTCATGGACAGGGTGCCGAAATGGAAAATGCTGCAGTCAGAAAGGAGATCCATATCCAGATCATCTTCGGCCAGCATCATGTCTGCGCCCGGATTTCTGTAGAAGGAAAACTCTCTGTCGCCGCCCTCAAGGGTATGGACAAAAGCCAGGGTCGTACGGACATCCTTATCTTCCTTTAAGGCGCGGATATCGATGCCGACTGATGATACGGCGTCCTTCAGGCGGCGTCCGAACATATCATCACCGATCTTGCCGATAAATGCAGTCTTTCTGCCGAGTTTCGTCAGCTCGGACAATACGTTGCAGGGTGCGCCGCCGGGATTGACCTCCAAAAGAGGATTCCCCTGGGGGCTCAGGCCGCTTTCCGTAAAGTCGATCAACAGTTCACCTAAAGCCACAACATCAAACTTTTTCATTTTTGCCTCTCCTTATATATAATCAATGATTTTTATTTTGTTACCAAGCCTTTAAGGATCATGCCTGCCGCAGGGGTATGTACGGGCCAGTAGACACGTCCGCCCAGCAGGAGCTTCTGCACTTTGATATCCTTGAGCTGTGAGACGGGAACTGCCAGCGGATTCTCAGACAATACAACCATGTCCGCGATCTTGCCCCGTTCAAGGCTGCCGCGGTCCTTTTCATCGAAGGTCGTATAGTAGCCGTTATAGGTGCACATCTTCAGGGCTTCCATCACACTCAGGCGCTGGGCCGGATTACTGTGATTGCAGGCCTTGTGGAGCCACATGATGGGGTCCGGGTCAGTGCATGGCGCATCTGAACCGGCGCTCATGATGATGCCGGCATCTGCAAAGGTCCGGAGCGGATTAAGGGCAGCTGCCCTTTCTCTTCCCAGCAGCGTTTCCAGATAGCTGTCCGGCTCCTGGTCCCATCCGATAAATGCGCTCTGCACGGCCATCAGGATCTTGTATTCCTTACAGATCTCTATGCCTTCCTGCGTCGGCAGGCAGCAGTGGATGATGGTATGGCGGTGGTCCCTTCTCGGGAAATCTTCCAGCGCCTCCTTGAGGGCCCGGGCCGCCTGGTCAAAGGCCGCGTCACCGATGGCATGCATCTCGATCTGCAGGCCGGCCCTGTTGGCCTTCCTGCAGAATTCTGCCACCTTCTCATCCGAATAGTAGAGAACGCCCTTGTCATCGCTCAGCTCGTAAGGCATCCTGAGGGCTGCGTCAGCCGACCCGAAACAGCCATCCAGGGCCGTCTCAAAACAGCCGCCGATCCGGGGAAGTTTCCTTCGTCTTACCTTGTCCACGTCCATGGTCTGGAAGAAGACCCGCATCTGCAGACCATTGTCCAGCCCCCTGGCAAACCAGCGCTCCAGGTCTACATCCAGATCCGCCGGAAAACCGACGCCGCTGACCGTATGGATCATACCGATCCCCTTTGACGCCATATAGTTGGCCGCGTTTTCCATGTTTCTGACCAGCTTTGGCAGGGAAATGGATCCGGTCACCGCATCGGATACGGCAAAGAAGGCCTCCTGGTTCATCTCGCCGGTATCCTCATGGAAACCTCTGAGATGAGAGATCTTCTTTCTCAGTTTTTCCAGAAGCGGGGTGTTGATCACGCAGGCATGGCCGTCATATTTTCCTATAAATACGGGCCTGTCCGGACAGACACTGTCCAGTTCCTGACGGCTGATCAGCTTTCCTTCAAGCACCGAATAGGGAGATGCGCCAAAGCCCATGACCAGCTTTTCATCACAGTCTTTGACATAATCCTCCAGCATCTCCAGGATCTCGGCATTGCTCCTGGCATTCATAACGTTCAGTCCGGCGTGAAAGGTCGCAAAACTGGCGAAATGGATATGGCTGTCCGCAAAGGATGGAATCAGGGCACGCCGTCCCAGATCTATGGTCTTTACATCCTTAAAAACATCGGGCAGCTTATTGCCCACCCAGGCAATGCGGCCGTTTTTGACCACCAGATATCTGGCTATGGTATTTTTCTCATCGCAGGTGATAATGTTGCCCTTAAATACACGCATAGGCTGCCTCCTTCACCTTAAAACTCGACATTTCCGGCATCCTCCAGCCGCACCTTGGAATAAAGAAATACCGTATCATCCTCCATCAGCTTCAGTTCGCCGTTTGGCAGCATTGTATTGTTCCCCCGCCTGATCAGGACGATGAAAGACTGCCTGGAGATATCGATATCCTTGATCCGCTGTCCGTTCCATGGATGTTTATGCTTAAGGTGGATCTCTTTCAGTTCCACCGGCTGGTCATTTTTCAGCGATTCAGCCCCGATGATCAGGATGTCGCCCGGTTTGGGGATGATGCCTCCTCTGGGGATGATCGTCTGGCCGCCCCTCTGGATGGCAACGATCAGCATGCCTTTGGGAAGGCCCATCTCCTTGATCTGCTTGCCGGACCAGCTGTCGCCCGGGGTCAGCTGCACCTTGATAAAGTGTATGTTCTCTTCCTCTGCATAGTCGCCGAAACGCTTGAAACGCGAGTACTGCTCGACGAATCCGGCTGAAATTATACCTGTAGGGATCGCGACCATGCCGACGCCAAGGAAGGTGATGAATATGCCGAAGACCTTGCCGGCCGTCGTCACCGGATAAATGTCGCCGTAGCCTACGGTGAGCAGGGTGGATACCGACCACCAGATGCCCGAAAAGGCATTTTTAAAGACATCCGGCTGGGCCTCATGCTCGATGCTGTACATGCACAGGCTGGAGGCGATCATAAGCACGGCAATGATAAATACTGAACTCATCAGCTGCTGCTTCTTGCTGTAGAGGACCTCGGTAATGACATTTAAGGAGTCATAGTAGGCATTGATCCTGAACAGCCTGAAGATCCTGGCCACACGGAAGAGTCTGAAGGCCGCCACGCCCGCCGGGAAGAACACCGGCAGATAGTAAGGCATAAAGGACAGCAGGTCGATGATGCCCGCAAAGGACAGGATATAGCGCAGCATGCTCTTGCCCGCAGGCATGTTGGGGAAGAGGCAGTCGGCCGTCACAAGCCTGAGCACATAATCCACGGCAAAAAAGAATACCGTCACTGCCTCGATGGCCACCAGTATGGGGCCGAAACGGGCCGTCACACTGTCAAAGGTCATCAGCAGCGCCCCCAGCAGGTTCACGATCAGTGCGCCTGTGCTGAGGATATCATAGCCCTTGTTCAGTGTATCGTCGATGACGCCGACGGAAACCATCTTGAAGAGCCGCTGCTGCACATGTTTCCAGTTTAAATTCGCTTCCATAAGCTTTCCTCTGAGAAATGCCGTCAGTTACTTTTCCTCTGTAAACAGGATTTCCTCTGCCAACGCTGCCGCTGTTTTGATACAGTCCGGGCAGGAATAAAGCATCTTTCCGGTTTCCACGCCCTTGATATCCTTGCAGGCTGTTGCCCCGGCGATCTCTTTGAAACGCTTCACGATCTGCGCTGCCACCTTGTAGGTCGCCCCTTTGCTGCGGGGCATTTCCAGATCAGCACTGCTGCCCTTAAGGCCCGCCAGCATGACGGCGCCGCTTAAAGCACCGCAGGTGCCTTCCATGCAGCCCATGCCCAGGCCGAAGCCCTCCATGGCTCTGAAGGCATCCTCTTCACTGAGCCCCACCAGGTCGCAGTAGGTGCAGGCCACAGACTGGGCACAGTTGAAGCCTTTATCGTGACGCTTGATCGTTTCATTGACTCTGCTTTCCATGTTATATTCTCCCGTATATATATTATTTCTGAAAATGCGCCGTGATCGCATCTCCCGGCTTTGCCTCGAAGGTCATGACCTTCTTTGTCACCGGATGTGTAAATGTCAGTTTGTATGCAAAGAGGGCCAGGTCTGACCAGCCGGCCTTATCCTTAAAGGCCGGATTGTAGCGGGTGTCTCCGTAAAGAGGGGCCCCTGCATGGGCCATCTGCACCCGGATCTGGTGGTGCCTGCCGGTCAGGAGGTCGATATCCACCAGGGCGTACTGAACGCCGTCTTCATACCTGGTCCGGATGACCTTATATTTCAGCTCTGCCTTCTTCGCCCCCGGCGTCTTCGCCGTGCAGACCTCGCTGAAATTTCCGTCCCGGGTCTTGACCAGATAGTCTGTCAGGGTCCCTGCCTTCGGCGTCAGGACGCCGGTCAGCACCGCCTGGTAGCTTTTCTGCATAGTGCCCTTCTGTATCTGGGCGCTCAAGGCTGCCGCTGCTTCTTTGGTTTTGGCATAGACCATGACTCCGCCCACCGGCCGGTCCAGCCGGTGCACGACGGCAAGGTAGGGCTCCCCCTTACCCTTCGCCGTCTTCGCCAGATGGTTTTTCAGAAAACTGACCATATCCATGGCCAGGGACCTGTCCGGCTGGGAAGGCATCCCGGGCGGCTTTACTGCCACGATGAGGGCTTTATCTTCATATAATATCTCTGCCTTATCCATCGTTATACCTTAAAACGGTAGCCGACGCCCCAGATGGTCTCGATATACTGGGGTTTGGATGTATTCAGCTCAATTTTTTCACGGATCTTCTTGATATGAACCGTGACTGTCGCAATGTCACCGATGGATTCCATATCCCAGATCCGGTTGAAGAGTTCTTCCTTAGTAAAGACATGATTGGGGTTTTCCGCCAGGAAGGTCAGCAGGTCGAACTCCTTGGTGGTAAAAGCCTTCTCCTCGCCATTGATGTATACACGTCTGGCCGTCTTGTCGATCTTGATGCCCCGGATCTCGATGATCTCATTTTCCTTGACGCCGGTGCCCACCAGGCGTTCATACCTGGCCAGATGCGCCTTGACCCTGGCCACCAGCTCGCTGGGGCTGAAGGGTTTGGTCATATAGTCATCAGCGCCAAGGCCCAGGCCCCGGATCTTATCGATATCCTCTTTCTTTGCAGAGACCATGATGATGGGCGTATTCTTCTTCTCGCGGATCTTCCTGCAGATCTCGAAGCCGTCCACATTTGGAAGCATCAGGTCCAGGATAAAGAGGTCAAAGGGCTCCCTGAGGGCTGCCCTGAGGCCTGCGTCACCGGTATTTTCTATGGCTACTTCAAAGCCGCTCAGCTCCAGGTAATCCTTTTCAAGTTCAGCGATCGCGACTTCATCTTCAATAATTAATATTTTGCTCATTCTATGATTGTCTCCTTATATTTTCTGATCACAAAACAGATCGTCGTGCCGAAATTTTCCCTGCTGACGGCCCAGATCTTGCCGCCATGCTCTTCGATGATCTTCTTGGCGATGGCCAGGCCCAGGCCGCTGCCGCCCATGGCGGAATTGCGGGACGCATCCGTCCGGTAGGACCGGTCAAAGATAAATGGAATCTCATCCTTGGAAATGCCCTTGCCGTTGTCCTCGATCTCAACCTTGACGAACTCAGCCTCCTCGATCAGCCGGAAGCTGATGGCCGGCTTCCTGTCGGGGCTGGCGTATTTCACTGAGTTGCTGATGATATTGTTGATCACGCGTTTAAGCTGCTCCGGATCTGCAATGATCAGGGTCCGTTCATCGACATAATTAAAATATTCAAAATCCACATCCTGGGCTTCCAGGTCCAGACTGATCTCATCCACGCAGTCCTGGAAATAATCACCCAGATTCAGTTTGATAAAGTTGTAGGTGACTGCATTACTGTCCAGCTTCGCATAGAGGAAGAGTTCCTCAATGAGGCTCTGCATGTCGTTGACCTTGTTGTAGATGGTCCTGACATAGCGCTCCTGCTTCTGAGGTGTATCAGCCACGCCGTCCATGAGGCCTTCCACATAACCCTTGATCGAAGTCATCGGGGTCTTCAGGTCATGGGAAATGTTGCTGATCAGCTCCTTGGAATCCTTTTCATACTGGATATTCTGCTCGATCTGGCTCTTGAGCTTTAAGCGCATCTCCTCGAAGGCCACGCACAGCTCTCCGATCTCATCATCACTCTCCGCCGTGACACTGACGTTCAGGTTGCCGGCCGTCATGGTCTGGGCCGCCTTTTTCAGTTTGTCGAGCGGGCGTATGATACTGTTGTACAATCCGAACAAAGCTACGCCGCTGGTGATCGAGAGGACTATCACTGCAAGAACGATCAGCTGCTGCAGCAGTTTCTGTGTCTGCGGCAGTAACTCAGCTGCATTGGTGTAGACCATGATCGTTCCCTGACTGCCATCCGAAAAAAGGAAATCCTTGTGCCGCACATAGGCCGTCTCGCCTTTCCCCTGCGGCCGGCCTGAATAGATGGTCGCATCGTTCTTCCGGATCACCAGAAAAGATGCGTAATCTCCCAGTCTGTGGTTGACATCTTCCAGATAGGCCGGATCGCCGAGGCGTTCCGGATCCTTTGCCGCCGTATCCTCCAGCTCGCGCATCGTCGAAGCTGCAGTGTGTCCCAGCATCTGCATGGGGTTCAGGATCATCTCATAGCTTGCCTGATCCAGATCATAACGCCTGGTCAGTTCGTTCAGGCTGTACCTGAAAACACCGAAAACAGTCGCGAGGATCAGCACGATCGGGATCACGAACACGGTGACGTAAGCCAGTTTTATGCGTGTTGACAGCCGCATGGCAGCACCTTCCTTTGAGTCACAATAAGTCAACTTATATCATATCATATTTTTGTGCAAATAACAGCAAAAACCGCAAAAAGGAGACGCAAATCTGGCGAGGCTTTTGCGGCAGCTTACGCTGCCCGCGGCGAAGGGTGCGGGGCCCCCTTCAGAAAACCAAAAGGAGGGTGTCCCCTAACAATGAGTTAAAACTCAATGTTAGGGGACACCCTCTGTCTTCGGTTCCTTTGTACAATGATTTAAAGTTCAGTCATACCGTTCTTTCCTTTAAAGCTTCCATCCTCATTAAGAAAAAGATCACAGGCTGTACGTATACCATATTCAATAACCTTTTTGCAGTTAACGTCAGCACCTTCTGAATGAAACCTGGCGTTTTCCTGCAGGTCGCTCAGATCATAGTATCTGCCCATAACCTGGGGGTGGATCGCACTGCAGTTTGTGCTGCCGAAGTGCTTTTTCATACGGCTGGCATACTTTGCTATGACAGCCATATCAGCAAAATCAGCAGATAGCTGCTCCATTGTATGAGGTTCCTTAGTCAGGTCCTTTCCATAGATGAGCCCAAGGAAGTGCATCGGTCCCTGGACAACACCGCAGGTCTCGCCTCTGCCGCCCAGGCCCATCATCATACTGTCTATACTGATAAGTCTTGACTTTTCTTCCTCACTCAGTCCGGGACAGAACTCCATAAGCAGACCGGCAAAAGAGCTCTCACTGCAGCTGAATGAATTCTTAAAAGCCTGAAAAGCGTATGCTACAGCATTGTTTGTACGTTCTTCTTTTCTTGTCATATTTCAAATCTCCTGTATGAAAACGGGTCCGTCAAAGGAAAAACCTATTATCTTGTCTCAAGTCTGTCTGCAAGTTTCTCCAGTTTGGAAAGTTTTACCTCAAATGTCTCAGAGATCTCCTTCAGCTTCTTGTATTCCGGCGGTATCACACCCGTAAGTGCGGATGCATTTACCGTATTAAGATTTGTCGGATGCTCTGCATTGAGATAGACTCTTGCAACATCAGGACGTGAATAGTGGCCCAGGCCATCAAAGACTGCATCGTGAGCACGAAGTACATTGGCTTCACAGTCAGCATAAAGAATGGTGTCTTCATGAAGAACCGGCTCAGCAAGATAATCGCCGAACGGATCACAGATGAAGCTTCCGCCGATCGCCCAGTCGAACTCAAGGTCCTTGCTTCCGATCATGCACTGGTATTCAGGTTCGAAATCCTGTTCTCTCAACAGTCCATGTACGCTCAGCACAAATGAACCCGAGTCAAAAGCATATGCCCTTGCAGCACGGTTTCCATCACAGCCTGACGGGTCGAGCATCGGGCTTACTGCCTTAGGACCTTTGAATGTCCAGTTGCCGGGCCAGTTTGCGATATGGAACTCTTCTCCCTGAAGGATCTGGGCAGCGCGGATAGCAATCGTATGATGCTCCCAGCAGCAAAGCATACCTACACGTCCGATATTTGTATTGTATGCGCCGATATCACTTCCGTCACCTTCACCCCAGTATACACGTTCATTATAAGTCGGTTTAAGTTTTCTGTGTCTGCCTAAGATCGTGCCTTCCGGCCCGAAAAGGATCTGGGTATTATAAAATGTAAAAGATCCATTGGCATCATCAAGCTCGTTCACACCCATGACGCAGTATACACCCGCGTCACGGCAGGCCTGGCAGAGCCGGTCCGTATCATCACTTGGAATAACAATGGAGTTCTTCTGAAGTCCCATATTCCACATTGCCCACTCATCGCCCTTGCTGTTATAGGTACTGCTGTAATAAGGTCCGAATACATGAATATAGCTCTCGGAAAAGGCCACCAGCTCAGCGCCATTTGCTGCAGCTTCTTTGATCTTCTCGATCGCGACATCAATGGACTTATCCTTATTGAAAACGATCTGCGGAGCCTGGATCGCTGCCACGCGCACTTTCTCCTTGCCGCCCATTACCTGTTTCATTGGTTTACTTGTCATAATTCTGGCCATGTTTTTCCCTCCATCATAAAAATCTTACGTTCGCTTTGTTGTGATGGTTACATGTTCCCTGCAAGGACACCCCGAAACGAAAAGGATCAGCCGGGATTGCGCAGTTCCCCGCATCGTACGTCCTTAATGTTTCTTTACTTTTATCATACAGGCGGCATAACCGCTTTGAAAAGAATGTCTTAAATGACATCGACGCAACGATCATGATACAGCAAAAAAGGAGACGTCCGTCTCCTTTTTGCTATACACGGGATCTGATCCAGTCGATCAGATAGTCCTTGAACAATGCCGCATTTTTGTTCTTTCTTTTTGAATATCTGTTTTCGATCAGGTAAAGATCAATCCCTTCACCCATCTCTTTTACCGGCCTGAAGATAACATCATCATGCATATCATTAAAGAGATTGTAATTCCATGCACAGGAAACATACTCTCCGCTTCTGACAAGGTCTCTTCGCTTACCCGGATTTGTAATTTCAAGGAAAAAATCAAGATTATAAAGATTATTATAAACCGCCTGAACTGCCTTGCTGAAATATTCCAGGACCATGGATTTGCCGATGAATTTTGTGTTGCCGAAATCGGCGAGGGAAAGGTCTTCTTTTGATGCCAGCGGATGGTTAATGCTCATATAGGAACCATATTCAGCGTGAAACAGAAATGTATGGTCAAAATTATAATAATTACTTTCATTTGAAACAATTGCAAAGTCGCAGTTGTTAGTCATCAACTGCTGGATTGCAAAAGTCTCATTTATTTCTTCGATATTCACGATGACATCCGAATGTTCCTTGTAGAAATCACTGTAAAAAGAATTCGGAAAGACCTGGGACATCGCGTCGATCGTATAGATCGTCACCCTGCGTTTATTAAGTTCCTCCATTTTCCCCTGATTAGCGATCATATCATATTCTTTAAGGATCATTTTTACATGAGGAAAAAGTTCCATGGCGTCCGCAGTCGGTTCCACACCGTTCTGTCTTCTGTAAAAGAGCTGTTTGCCCAGAGTCTGTTCCAGGGAAGAAATGGATTTGCTTAAAGCCTGCCGGGATATAGAAATCTTTTCGGCCGCTTTGGAAAGATTTCTTTCCTCAAATACAACAGAAAAATACATCAGGTTATAATAGGATAGATTTAAAAGATTCATTTCAAGCCATCCCTTCATCGTATCTTTTTCAATTATATTCTACATTATACCAAAAAAACCAGAAGGCAGAAAGAATGCAACACATGACGTCAGCGCAGTTTTTTCATTACATCTGAAATGAACCTGACATTCTCCATTCCGGCTGTCAAGTCTTGGTTGCACTGGTGAAAAAAACATATTCTTTTCAGATACAAAACCATATTTTATACTTTTTGCATAAAGAAACACCAAAAAATCTTACCGGAGGTGAAATATGACCACGATTGGCATCGATATCGGAACCCTTCGCACAAAAGCGGTCCTTGCAAAGGACGGCAACATCATCGAAACAGCAATCACACGTACAGAATTCGATACAAACAAAGCTGCAGGAGATGTGCTTGAAAAACTATTGGAACAATGTAAGATCAACCGGGAAGATGTACACCGCATTTTTGTCACAGGTGTCGGAGCACAGACCGTACAGATCGGCGATGGAAAAATCAACGAAATTATGGCCGCAGCTGAAGGCACTGCCAGACTTGTACCGGAATGCAGATGTATCCTGGATCTTGGCGCAGAACGGAACCGGGCTATACGGCTTGACAGCAGCCACAACATACAGGGCTACGAAGTGAATGATAAATGTGCCTCAGGGAGCGGGACATTTATAGAAACCATGGCCCGCACTCTCGACACTTCCATAGAAGATTTCGGCGGTCTTGCCCTGCGCCACAAAAAAGAGATCTCTCTTTCCGCCCAGTGCGTTGTCTTTGTGGAGTCGGAAGTCATCTCTCTGATCCACCAGAATGAGGATACCGCAGATATCGCCTGGGGCATCCTTGACGGCGTGGCATCTCACATCACCGGCCTCGCCCAGCGTTTCGGTAAAGTCGAAAATATCTGTGTGATCGGCGGGTCAACGATGAATGAAGGCCTGATGAAGGCTCTGGAAAAAGAGATTAAACAGAAGGTCACCATCGCACCCTTCTCAGAATATGTAAGTGCTTTCGGGGCTGCGCTGCTGGCAGCTCGAAACTAAGGAGGCGGCATATGACAAAAGAATACTGGAAATGGACAGAGGAAAGCTGGCTGAATCCTGATATCAAGGATCTGAAGGACAAAGTGATTACTGTCGGCATTGATATAGGTTCTACAAGCACGCAGGCTGTGATCATGACGGATAAAGAGATCCTTACCTATGCAACAGTCAGGACCGGCTCAAACAGCAAAGACTCAGCCACCAACGCACTGAACCGCGTCCTTGGTCTTTCCGGGATCAGGCGGGAAGACATCAATTTTACTGTCGGAACAGGATACGGCCGTGTCAACGTTCCCTTCGCAGATAAGACTATCACGGAGATCACCTGTCATGCAAAGGGGGCAAACTATCTGTACGGACCTACCGTCAGGACAATCCTGGATATGGGCGGTCAGGACTGTAAGGCCATTCACTGTGACGAGAACGGCAAGGTCGTCTCCTTTATGATGAACGACAAATGCGCGGCAGGAACCGGCCGCGGCATGGAGGTCATTGCAGACCTGCTCGGCGTGCCTGTTGAAGAGATCGGAGAACGATCTCTCATGGTCGATCATGATCCTCAGCCGATTGCCAATCAATGCGTTGTTTTCGCCAAAACAGAAGTCGGACATCTCATGAGAGAAGGATGGACCAAGGAGCAGGTGCTTGCGGCATATTGTCAGGCGATGGCAGCCAGAGTTGTCCGCCTTCTGGAAAGAAACCAGATGATCGAAGACTTTGCCATCACCGGAGGCATTGCAAAAAATATCGGCGTTGTAAAAAGAATAGAAAAACAGCTTGGCGTGACCGCACTGAAGACAAGCTGCGATTCACAGATCGCAGGCGCTCTTGGCGGTGCGATCCTG
>JAEIGA010006890.1_pt1 | contig 17273 bp, 22 predicted proteins | sample 9270691 | NCBI WGS metagenome assembly JAEIGA01 (sample SAMN17057246, study PRJNA624740) | gut metagenome | biome: biome; isolation source: fecal sample | host: Bos grunniens | place: China: Xizang | collected 2019 | reverse complement strand
GAATTTGCAGCGAAACAAGGCCATCCAAAATATGATGATGCATTTATTCGTTTACAAATTGTTGAAAATACTGTTGGAGCAGCAGGGTTTGAAAATAATGATGTTTTATATGAAGAAGCAAAACAATTTGTTATTCAAACACAAAAAGCAAGTACTTCATTAATTCAAAGAAAATTTAGTATCGGTTATCAACGTGCTGCACGATTAATCGATATGATGGAAGAAAATGGTGTTGTTGGACCATCTAGAGGAAGTAAGCCTAGAGAAGTCTATATGAAACCAAGTGAAGATGAATAAAGTAGAACAATGTTCTACTTTTTTTATTTTCATTTGAAAATATATGAAAATAAATGAAAATATGATATTATTGTTTAGAGGTGTGTAATTATGGATTTTAAATTAGAAGCTAAAAAATATGAAAAACAATTTAAAGAAGATTTAAAAGAACTTGTGAAAATCCCATCAGTTAAAGATGAATCAACAAAATCAGAAAATGCACCATTTGGAGCTGCATGTCGTGCTGCTTTAGATAAAATGATGGAAATTGGTCGTAATGCGGGATTTAAAGTTAAAGATATTGATGGATATGCTTGTGTAATCGAGTATGGTGAACAAGAAGAATCAATTGGAATACTAGGTCACTTAGATATCGTTCCAATCGGTGATGGTTGGGAACATGATCCTCTAGCATGTGAAGAAGTAGATGGATTTATGTTTGGGCGTGGTGTCTTAGATGACAAAGGTCCAGTAATTGCTGGATTAACAGCAATGAGAATCTTAAAAGATAACAATATTCAATTAAATAAAAAGATTCAATTAATCTGTGGTTGTGATGAAGAAAGTGGTATGCAATGTATGCAATATTACTGCGAACATGAAAAATTACCTGAATTATCATTTACACCAGATGCAAACTTCCCAGTTATTTATGGTGAAAAAGGAATTTGTTGTTTAATTTTAAAAGCAAATATGAAAACTCCTATTTTATCAATTAAAGCTGGAGAAAGAATGAATGTTGTAATTGGAAAAGCAACTGCTCAAGTAAAAGATTTTAAATATGAAGATGAATTCAATTTCTACTTAAAATCAAATGGTTTATCTGGATCAGTTACTCAATATGATGACTACACAGAATTACATATTGATGGTGTAAGTGCACATGCTTCTTTACCATGGTATGGTGTAAATGCAGGTTTACATTTAACAAACTTCATTGGTTGTGTATATGGTATTGATGATTTAGCAAAACTATCTCAAATGTTATTAGATTATAGAGGTAATAGAACTCAAATTGGTGTTGAAGGTGCTTATATGGGACCATTAACAAGCAATGTAGGTATTATTGCTGTAGAAGATGATACACTAACATTTGTATTAGATATTCGCTATCCAAATGATACGAATGGTGAAAAAATCTTATCTCAAATGAATAAAGCTTTAAAAGAAGCAAATTTAGATGTATGTGTTGAATGTCCACGTGACAATGAACCTTTATTCTTAAATCCAAATAGTGACTTTATTCAAACGTTAATGGGTGTTTATAAAGAATACTCAGGTGATACATTTACACCAGCAATGACAATGGGTGGTGGAACATATGCACGTAAGTTACCAAACTGTGTTGCATTTGGTCCTGAATTCCCAAATCCAGTACAAACTACTATGAATGTAGGTGGTCCTCATACATCAAATGAAGCCATCAACATCGAAGAAATGATGACAAGTATTGCAATTTATACTGCTGCATTAGAGGCGTTAGGAAAATAATATGAGAGTTAGAAATATACCTTGGGCAAAAGATTACTTACCAACTCAACCTTCATTTGTCACTGACCCAAAAGAATTAAAAGGACAATGGAAAGAAAAATTAGGATGTGAAACATTACATGTGGAAATTGGTTCTGGTAAAGGTGATTACTGGAAACAAATGAGTGAAATGTATCCTGAAAAAGGTTGGATTGGAATTGAAAAGAATGCTTCAATTGCGGCATTAGCAATGAAGAAAGTAGAAGATGATTTTAAAGAAAATCGTTTATTTATCAATTTAGATGCGAAAGACTTAGAAGAATGGTTTGAAGAAAAAGAATTAGATGTAATTCATTTAAATTTCTCTGATCCATGGCCTAAGAAAAGAAATATGAAACGTCGTCTTTCTCATCATTCTTTCTTAAATGTTTATAAGAAATTATTAACAGATGATGGAAGAATTATTATGAAAACAGACAATACAAAACTATTTGAATATTCAATTATTGAATTCCAAAACAGTGGTTTCATTTTAGAAGAAGTATATTTAGATTTCAGAAAAGAAGAACATCCTGAAGATGCGATTACTGAATATGAATCTAAATTCATGAAGAAAAATCAACCAATCTATAGAGGTGTTTGGAAAAAATAGAAAGGAAGTGAAATATGAAAAAGTTGGCCTTACTTTTATGTGCACTATTACTTAGTGGATGTAAAGTTGATCATGTAAAGATACAAGATGGTATAACCAATGAATTGATCAAAATGACTGAATATGAACCAATTTATTATACAACGATGGAAAAGCCACTTTATTCATATTATCTTCCAAAAGATGTTGGGCGAATCTCATCGAATGAATTAAGTTCATTATTTGTTAAAGATGGTATAAAATTCATTATGAATTTTAATCCAAATAAAGTCGTAATCCATGATTATTATTATAAAGATAAAGTAGTAACAGCTGAAGAATTAACTGTAAATGAAGAAAGTAATTTATATTATGATGCTACAGGTACTTTTAAAGGAAGTGACAAGCGATATCATTATTATGATGTGAAAGTTACACATTTAAAAGATAATAACTATTTATTAAAATTAGATATGTCATATGTAAATTATCTAGCGGTGGTTAAACCTGTGGAAATCAAGCCATTAATGAAATCAATGTTTACAATTGCTAAATCAATTCATTTTGATGCAGATTATGTAGTAAGTGAGTATTCTTTAAAAAGTACTTCTGAATCAGTAAAAGTGAGTTTGGAAGAATTTAATGAAGAATTACCAGAAAGTGGATTACTATCAGATTTAATCGAAAAGAAAGAAGGGAATAAATAATGAAAGATATGATGAAAGCATTAGAAAATGAACAACAATTCTATGAATTACAAAAAGATTCAAAAGTAACTGTTTTCGTATTTAGTGCAAATTGGTGTCCAGATTGTGTTTTCATTAAACCATTCTTACCAGAATTAATTGAAAAATATGGAGATTATCAATTCATTTATGTAGATAGAGATGAACATCTAGACATTTGTATCAATCATGATATTTTAGGTATTCCTTCTTTTGTAGCATTCAAAGATAATCAAGAAATTGGTCGTTTTGTGAGTAAATTAAGAAAAACAAAAGAAGAAATTGATAAGTTTTTAGGAGAATTATAATGAAAGAAATTGTACGTGTATTCTTTAACCATAAAGCATTTCCAAATTGCTGTATGGTTGTATTAAAAGAGAAAGAAACAACAAAATATGAAACAAAAGAAAATGTCACTGTTTTATACAATGAAGATGATATTATTGGATATAATATTACAGATGAAGTATTTTCTAAATATACAGATGGTTATCAACCATTAAATGAAACTTTATTAGATGAAATCAATCAAATTCTTAAAAATGTAAACGAATCAATTGATGCAGATATGGAAATTCGTTTAAAAGTAGGAAAAGTGATTGAATGTGTAGAACATCCAGAAAGTGATCATTTACATGTTTGTAAAGTAGATGTAGGAAGTGAAGTTCTACAAATCGTATGTGGAGCACATAACGTATGTGAAGGAATCTTAGTTGTTTGTGCATGTGAAAATGCAGTAATGCCAAATGGTAAACTTATTACACCAGGAAAATTAAGAGGCGTAGAATCATATGGTATGTTATGTAGTGCATATGAATTAGGATTAATTGATGAACCCAAAAGAGGTTTATTAATCTTAGATGATACATATGTCATCGGAAGTGAATTTAGAGGTAATTAATATGTTTGATTGGGTTAAAAAATTGTTATTCGAAGAAGAAGAAACAATTGTAGAAGAAAACAAATTAGAAGAAATTGATTTCACAAAAGTGAATGATTTAGAAAATATTATTACTGAAACTGAAAAAGAAGAAATAGTAGAAGAAGTAGTTGTTGAACAAGTTCAACCAGTTGAAGTAGTAAAAGTAGAAAAAGAAAATACAGTTCCTCTAAAGAAAGAATTCAATATTCAATTAGATACTCCTACAACTCAACCAGTACAAGAAAGTACTCCAAAAAGAAGAGTTGAAAGAGAAAGAATTGTTGAAAGACCAGAAAGAAATGAAAAAGAAACAAATGTTGAAATGATGTCAGTTATTTCTCCAATGTTTGGTGGAAAAGAAGTTAAAAAAACAAGTCAAAAAACAACTGTTACAGTAACTCCTAAGAAAAAATATAGCATTGGAATCGTTATTTCTCCAATGTATGGACAAAAAGAATTACAAGAACATCAAGTAGAAGCTAAAACTAGAATTGAAGAAAATAAAAACAAACAAATGCCTCTAGTTGAAGACGATGATTGGAAAAATGATATTCCACTTGATGAATTAATTAGCAGTGCAGATGAAACAAATGATTGTGTACAATTCTCTTTATTTGGAGACAATCAAACAATTAATGAATAGAAGGTGAAGTTATGGTACATTTTATTGGTATTAAAGGAAGCGGGATGGCTTCATTAGCATGTATTCTTAATGATATGGGTGAAAGTGTTAAAGGTAGTGATATTGAAAAGTTCATTTTTACACAAAAACCATTAGAAGAAAGAAATATTAAAATTACTACATTTGATGCAGAAAATATTCAAGAAGATGACACTGTAATCATTGGTAATGCCTTTGATGAATCAAATCCAGAAGTTAAAAAAGCAATGTCTTTAAAACATGGACGTGTTTATCGTTATCATGAATATTTAGGTAAATTAGTTGATCAATATACTTCTGTATCAATTGCTGGATGTCATGGAAAGACAACTACAACAAGTATGATGGCTCATTTATTAGGTGCTGTAGCTCCTACAGGTTACTTAATTGGTGATGGTAGAGGAGATATGGAAAAAGATGCTCACTACTTCGTATTAGAGTCATGTGAATACAAACGTCATTTTATGGCTTATCATCCTGATTATGCAATTATTACAAGCATTGATTTAGACCATGTTGATTACTATAAAGATTTAGATGATTACAAACAAGCATTTATTGATTTTGCTCATCAAGTGAAGAAACAAGTAATTGTATTTGGTGATGACAAAAATATCAAAGAAATGGATTTTGGAAAAGAAGTAATTAAATACGGATTTGAAGAACATAATGATGTTCGTTGCATTAATTTTAGTGAAGATGAAAATGGTATGAAATTTGATGTCTTAATTCATGGAAAAGAATACGGACACTTTGAATTACCATATGTAGGAATTCACTTATGCTGGAATACATTATCAATTATTGCATTAGCTTATTGTGAAGGTGTAGCAGCAGATGTTGTACAAAAACAAATGTCTACTTTTGCTGGCGCAAAAAGAAGATTTGTGATTGAACATGAAAAAACTCAAACATATATTGATGACTATGCTCATCATCCAACTGCAATCACATTAACGATTCAAGCAGCTCGTACTAAATTCCCAAATAAGAAATTAGTAGCTGTATTTAAACCAGATCGTTATTCAAGAATTCATGGATTTATGAATGAATTTGCAACTTCTTTAATGACAGCTGATGAAGTTATTTTATGTCCATTCCCAGAAAATGCCGCAAAAGAACCTGGCATTGATATTGATATCTATGATTTAGCAAAACTAATTCCTGATTGTAGAGTTATGATCGAAAATGAAGAAAATGCTAAGATTTTAAGTGAAGAAGAAAACGTTGTTTACTTATTCATGAGTTCTAAAGATATCTATAAATGGAAAGACCTTGTAAAAGGATTTGTAGCAGCAAAATAAATGTTTTAAGAATATCGTAGTAATACGATATTCTTTTATTAAATTAAAAATATCTTATTTTTTACAAATGAAAAATTTTCATGAAAATCTTTCACAAATATTGAAATCGATTACAAATTCGTGTATTATATTAATGAGGTGATTTTATGCAATTAGAAAGTTTCTTTGAATCAATTAGTTTTATCTCATTAAAGGTATTACCTTTATTAGGAGTAGTATTATTAGTATATTTAATTATTATGATTAAAAATGTAATCACCTGTCTAAAGAGTGCAACTAAAACTTTAGATGAAGCAAATAATCAATTAAGAAAATTAGATGTGCCTTTAAATACAGTTGCAGAGATTTCTAAGAGTGTAGATTATGTACATGATCTAACGAAAGAATCTGTGAAATCTGTTTCAACAACTATTTATCAAAATATGAATCAAGTTAAAGAATTGTTTAATAAAACAATTCATAAAGTGAAGAAAGAAGATAAATCAGAAGTAACTGTAGAAGAAGTAATCCCAACAGAGGGAGAATAAAGGAGAACAATATGGAAAATAAAGAAATTGAAACTATTCAAGAAGAGTTAAAGTATAAAATTATCACATTAGATGATGAAGTAGAAGATTCTAAAATCAAAAAAATGATTGATGATATCGTAAAAGAAATTAATCAAGCATTTGAGAAATTTAAAGAATGGTATGAAATGAATAAGGATTCAGAAAAAGCTCAAGAAATCAAAGAAAAATTTGTTTTTGAAATGAATCAATTCACAGACAAAGCAACTGATGCTATTAATGACATCAAAAACAACCCTGATTTACAAGAAAAATTAACTACAGGAAAAGAAAAAGTAGTTGAAATATCTAAAAAGATTTATTCTGATTTAGAAAATGGAGTAAATTCAATTTTAGAAAACGAAAAGGTTGCGCAAACAATTGACACAGTAAGTGACAAAGTTGTTGAAGTAATCCAAGATGAAAAAGTACAAGATACAATTCGTAAAACGAAGAAGGGAATATTGAATATTGCAACAAGTGCCTATGAAGGATTAAAAAATCTTTTAGGGGATAAAGAAGAAACAGAATAATGCGAGGTGTTAGTATGAAAAGAATTACAATTTATGATGTAGCAAAAGAAGCTGGTGTATCACTAGCAACAGTATCTCGTGTTATTAATGGCAGTGACGTAGTACGTGAAGACACACGTGTGAAAGTAGAAGAAGCAATCAATAAATTAGGTTATAAACCAAATGCGATTGCACAAGGATTAGCTTTGTCTAAAACTACTACTATTGCATTAGTCGTTCCAGGAAGTAATATTTCTATGGCTAGTCAAATTATTAATGGTTTATTAGATGTTGCGAAAATCTATAAATATAATATTATGTTACACACTGTAAGTGAAGGTATTTCACAAATGGAAGATGTAATTGATAATATTATTAAATCAAGAGCAGATGGTGTAGTAATTTTCAATGATAAATTAAATCGTGATGAATTACATACATTAAATAGTTATCAAATTCCTATCGTAGTTATCGGAAATAAGATTTCTGATGAAATGATTGGATCAATTTATATTGACTATGAAAACTTAGCTTATGAAGTAACATCTAAATATTTAGATAAAGGTATTGATAATATTGCTTTAATTGAAGATAGAAAGAATCCATCTTATATTCGTCAATTATTAAGAGGTATTAAAAGAGCATATAAAGAAAGAGGAAAAGAATTTAATCAATATATTCAAATTGCAAAAGAATATCGTTCTTCTTACTTATATTTAAAAGAATACTTTAAAGAACACAAACATGATATGGTATTAACATATCGTGATTCTCAAGCAATGGCAGTTTTAAATACAGCAAAAGAACAAGGTATTTCTGTTCCTGAAGAAATGGAAATTATCTGTGTTTATGATAGCAAACATAATTCAATGGCACGTCCACAAATTTCAGCATTTAAAATTCCTGACTATGATTTAGGTGCTGTAGCAATGCGTGTAATGACTAAGATGCTACATGAAGAAAATGAAATTATTGACAAAGAAATTGAATTAAGTTATATTTATACTGCTCGTAAAACTACAAAATAGCGTTGAAAAGACAAGAACTATAGAATCACTTTTTAGAGATATGATGGTTGGTGAAAATCATAATGTGACTATAGAAATACAGCTTGGAGCTGCTTATGAGAATAAGACGTATGCTGGCGTTAACAGCAAAAGTGCATGATGATTCATGAACTAAGGTGGTACCACGTAAAGCGTCCTTGGATGACGCTTTTTTTTTATTTCGGGAGGGAAAAATTATGAATTTATATGAAGAATTAGAATGGCGAGGATTGATTAAAGATTCAAGTTCTCCAAAAATCAAAGACTTATTAAATAATGAAAGTATTACTTTCTACATTGGGACAGACCCAACTGGTGATAGTTTACACATTGGTCACTATTCATCTTTCTTAATTTCTAAACGTTTAAAAGCTGCTGGTCATAATCCAATTTTATTAGTTGGTGGGGCAACAGGACAAATTGGGGATCCAAAACCAACTGCAGAACGTGCTATGATTTCTAAAGAAACTGTAGCTCACAACATTGAATGTTTAACAAAACAAGCAAATGAAATCTTTGGATTTGAAGTAGTTAACAACTATGATTGGATTAAAGATATCAATACTTTAGATTTCTTAAGAGACTATGGAAAATTCTTTAACATTAACTACATGTTAAATAAAGATATCGTTGCAAGAAGATTAGATGAAGGGATTACATATACTGAATTCTCTTACATGATCTTACAAGCATTAGACTTCTTACACTTATATGAAACTAAAAATTGTATCATGCAAGTAGCTGGACAAGACCAATGGGGAAATATTACTGCTGGTATTGAATTAATCCGTAAAAAAATTGGTAAAGAAGCATATGCATTTACAATGCCTTTAGTAACAAAAGCAGATGGAACTAAATTTGGTAAGAGTGAAGGAAAAGCAATTTGGTTAGATAAAAATAAAACTTCTTCTTATGAAATGTACCAATTCTTAGTAAATAGTGAAGACGTTAAAGTTATTGATTACTTAAAAACATTAACATTCTTAACTAGAGAAGAAATTGAAGCATTAGAAGTAAGTATGAAAGAAGCACCACACTTACGTGAAGCACAAAAAGCTTTAGCTGCTGCTGTTGTCAAAGACTTACACGGAGAAGCTGAATTAGAAAAAGCTTTAAAAATTACTCAAGTATTATTCAAAGGTAATATTACTGATCTAAATGCAGATGAAATCAAAGATGCATTATCAACATTTGAAACTAGAAATATAGATGATAATATTTCTTTATGTGATGTATTAGTTGCTGCTGGAATTGCAAGTTCTAAACGTGAAGCTAGAGAATGGATCAAACAAGGTTCATTACAAGTAAACGGTAATAAATTAACAGATCCTGAAGCAATCATTTCTAAAGAAAATGCTTTATTTGAAAACAAATCTGTTATCAAACGTGGTAAACGTAATTACTATGTAATTGCACAATAAAAAAATGTGTCATCTATGATGGCACATTTTATTTTGCTTTTCTTTTAACTGGTAACCAAATTGCACTATGATAATCATTATCACTACTATTTCCATTAATACAATCATACCATTCAATATTTGCACTACGATCTAATTCGTAGTCAGGATTGTTTGGCAACCATTCTTGAAAAATTCGACTATTTAATGCTTGAAATGCTTCTGGAATTGGACCAATACAATCAAAAACAGCCCATTCACCTTGTTCAAACTCATAAACACTTAATCCTTCTGGTACTTCACCACCCGTGTATTTTCCACCTACTAGATAAATAAATTTTCCTTCACTTACATCAGGTGCATCATCAATACATACACCATATTCACCAATACAATAATCCATGAAGGCTTGTTGTTGAGGAGTGAGTGGTTGATTTCCAACATAGATTGGATTTGCATATTTCTCATAAATTTCATCCCAAAATTTAGGAATTTCTTCATAAGATGTTTCATACGAAAATTCTTTCGCAAACCCAACAAATTTTAATCCAAACATTTTTGTGATTGTTATATTCATATGATCTCCACCTTGTCTTGTTAGTTTTAAGTTTATAGGAAGAAAAGTTTTAATACTTGTTCCTTGACGGACCTGTAAAGGAGTCACTCCATGAAATCGACTAAATGCTTTAGTAAAACTTTCGGGTGTTTCATATCCATAATCATAAGCAATTTCTAATACTTTTTTATTTGTATTTTTTAAATCAATAGCTGCTAGATATAGTTTGCGATTGCGGATATATTCCGATATTGAATAACCACTAATAATTGAAAATCCTTTTTGTAAATGGATAGGTGATAAATATACATGGTTTGAAACATCTTGTATTGTAATATTGTCTTTCAAATGTGTTTCAATATAGTCAATTGCATTTCTTATTGTAGATAACCATTCCATATAAACTTCCTTATTTTAAATATACATAAATTCATGAAAATAATCTTGTCATATTGCATTCATATTTGTCTTAATATAATCCTAACATATTCATTTTTTGTGTTCAATAAATCACCTTTTGATTTATCAATCATAGCCTATAATGAAAGGAAGGGAAAATGTTAGGAATTTTAAATAGTGATGTAAGAATGAATATGGTTTATCAACAAATCAAAGATAAAATAGATTGTGTCTTATTGGATGATTTTACAGTTCTAAAGATTAAATTTGATGCAATTTTATTACCAATGTCAGGATTAAAAGATGATGATACGATGAATGTACGTGGTATTGATTTGAAATGCCCAATTGAGTTTTTTAGTATGTTGAAAGAAGATGGAGTACTTATATGTGGTAATATCACAAAGAAATTAAAAGAATTGCCTTTTAAAATGATTGATTTAAATTCATATGAATCATTTATTCATGTAAATTCTAAATTAACTGCAGAAGGAGTTTTATATTTATTATTAGATAATACAAATCAAGGATTATTGGATTTAAAAGTAGATTTAATTGGATATGGAAATAGTGGTAAAGCAATTTATGAATTATTAAAAAGAATTGGAATTGAAGTAAGAGTTATTCGAAGAAAAGTGATAGAAGAAAATATTGATTTTATGAGTTTAGATGAATATTTAACAGTGAAACCTTATCCTGTAATTATTAATACTTCAATTACGAATGTTATTGATGATTTAATGATTCGTAAAATGGATGAAAACTTAATTATTAATATTGTACGTAGTGCATCATTTAATGAAATATTATTAAGACAAAGACATTGTAGAATTGTTCATGCAGGACCATTACCAGCCATGTTTTCACCTTTGAGTGCTTCTAATGTTTTAGTTAAAACATTGTTAGAATTATTTTATGAAAGATAAATTATTAGTTGGTATTACAGGTTCATTTTGTAATCATGAAAAAGTATTTAAAGAATTAGAAAAATTAACAGATGATTATGAAATAACTTTTGTTTTAACTAAAAATGTATCTACAAGAGATACTCGATTTGGATTAGCAAGTGAATTATTAAAGAGATGTCAACAATTGTCAAATAATAATATTATTCTTAATATTGTAGAAGCAGAGAAGATTGGACCATTAAATTATTATGATTTAATGATAGTAGTACCATGTAGTGCTAACTCATTATCTAGGATAGTACATGGAGCTTATGATTGTCCTGTTAGTTTATGTGTAAAAGCAATGATTCGTAATAAGAAGAAAGTAATTATTGGATTATCAAGCAATGATGTATTAGGAATTAGTGGTGTGAATTTTATGAAGTGTTTAAATATGAAATATTTCTATTCATTACCAATTTACCAAGATGATCCAGTAAATAAACCAAATAGTTGTACAAGTTGTTATGAGTTAATACAAGAAACCTTATCATTAGCAAAAAAGAATATTCAAATACAACCAGTATTAAGGGAGAAAAAATGAAAAAACTATATGTCGCATTAATTACACCTTTTACTCTATTAAATGAAATCGATTATGTTTCATTAGATAAAATCGTAGAGCGATTAATAAATGAAGGTGTTGATGGATTTGTAATCTCTGGTACTACAGGTGAGAGTAGTACAATGAGCGATAATGAAAAAATAGAATTATTAAAACACGTGATTGACGCTGTTAATCATCGATGTGAAATTTATTTTGGTATTGGTAGTAATAATACTTGTGATTCGATGCGTTTATTAAAAATGAGTGAAGATTTAGATTTTGAAGGGTATTTAATTGTAACTCCTTATTATAATCAACCAACTCAATATGGTTTATATGAACATTTTTCAACTTTAGCATGTGAAACAAAAAAGAATGTCATTTTATATAATGTTCCTTCTCGTACAGGAGTTGCATTAACAGCGAATACAGTCATCAAATTAGCGAATGGATATCCGAATATCATTGCATTAAAACAAGCTTCTAAAGACTTAGAAATGGTTAAGGAAATCTTATTAAAAACAAAAGATTTTGTAATACTTAGTGGAAATGATGATTATTTATTAGAAGGTATGCAAGCTGGAATGGATGGAATCATTAGTGTTATCGGACATTTAGTTGCTCCTAAATTAAAAGCATTTTTTGAGAACTATGAAAAGAAGAAAGATGTAACTCAATATGATTTATTCTTTAAGAAGGTTGCTCATTTATGCTTTTTAGAGTCTAATCCTATTTGTATAAAATATTTATTAGAAGAGAAAAAAGAATGTACAAATGTATTAAGGCTACCATTAACAGCAATTAGTTATGAATCGAAATGTATGATAGACAAGAATTTCGACAAAATAATTCATGATAATTAAATAGAATAAATGTATGAAAGTAAAATGCTTTGATGAACAACATGAAAATGATTTAAGTGATGCAATCAATGAATTTATCGAAAATAAGAAAGTAATCGATATTAAATTTTCTACTTCTTGTTTTAAAAATAACGATGAACAAATTTATTGTTTTAGTGCTTTAATTTTATATGAAGAATAATTGGTAAAAATGCATCCATAATAATTTTGGAGGATATTATGGAAAATAAAACAAAAATTAACTGTTCAGTAACTTCATGCGTATTTAATATGATGAAAGTATGTGATGCGAAAGAAATCAGTGTTGGTTGCGATAGATGTAGCAATCCAAATAACACACATGAAACAGAATGTGTATCATTCCGTTTAAGAATGAATGGATAGTGTCATAGACACTATCTTTTTAAATTTAATCTTTTTTAGTTGTAGATTTGTGATACAATTAAAATGAGGTGTTAGTATGAAAAAAATAGGATTTTTACTTTGCTTATCTCTTATTTTGTCTGGATGTAATAATTCTAAAAGAGAATTTGAAGAACAAAGACAAAAATATGAAAATTATATGGAGTTGATTATTGATAACTCAAAACAAATTACAACAAATGTTCCTTTTAACTGGGAGTTCAATATGACTGAAAGTGAAGGAAAATATATATACGAAGTTATCATTTCTAAGCCTTTAGTAGAAATGAGTGATATTCAAATGATTGCTGTAGATATTGAACAAATCAGTGAATCTGAAATTGCACCAAATCTTGGGTTATTTGAAGAAGAAAGATACAATATGATACCAAATCAAATTTGTGTTGAAAAAGGATATTATCCTGGTATTGGTGTTAATGGTATTAGTAATTCAGACAAATTTATTTTAAATTGTTTAGTTGTGTATAAAGATAGAAAACAATCAGATAATTATGTATATTTTATTATTAATGCAGATTATGATGATTTTAAAGTCAAAGAAGTAACGAAAGATGAAAATAAGGAAGTAACAAACGATGAAGGAAAACAGTAAAAAATCGATCATATATGGTGGTTTAATTTCAAGTGCTGGTGTTTTACTTTCGAAAGTATTAGGACTTGTTTATGTTATTCCATTTAATATGATAGCTGGAAATGACAATATCGCATACTATGGATATGCTTATAATATTTATTCATATTTATTAAATATTTCAATAGCAGGTATTCCATTTGCGATTGCAACATTAGTAGCTAAATATTACAACGTTGAAGATTATAAAACGACATTATTAATTAAGAAATTATCCTTAGGTTTAATGATGGCTTTAGGATTTATTGGAATGTGTTTTGTATTCTTAACAAGTGAACAATTAGCAACTTTAATATTAGCTAATGGAAGTAGTGCTAGAGATATTGAAATTACTAAAAATACAATGATGATTATTTCATTAGCTTTATTCTTTGTACCAGTATTAGCGGGATATCGTGGATTCTATCAAGGATTAAAGAGAATGGATTATTATGCTTTCTCTCAAGTTTTAGAACAATTAATTCGTGTATTCTTCTTACTTGGTGCAGGTAGTATTGCAGTTTATATTTTTAAACAAGATCAAATTTGGGCTATATATTTTGCGGTATTTTCTGCAAGTGTTTCTGCTATTTGTGCTTTACTACACATTTGGAAATATGACAAAGAAGAAATTAAAGAAATTAAAGAATTAGCTAGTGTACAAGAAAGGGAATCACATACAGATCCTAAAGTATTACTAAGAGAAATGATTGTGATTGCAATTCCATATTTCTTATCATCAATTATGGCTTATTCTTCTAATATTATTGATTTATTATTCTATTCAAAAGCATTAGAAGCAACTGGTGTGCATGCAGAAGTAACTAAATTTATTTATGGTTCAGTTATTTCTGTTCATACAATGAAAATTATTTCTATTCCAAATATTCTTGCAATTGGATTTAGTGCTAGTTTAATTCCATATATTACTACTGCAATTGAAAAAAGTGATATTAAGTTAGTAAGTAAGCATATAAAAGATACATTAGAATCAGTTTTATATATTGTTTTACCATTATCATTCTGTTGTTTCTTCTTTTCAAAAGAAATTATGTATTTATTATTTGGAAATGAAACAATTACACATGTAGATACATTAACAAATACGATTATTTCATTTGAACAATTAGATTATGAAAACTATTTAATGAAATTTAGAGCAATTGATGCCATCTTTGGAACAATTGCCCCATTATTTACTTCATTATTAATTGCATGTCGATTAAGAAAAGAAGCATTAACAGGATTAGCTATTGCTTCTGTTATGAAGTTAGTGACACTTTATCCATGTGTTCAAATCTTTGGTATGACTGGTTCAACATTTTCAAATCTTTGCTATTATCTTGCAATTATTGGATTTGACTTATATTGGATCAATAAGAAGTTCCATATTCGTTGGAAATATACTTTACGAAAATTGTTAGTCATGTTAGGTGCACTAATTATCACAAGTAGTGTATATTTGGTTATGAGCTTAATATTTGGGGACTTAACTCGATTCGGTCGTATTGGATTAATTCCATTAACTGCATTAGAAGGTATTATCGTAATGGTTGTTTATGTAGGATTAACTGGATTATTCCAATTACCTCAACAAATTTTTAAAATTGATTTAAATACAATCGTTAGAAAGTTGAGAAGAAGATGAGACTAGATAAGTTTTTAGCCCATGCAGGAATTGGGACACGTAAAGAAGTAAAAGAATTAATTCGAAAGAAAAGAGTGAGTGTCAATGGTGTCATTCAAAAGAAAGATGATGTCAAAATTGATGAATTAAAAGATGAAATTTGTGTGGATGGAGAAGTCATTCGTTATCAACAATTTGTTTATTATATGTTGAATAAACCACAAGGTGTTGTTAGTGCAACTGTGGATAATCAATATAAAACAGTATTAGAATGTTTTGATTGTTATTTACCGGATGATGTATTCCCAGTAGGTAGACTTGATATTGATACTGAAGGGTTGTTATTGATCAGTAATGATGGTCAATTAGCTCATCGATTATTATCATTAAAATATCATGTAGATAAAACATATTATGTCAAATGTGAAAAAGAAATCACAGATGAGATGGTAAAAGGATTATCGCAAACAATTGAATTAAAAGAAGAAGTATATCAACCAGGTGTAGTAGAAGTGATTAGTAAAGATGAATTATATCTTACGATTCAAGAAGGGAAATTTCATCAAGTAAAACGTATGTTACATCATGTTGGTAATGAAGTAGAATTTTTAAAAAGAGTTTCATTTGGTCCTTTAAAATTAGATGAATCTTTATTACCAGGTGAATATCGAGAATTGAGTGAGGAAGAGATTGAAAGGTTAGGTAAGTAGTATGAAACAATATTTAGATTTATGTCGTCATATCATGGAAAATGGTGAATTAAGAGGAGATCGTACAGGTACTGGTACTAAGAGTTGTTTTGGTTACCAAATGCGTGTTGATTTAAGAGAAGGATTCCCATTATTAACAACTAAAAAAGTATTCTTTAAAGGAATTGCGAAAGAATTATTATGGTTTATTACAGGTAATACAAATATTCAACCTTTAGTAAAAGAAGGTGTACGTATTTGGAATGAATGGCCATATGAAAAGTATAAAAAATCAGAAAACTATCAAGGTGAAACAATGGAAGAATTCATTGAGAAAGTTAAAATTGATGATGAATTTGCATTAAAATATGGTGAATTAGGACCAGTATATGGACATCAATGGAGAGATTTCTTTGGTGTAGACCAATTAGATCAATTAATTCATGATTTAAAAGAAAATCCATTCTCTAGAAGACATATTATTAGTGCATGGAATCCTGCACAAATCAAAGATATGGCTTTACCTCCATGTCATGCATTTATGCAATTCTATGTATCTGCTGATAAAAAATACTTATCTTGTCAATTATATCAAAGAAGTGCAGATGTATTCTTAGGTGTACCATTTAATATTGCTTCTTACTCTTTATTTACTCATATGATTGCACAAGTATGTGGTTATGAAGCAAAAGAATTTGTTCATACTTTTGGAGATGTACATATTTATACAGATCACTTTGAACAAATTGAAACTCAATTATCTAGGGAACCTAGAAAATTACCAACATTAAAAATGAATCCTGAAGTGAAGAGTATTTATGATTTCAAATATGAAGACTTTGAAATCGTAGATTATGATCCACATCCAGCAATTAAAGGAAAGGTAAGTGTATAATTCATGATTTCATTAATTGTAGCGTTTGATAAGAATCGATTAATTGGTAAGAATGATTGGATGCCATGGAATAATAAAGAAGATTTAAAACATTTTAGAAATTATACTATGAATAAAGATCTATTAGTGGGTAGAAAAACATTTGAAGGTTTTCCTAAACCATTACCAAATCGATATCATTATGTATTAACTCGTCAAGAAATGAATTATGATCATGAAAGTGTT
>JAEIGA010006889.1_pt1 | contig 17275 bp, 26 predicted proteins | sample 9270691 | NCBI WGS metagenome assembly JAEIGA01 (sample SAMN17057246, study PRJNA624740) | gut metagenome | biome: biome; isolation source: fecal sample | host: Bos grunniens | place: China: Xizang | collected 2019 | reverse complement strand
TGAATGTAAAATCTTGTTTTCCCGTCAGAAGTTATATACATCTGTCCGATGTTAAGTTTTCCGTATTTTGAAACATATAATTTTGCATCTGCAAGCGACCAGTTCCAGCCCTGTGCTGTAAGTCCCGTATGTGTGGGATTGCCCGGTAATTCTGTCAATTCCGCAAATTCTTCCGCAGTATATGAGTGTACAACAGTTCCGTCATAGTCATAAAAATTTACATCTTTGTGGGGCTTTGATACTCCGATAGTTGCAATATCAGTTGGGAACTCCTCAAAGCCGTCTCCTGTGTTTACAGTTCCACCCTGAGCAGTAATAGCATTTGCAATTGCTGTCCTTGCGGCTGTAAGTCTTGCAAGATTTTGAGCTATTGTGTTAGGCATATCAAAGCACCTCCTCTAAGACAGCGTTGATATTACCGATAGTCGTTTCAACCGCTGTAAGTCTTGTGGCTAAATTAGAAACATCAACACCTGTTACTGCGTTGTTGACATAGATTTTTCCGTCCCAATCAACAGCAAAAGCATTTGAACGATTATTATAATCAGTTCCGTTACCTATTATAAATGCATATTTTGAATTGGAATCTTCAACATTGTATTTACCTTGGACGTGCTGATTATTACTTGACGCAATTGTAGAGCCACCTTCTGCATGAGAGTTATTGCCACTTGCAATAGTGCCAAGACCCTCTGTGTGGGAATTGTCGCCAATCGCAATAGTACCACTACCCTCAGTATGAGAAGACCTGCCAGATGCTGTCGTAGAACCTCCTTCCGCATGAGAGTTGTTGCCAATCGCAGTAGTTCCAACTCCCTCTGCATGAGAACAGTTGCCAATTGCTTTATTATAAACATAGCTGTTGAATACTTCCGCATAATTTCCAACAGTATATGTTGTCCCGTCAATGGTATATGTTGTTCCACTTGGAATTGTTTTGCCTGCGTTGTATTCTTCAGACGTAAGAGCATTTGCGATTTTAGTTTTTTCAGCAGTTGTTACAAATTTGTTATTTTGATTTGTGTCATCTACTAAATCTGAATTAAGTTTGTTTGTTGATGTGATTTCGGACTGCAAGCCCTCTACCAAATCTGCAACGGAAAAGTCAACAGTATTGCCATTTTTAAGCGTGAGAATTACTTTTTTTGTTGTATTGTCGTAAGTGCCATTTACTACCATTGTTTCAAGCGGAAGGTCAATTGTCTGAGGCGTTCCAAGAGTTTCGTCGCTTGTATTTTTGAGTGTTGCTGTTAAAACATAAGTCTGTGAATTTATTGAAAGTTCGAGACTGTGAGCATATGCAGAACTGTCAGTACTTGAACTGAGCCTATCAAGCAAAATCTCGATTCTGCTCATAAGAGGTACTTCTTCGTAAGGGTCTCCTACTTTTTCTTTAAGAATTTCTTCAATTCTACTATCCATTTTGATTTCATCTCCTTTAATGTAATAGGGCTAATCCTATTGGAAAAGCCCCATATTGTGAAATCAGCCCTGTGCAGTAGCAGTCTTGATTATACGATAAATCTCCTCAGGATCAGGAAGCATCGCATCATTTGCATTGGGTGAAGCAACGCCATAAAGAGCAGTTTCAAGGGCAGAAATCTGTGCTTGTGTAAGAGTTGTACTGTCGATTTCGAGTGAAACCATCTTAGTATCGTTTGTAAGACCCAAATCCTGACCAAGGGTAGATGTGTAAGGAATAGTTACAGGTGTTGTAGCACACTCCCATGAGAACTCGATATTATCCGGCGAGTCGTTTACAGTTTCGTAGCTTCTGTCAGAAGGGGAAGCTGTGCAGCCGTAATAAATATGATAGATTACACCGTAGTCATTTTCCTGTGTGTCGTTTCCCTTAATTGTCTGATAAGTAAATCCAAATCTCTTTCTTGTCTGCTGACCGATAGCGAAACCGGGAACAGCAGTGGTGCTTCTTCTACCATCACATTCTTTCCATTCATTAGGGTATGTAAAAGCTTTGATAGTGAAGTTAAGAGATTCAGCAGCACGGAAAGATACATATTCGCCGTTATTTGCATATTTTTTAGTGATATCAGCGCCGTCAGGACTCTCGTCGCATCCAGTGAAGCCATTCCAAGCTACACCTTTGCCGTACCATGTTTTGTTAGTTGAGTCGTATTCTGTAATTGCTGGGTAAAGCACCGCATGGCTCGAACCAGTTTCATAGACTCTCTCACCAGTTCCATCCCAAGTAAGTCTTGCCATATATTAACACTCCTTTTAAAAATATAAAGTATAAGAATAATGGTTTAAACCCTCAGTAGCATAAAATCTATTAAACCTAATCATTGGTAATGTTTGAGGAATAATGTCGATTATACTACTATCAGGGTCTTTTGTAATATAAGTTACGTCATATCGTCTAAGATACCTGTAACTTTTATTATCTCCGAATTGTATGTCTGCACTGTCTAACGAGTAGACAATGCAATCATACTTCATTTTGATTGATTCAGGGGGTTGGAAATACACATGGTCGTTTCCGAGTATCTGTTTAAAAATATCATTAAGTTCCTTCCTCGGTTTCATTGTATACACCCCTTACTGAAATTATTAGTCTTGGTCTGTTAAGTGCGTCAACTGAAGAAACACACCACTTCACTCCAAGAAATTCTATATATTTAATATACTGTAAATTCTTATAAGCATAATCATCAGCAACTATACTAAACTGATTGCTTATAGAAAAGTTGTCGTTTAAATTAGACGAGGATTCGAGATTGTAATTGTTTCTTAAAACATCACCATAATAATATCTTTCTTCAACTACTGAATCCCAAACCCCGTCTCCTTTATCGACAGTTTTAATGTATCCTACTTTGCCGTAGTATTTCATTAAAACCACCTCATTTTGATTTTAGAGATTAACCCTGTGCAGGAACACTTTCAATAATAATAGCAGAATAAGGTTTAGTAAGAGCTCCTGAGCATCTTGTTTCCATAAGGTATTTGAACTGGTTGAAGTCGATATCGAAGTCGTCGAACATTGATACGTTGCCGCCCTTATCAGAACCAAAGCTGTAATCAATAAGGTCAACTGCAATACCGATAAGCGTTCTTGTTTCAGTTACAGCAGAAGCACCTTCACCAGTTGTAACAGTTCTTGTAAGATTTTCCATAACAGGAACGGTTACGATTCTGTTTACACGCATTGCCGCACAAAGTTCTGAAACATTTTTGTAAAGTCTATGACCTACGCCGTCTTTCATCAGAAGCATATCGTTAAGAGCATCTTCTGTTGTGAAGTATGTAATGTTACCAGAACCTCTGTAATCCTTACGAACACGAACCATCTTCTCAACAATAGCTTCAGCCTTCTGGTCAGAAGTTGCGTTGTTCTTAAGAGTAATTTTTCCAGAAACTGTAAAGAGGCTGTCATCCTTCCATATAGGAATAATGCAATTCTCCTTAATCTTGTCAGTAGATGCGTTTGAACGTCCATCGCCAACGAGAGCAGCTCTTGCTATTTCCTCGTTGAGCATCATCCTCATTTCTGTCTTGAGCCATACTACAACGTCGAAATCTGTAATGTCAAGAATATCATCTCTGTCGAGCTTCTGTTTCTTGTAAATAGTGCAAGGTTCTACACTTCTTCTGAGGAGAGTAAATACTTCTTCAAGCTTTCTGTTACCCTTTGTGTAACCCTTAGCACGTGCCTCGTCAGCAGTAATATCAGCGAACATTGTCTTTACTCTTGTGAACGGGATGTGTTTTGTGCCATTCATGAAAATATCAACCCAAGTATCATCTCGCTTGATGAACTCAGGAGTATTTGAGAGTGTGCGAGCGTCAGGGAAAAGCCAGTCAATATCGTCGATACCGTATGTGTCAGCGTGTTCGAGAATAGCATTTTTAAGAGATGTAATGCTTCCTCTATTACGGTTGTCAGCACTCATCATTGCAAGAATATCTTCTTTGAAATCTTCAGAGTGCATAAGTTCCTCGCTTGAAACATTGTCTCCATCAAAAGTGTTGTACTTCATATCAATTCCTCCATGTGAAATATAATTTGTATCATTGTCTGAATGTTCAGCAGAATCGCTCTTAGAACCCTGTTTTTCAAGAGCCTGAGCCACAAGAAAATACATTACGTTTTTCTGTTCTTCTGTCATACTATTAATAACATCTTCTACAGTTCTGACCTTATTAGTTTCAGCCACTTTTTCTTCCTCCTCATCTGCGTGTGAAATATCATCATAATTAAATCTGATAGGTTCGTAGAAGTTGATGATTGCCTCACCGTCATCTACTGTCATTGAGCCATCAGCATGCTCAAAATATAAATTCTGAATTTTTGCTCCAGAATTAGCTCCTGAAAGCACAAGACTAACTTCCTTAATAGAACCATGAAGAACATTATTGCCACTCTGTTTAAGCTTGTTTGCATAAATAGAAAGACTATTAAGGTCTCCATGCCTTACAAGTTCTCTTGCATCCTGAGCTTTTTGTGTGTTGTTAAAATATGCCTCGCCCCAAACACCGTCAGACATGTTTCTCAGGAATACATGTCCAAGAACATTTGAAGGGTCGTCATGTGAGTGCTGAAATACGAGAGGTACTTTTGCACCATCATCATCTTTGAAAGCGTCTCTACGGATTATACGACCATCAGTGCAAAGAATGTCGTTCTTTGTTACCCAACCGTCGAAATCGCATTTTCTTACCATTTTGATTTTACCTCCTTTTATTTTTTACATAGTGACATAAGAAATTGTATTCTGTAAAATTATTCATTTTGATTCTCCTCGTCAGGTTCTTCTTCGAATTCTTTATCCATTTCCGCTTCCCAATCTTCTTCATTATTGGACTGATTGATGTTAGGGTTCTTCAATTCGTCAGCTCCTGGGTCATCAGCAGGTTTGTAGCCAACAATACCACGAATTTCATTAGGAGTAAGAATCTGATTACGAACAAACTTATCGGCAATGTCTGGAAGTTTAGAAGTAGGAACAAATTTAAACGGTGATTGAAATGACATAACGGTTCTTCCTTGTGTTTTAGAAGTTTTGGTAATAAATTTAGAAGTAAGCTCATTTGTAATTGCAGAGATTATTGGTTCTATTGTTCTTTCGTAATAGTTGTTCATTATCTCTTCAGAAGCAGAGCCTTCCATAATCTCTTTTGTTATACCAAGTTGAGAATATAACAAATTAGTTAAATATTCTACTTGCGCGAGAAGGTTGTTTTCGGCAGGTCTATTAAGCTGGGTTATATGTTCTGTACCGTCTATGTAGGCGATACCGTACTTAGAACCTGCGAGTTGTTCTTCAATAATTGAACGCCTTGACTCTGCTTGAGCTTTTCTTGCTTCAGACTTTATAGCATAAGGCAACTGAATGATGATATCTAATTTACCAGAAGAGGTTTGTTCGTCCACAACATCCAACATTACCAATTTCTTACTAAGACGTTTTAAAGTAGAACTTGGTTCGTTCATGATTGAATAGAACGGATTTTCTATAATAGCTACATTCCATTTCGGAACTATTACTTCTTTCCTATTCGCATCTCTTTCATCATACATTTGTACCCTTACGTGTTGTGGATACCAAGCTGTAATTTTGGCGACACGCATAGAAGTAAAGTCGTTGTCATATAATTTGTTTCTGAAAATATTCTTATTACAATCTATAGGAACAAGAGCAACAACTCCTTCATCTAAAAGAGATGCTACGGCGTCTTGTATAAAAGCTCTACCAGTTTGGTCTATGTTAGCCCTATCATTAAGAATATCATTCAATGTGTCATCAGTTTTTTCTATAAACTGGTCGTTCTCATTTGTTTTAGAAACGCTTATTTTGATTTGAGCAGCGTCTACACTCATTCTTGTATAAATTGCGGCAATGATTGAACGTTCATTACCATAATTAAATCTTGGTCTGTCTGGTCGCCTATAAGACGCCGTACCGACCGAAGAATTAAAATTCAAATCTGTCGTATCTCTTTTATTAAATATATTAAAGAGATTTTTAAATCGGTCTATAAACGACATTTTAGACCTCCTCATTTATTACTGTTTGTTCAAGAAACTCTTTAACTGGCTAAGGTTCATGTCTTTATAGTCAGATGCAAAAGTTTTAGCTCTTCCAGAATATGTATCTTGTATAGTTAGAATAGGGTCTACAGCCATACTTAACACATTAACTCCTATAAATGGAGGAAGAAACGCTGGATTTATCGTAGACAAACCAGAAGCTACAAAACCTGATGCAATTTTTGAAAAGGCGTTTTTTCTTCCTTCTTGGTATATGCCAAGAGCTTCGTTTCGTATATCTTTTTCGGTCATACGATTCAAAGCAGTTAGTTGCTTAGCTGCTTTGTTGCCCTTTTTAACGTCACCTTTTTGTACTGCTTTATTCAGTTTTTTAATAAATCGGTTTCTTTCGCTCTCTTTATATGCCTGCATTTTTTCAGAGCCATACCGTTTCTTTCCTAATTTAGTAAGTGTTCCGTCTTTATTTTGAAATCTACGAACTCCCCACTTTTGACCCTGAACTCCATAATGCTCTAAATAATCTTTCATATTTGCACCTCTATTCAAACGCTTCTACATTGGCTTTATAAGCTATATATGCATCCATTGTAGCAGCGAAATTATCTATTTTGTTTTCATATGCATTTTTAAGAAGTTTACGGTTACCATTAGTGTCTACCAAAACTATACAATTTCCCATACAGAAAGACATCAAATCTTGGTCGAATTTTATACATCTGTCTTCAATAAGAGTCTTTAATTCGCCAAGAGGAACCGATTCTGTTTTACTACCCTGAGGAACTTTTTCTATTCCAAAAGGACCGTTCTCTGTTTCCCATCTTTCTACAAAAGTTCTTGCGTTATATGGGTCGTAACCAAAAGTACGTACGTCATAACGCATTTGCTCTATATGTTTTTCTAAATCGTCATACACAGCCATCATATCGAGAATCGTTCCGTTATGCACTAATAAACTTCCTTCTTTAAGAAACTCGTCGTACTTAATACGCATAGCAAGAGGTAGATTGTTTAAAGTTCTTTCAGTAATAAAGCTTAATACCTTAACACCAAAAATATCATTACCGAGAGGAAACAGGAAAGAGAAAGCACAGAAGTCATTTCCTTGAGATAAGTCTGCACCAAGACTACAAGGCATATTCCAATATTCTTCTCCAGAAGAAGTTTTTAAAGTTTCTTCGTAAGTAAAGAAATAAGTATAGCCTTCCATTGGTAAACCGAAACGTTTAGCTAAAATATCATTTCTTGCAGAAGGAGAGTTCTCGGCTCTTTCAACTTCTGTTTGATACGTTTCATAAGATACAGTTTTACCGATGTTTGGTTGTGCTTTTGCCCACATTGATGGGTCTGCAACTTCTTTTACATCATCAAGTTTGTACCACCATACGCTTGTGTGTGGATTTACATACTCGCCTTTAAGTATCTTCATAAGCTCCATTTTGATTGTATCGCCAGGACCGTTTCTTACAGTACCTTCGGAGCTTATAGCTACAATCAGCCAATCATCTACTTTAGCAGCACCCTGTTCAACAGCAGACATTACGTCTTCTTTTACATCACCAGAAAGCCATTCGTCTATTGAAGTAAAGAAAGGTCTTCTTCCTTGTAACTTATCTATTGACATAGGAAGGACTTGAAGAATAGAATTAGTAAGTTGATTTTCTATTCCCTTTTTAGTAGAAAGAAGTTTGGGTCTATCAGCTTTGCTGCCGTTCGTGTTATGTGTTGAACCCATAGTCATAAGCTTGTACAAAGGTCCTCTTGAACGACTTAAAGCTGTACGAATAGGGAATAGCGTTTCTTCGGACAAAGACATTGTAGGAGCAGTAGCAATTTGCTGTGTGGTTGAAGAATTTATAGTTAAGAAATATTGGTGAAGACATGAACAGTAAATAGTCTTAGCAGCTCCTCTTGCTACTATTAGATATTGTTTATTTCTTAAACGTTTCTTAACTTTTCTATTTTCATATCTTACTACTTCACCGTTAAGTACTATAGGTACACTTCTGTCTATAAAGTAATACCAGCCTAAAATATCTTCTGCCCAAAGCTTAAAAGTATCAAGAAGTTTTAAATCAGAACCGTCAGTAAGAACCAATTCGTTTTCACAGAATTTAACAAAACCTTCTACAGCCTTATCGTCATAGTAAACGTTAGGATTCCTTATCAAATCGTCTATGAGGTTCATTTGCATAGAGACTGTTTCATTTACTGGTATTTCTCCAGAAAGTACTTTATCTCTGAGCATTCCATAATATTTCGGTGTTGCCGTATTACTTAACATGGTTTACTCCATTTTGATTTAATCGTCATCGCTGTTGATTTGTCCAACATGCCATACTTCTTGTTGTCTTTGTCTTATAAAATCATTAGCTTGCTCTCGTTGATTTCTGAGGTCTTTGATTTTATTTTCAACGTTCTCAAGATTCTGGGTAGCTCTTGTGACTTCTTCTTTGGTTCTGTTCACAGCTTCTTTAGCTCTATTTACGTCTTCTTTAGCTCTATCCACGTTTTGCTTAGCAGTTTGTACTTCGCCTTCTTTGGCAATATACTCGCTATGCTTTGTTGCAGCGGATGACCTTAAAGCTGCTGCTGCTGACGAATTTCCGAGTCTATCCTGCCTTTCAGCACGTTTTTCAAGTTCTTTCCATTCATCTTTAAGACTTCTTGCTTCTTGCTTCTTGGTTCTGTGAACGCTTTCGGCAAGAGGAACCGCTGATTGTGCTGTAGATAACGCTGATTGCGCTGTAGAATGTCTTGATTCGGCAGTAGTTTTTGCCGCTGTAGCAGCAGTTTTTTGTGCATTGCCGGTTCCTATTCGTGAGTTAAGTTCCGTCACTGAGGTCTGTGCTGCTGAAATCTCGGCGTTTATTGTATTTATAGCTTTTTGTCTGTTTTCTCCTCTTCCTTTATGGTACGTATCAAGAGCTTTGTTAAGTTCATCCGTAGACAATTTATCACGATTCGCCATAATCGTATTATAGTCCATCGAGTTCATTATTGCCCTTTTAGCAGCTTCTTTTTCGGAATTCCTTTTATCAGTAAAGACGGTAAATGTTTCTTCGCCAGTAACTTTGTTTACAACTCTTGCTATATCTTCGTATTTATTGAAACCTTTTACTAAGGTGTCAGCGAAGCCAATAGCTTTATTCATTTTATCTTGGCGAGCTTGCGCTTTGTCTAAACTTTGTTGTCTTTGTAATTTAACTAAATCGTCAGCTTTTCTGAATCTGTCCATAGCAGTTTTTAGTTCTTCATCAGTAAGCTTATTTTGATTTTTAATAACTTCTTCAAGAGACGCTTTTTGTAGCCATTTAGCTCTTTTCTTAACATCTCTGGCTTCTTTTTTTTCAGCTTTTATTTGTTGCTTTTCTTCTTTTACTTTTTGTCGTTCGTTGTATTCATCCTGTTTTAATTGCGCTTTTGGGAGTTTCATCTGAGCTTTCTCAATAAGAGCTTCCTGTTGTCTCTTCTTTTTAAGGTATTTATTATATTCTTCAGCTTTTCCACTACGTCTTGCCATCTCCGCTTTTTTTGCATAGAAGTCTCTTTTAATAGTCTTTTTATTAATGTAATGCCCAAGTTGTTCAGGGGTTCTTCTTATACCCCACCTTTGTCCTTTTATACCGTGGTGCATAAGAAAATCTTCTTCTGCTAAATACTCTTCATAAGTCAAACGCTTCCACCTCCTTTAAAGGAATTGTCTTCATTTTGAATTTTATACTCAGCATTTCTTAAAGCTGCTTTAATAAACTTAGGAATAGGAACACCCATCTTATCTAAATTTTCGCATATAGAAATGAGTTCCATAATCACTACATAAACTGCGAAACCGTACACAATGTATTTAGGAATCATAAGAACCCAAGTAAATATAAGTGAGACTACAATAATACTAATCTCTGCAAATTTTTTATTAAGACCTTCTCTCATTCGATAAGACTTAAGATGACCTGTTGCCCAAGCATTAAAAACACCAGTTAAGAAATCTATGCCCATAAGACTGAAAGGAAGTATAAGAACTCTGTAACTATTTACAGATTTTATTTGATTCAAAAGTAATTCAAGTTCCATATAAATTTCTCCCATTTTGATTTTTTGGGAGTCAGATTCATAAAAACCCAACTCCCAAAACTTTTACTTCATTTCAGACCTGATTCTACGTATTTCTTCTTCTATCTTCTTACGTTCGTAATCAGAAATGTTATCATTGAGTTGCTGTTCAAGTGACGCTATAATTCTGTCGTTTACAGAATGGTAACTTCTATTGCTTCTCATTCCGTCATTGTAAGAACTTCCATAGCTTTCGTAAGGACCATTGCCAGACCACCTGTCTCTTACAGAATTCCAATTGGGCATGCTCCATCCAGACATCTCATTAGACCTGAAAGATTGGTTGCCGTAATTAGCGTTTTTCATGGCTTCAGTGGTTGTAAGGTAATAAATGGATTTAGTAGCTTTATAGATACAGTCCATTTCGGAAGGCGAAATGTCACCTTTACGAGTAACCTCATCAATTTTGTTTTCAAGAAGATTAATAGTTTCATTGTAATTCATAGTTTTCACCGTCCTTTATCCTATGCGAGATACTACAAGATTTGCGTTTCTTACAAGTATAGGTTCAGAAGTAGCTGAAGTGTTTTCTACAGAAACGTTAAAACAACAACCTCTTGGAACGTCTACTTGGGTGGTTGAAGTTACATTACCATATTCGTCTACTGCGGCAGGAGTAAGTGCTGCAAGTGAAGCGCCGTCAGGTTCTCCACTAATTGCTACAGCTACTGAGATTTCACCAACAGTTCCGCCAGTAGGTATTGCAATATTACCGTTAAACGTTACAGAATATCTTGCAGAGCAAGCACAAGGATTCACGATTCCACGTAGGGTTACAATTCCTGCTCCTTCTCTATGAAGAACGTATCCTTTATTACAGGGTCGTCTCGCATTAAGAGTAACAGCCTGTCCGTATGGAACTGTCTGGGCTGGAATGTTAATAAACTCTGCCATTTTGATTTCAACTCCTTAAATTAATAGCCGCAAGCAGTACCGTAGCCATATCCGCCATTAGGACAGCAGTTAGGGTTCTGAACTATATAAGCAGGTCTGGGCTGAGGAAGAACATACTGCTCAATCTCGTTTGCAAGTGTTCTCTGACCAGCCTGAATAGCAGCAGTCTGTGAATTCTGTGATGCGTCAAATCTTGCATTTTGATTTGCCTGACGTTCAGCGTCAAGAGCATTCTGGAGAGCACTAATTCTATTCTCATAATCTCTCTTGATAGAATCCTGCTCAATCTGGCAAAGCTTATCATAAAGACCACGGAAGCCATCATTAGTCGTGTCTACAATTCTCTGAGTATTTGCAGTATTGTTTACTATAACTTCTCTCAAACCGTTGTTAAGAGCGTTTCTGTCTTCACAATTTTCAGCAAGAACAGTAGCCTTAAGGTCTGCTGTGCCAAGACGATTCTCGCAGCAACAATTTGCAAACTGTGAACCTATCTGATTAAAGCCCTGTTGTATAGCGGTCTGCATTGCGAAGTCGTTCTGCATATTAGCAATCTGTCTTGCGTTTTCAGAAGCTTCGGCAGCAGCGAATCCGCCGTTTACGGTTGCATTTACTCCAGCGAATCCACCACAGAGACTCTGCTGTACATTTGAGAATCCGTTTGCTACAGTTGCGTTAATTCCATTTATGCCAGACATTACTGACTGCTGGTCGAATCCTCTCTGAACTGAGCTGTCGGTATTCTGGTTAAGGAAGTAAGGCATAGCACCGCTATTGTTACCGAATCCATTACCCCAACCGCCATTCATAGCGAGGATAAGAACAATGAACCACCACATGGAGTTATCGCCCCAGCCATTGCCCATTCCGCCGCCATAGCCTCCGTTATATGCAGGAGCTACAGGCATATAGAATCCACTATTATTTCCATCAACAAAACTCATAAAAGAGCCCCCTTATTAAATTATTAAATCCCATTTTGATTTTGTTACTTATAAGTTTATTAATCTGTTTAATTCTTCGGCATTGGCACTTCTTAAATAATCTTTAACAGCATATAAACCTTCTCTAATGACGTCTTCGTCTAATTCGTAGATTTTTCTCGTGCCTGTTAATTTGCTTATATACTCATTAAGTGCTTCTTCTCTCTGCTTTGCTAAGACTTTCATCTCGGTTTTGATATTACCGCTTTTACCCCCACCCATTTTGTAGTCGACATAAGATTCTAAAGCAGCATCTTGGAAGCCATCATCACGAGTATAAAAATCAATTATTTCTTTTTTTTCGGCGTCATTTGTTATTCTTTCGTTTTTAATAACAGAGTCAGCATACCATTTAGCGGCTTTTCTAAACTTAGTTTCATCAGAGTATATGTCGTTTCTTATTTGGTTATAAGCTGACATATATTCTTTTTGCTTATCATTTAATTCTTTTTGTGTGTCTCGTATTTTAGAAAGAAAATTAAGATTAAGGTCTCTGTTATCTTTTATTATGTTTTCAGTGCCACTTTGTTTTATTTGTCTACGTTCTTTGAATGACTTTGTTTTCTTTAAAGTTTTCCCCAAACCGTATAAACTTCTCTTTGTTAGTTCTTCCTGTGTGTAACCTTTCTTTATGCCATAATGTATTTTTCCAGCTTCTGTTAAAGTGCCATCTTTGTTCTGATAGCGTCTTATGCCCCATTTCATTCCAAGGATTCCATGGTGGCATAAGAAATCATACTCGGTAAATGTGCTCATTTTGATTTTCACTCCTCATTAGCAGGAACGAGAGTGAGACCGCTAAGGTCGAAAAGCTGTATCTGAGTTCTTGTGCCATCAGTAGACACGACTTTGAGTACCTGATTGTCTTTATCAGAAATTTTAAACACGCCGTCTTTGTCAGGGTCTGTAATAATCTCTACAAGACCAGAACCACGAGTAGGAACAAGACCTATCTTTACGGATGTAGCAGCTTCGTCGATGTCTGATAAATGAACACAAGCATAATATCCTTCGCCGAATGTGTCAACCATCATGCCTGTCTGCTGTTCGTAAAGAGTACCTGTTATAGCGCCGTTAGAAACTGTTACATCATCAGCCTGATAAACGCTTACCGCAACATCATAAGGAACTTCTTCCTGTTCCATAGCTGAAAGGGTTACTTTACCGAGAGGGATTGTAATACCTATGGCGTCAGCATAAGAATCAAGAGCGTCCGCAATGTCGTTTCCCTTATCAGAACCTATTGTGTCATTAATAAGATTAATAAGTTCTTCTATTGTGTCTGCTTCTTCTCTTACGCCGAGTTTATAGGCAAGTTTTCTAAGACTATCAGTAATTGCAGCCATTAAAATTACCTTCTTTCTTTATAATTATTTATAAGATTTTTAATTACGAATTCGTATCCGTTAAACTCTTTAGATACATAAACTTTATCACCTTCTTCCATTAGGATTGTTATAAGAATTTATACCGTTCATTACACTGTCGAAATTCTGTTGTGAAACTGCTCCATTTTGAATTTTGTACATAGCATACTGCTGAGGGGTCATGCCTAATTGCTGAGCTTCCTGTTGCATCTGGTTCATTTGCTGCTGGAAGTTCTGTGGTCCTCCCATTCTTTGCATTGCCATTTGACTAATCATTCCGAAAAGGTTGTTCATTGATTATTACCGCCTTTCTTTTGATTGTTATTATTGTTTCTTGGCTGCTGTTGCTGTTGATTTGCAAGACCTACAATCATTTGTTTAATCTCATCAATCTGAGCTTGAAGTCCGCTTACTGCTGAGTTATCCTGAGAGGGTGATTGATACTGTGGCTGTTGCTGGACTTTCTGATTAATCTCATAGAAAAGAGGGTTTTTAGGAACGGCATTAAAGTCAGTAGACTTAATACACATATTACCAGAGCTAAAATTGATAAGGACTGTTGTCACTCCAGGCGGTACATAATACGAATAAAATAAAGCGTCATTATTCACAATGTCAACTGTCATAATTTCTTTTGCAGGCTGTTGAACTTGCGGTGTAGGAAACGGCGTATTTGGGTAAGCGTTATTATTCATAGTAGACTTTCTCCTTTTAAATTATCTATACCAATAATACAAAACTATCTCGTTTCCAGAATCCCAAGTGTCGTAGTAATACCCGTTAGAAACACATACTACATGACTTCTTACTTTAAGTAAATATTTACCGTAATTGTGTTCTTGAGCGAATTGTGAAACTGTATAGCACATAGGGCATTCGTTTGGAATTCTGGAAAATTTGCATCCTTGTTTTTCTAAGTATCTACTCCAGACTAAATCTTCTACTAAAATTCTCTTCATTATGAATCCTTCTATAGATAAGTCCCAGTAAACATCTTCCCAAGGTTTATTTAAGAATAAAGAGATAGCTCGAACTGTGCAATCTTCAGAATCGTTTCCATCTGGATTAGTATTTAAGATTCTATAATTATTCATACCTTGGGTCTACGTCGTAAATTATTCGTGATTTGTATTCTTCTAAAGTTTCTGTGTATTTGCCATAAAGAGAGGCATTCGAAGGAGGGTCAAAAAGCATCTTAACTGACAAATATATAAATGTCTTTACAACTGCTAATCTTTGTTCGTCTTCGCCAAGATACTCTTCCCAAGTTTCTGTAGGACCTGTAATGTTGAAGTCATTTGTTCCAACTCCTAATTCTCTAAGTTCCCAAATTACGGTATTTATATGCATAATAATGTCTGGGTCGAAAACAGTATAATCTTCAGCAAGACCAAGAGGTTTTTTAATAGTGTTTAAAATTGAATCACTCATTTATGTCACCTCCTGTATAGACTCATTATGTCTTCTTTATTAGAGCGTTTAGCTCCTATTTGTTTATTAAAGTCATTAAGAGTAGAATTGTATGTTTTATAGTTTTTGAACGTCTCTTTTGTGTTTTTAAATATGTTTCTTTCATCTCTTTGAGCAGCTCTTAACGCAGAAACTACAGGTGATGTATTTAAAGAAATTACAGGTTTGTCAAGATAATATTTTTTGTTTTCACGTAGCCATCCATCGGCTACTTGTAGTCCTTCTACGATAACCCTATGGTTTTTATCATACTCAAGCTTTGAATACTCTTCAATGGCATTAGCTATTCTATCGACTTTTTTCCAATATTCATTACTAAATATCTTTACTTTAGTATTGTCAGTAGCATTTGGAACGTCTCTCCAATTTTTAACATTTTTATCTAAATACTTATTAAAATTTTTATCTTGTATTTTTGCTCCTGAGCCTTCACTATACCCGTCGAGGCGTATTATAGTATCTCCTTTTTTGTATATAGAAGACGCCGCTGTAGATTTTCCGCTTCCGCTTTGCCCAGTTATATAAAGGACGTTTGTGTTTTTACTTTTACCAAATTTATCTAAATTAGAACTTATACTTTTTTTAAGAACTTTGTACCCATAACGAACAATACCTTCAGGAGTTAAAGAACCGTCTTTATTTTGAAATCTACGGACACCCCACTTTTGCCCTTTAATGCCGTGGTGACATAAATAGGCTTCTGAATAATATACCATAAATTACATCACCTCCACACATCCAGTATTTATGTATCCTTCATTTTTTTTAAAACCGTAATTTACTTTATAGTATGTTTGGTCGTCCCAGCTATAAAATATCTCTGAAACATCTACCATAACTGTTTTTCCTCTTGGTAGTTCAGCGATTACTTCTTCTAATAAATCTGGGTTAAATGGGTCCCTTCGAATACCGCAAGTTCTACAGTTTGTTATCGTTGCTTTCTTCCAATTACCCAAGACTATTCACTCCTTAAAGGATTTAGCTGTATAGGTTCAAAGAAATTATGATTTGTACAAAGCTTAATAAGGTAATCTTCATACCATTCGGCTTTCTTAATATCTTCTTGTTTAGTTTCTCCTTCTTTTCTTCCTGCTCTGAATCTGTATTTGAAAGAATTGCATCTGCAAAAATCTTTCACAGCTTCGTAACCGAAAAGAGCTCTCATAACTTCTATACATTCATGTTCTCCCGAATAATGTTCAGGGTGGTCTATCTTATTCATTTGTCATACCTCCACAACAAGAATGTATTGGTTTAATATAAGGAACGAATTCACTATTATTTGAGTATTCGTTTTTGCACTTAAGTTCTGCAAGTGTTTTAAATTCGCATATAGGACAAGTTACTCTTTTATTTACTATGTAAGAGATTCCGAGTTCTTCAAATTCTACATCTTGGTAATTGTAAGCAAATTCACTATCACACTTTTTACAAATTGTGTAATAAGTATTCTGTGTATTATCTTTGAGAATAGTTATCATTTTTACCTCCATGGACAAGTATCGTTAGGCTTTCTTATTATTAATTCTTTTGGTAACATAGATTCGTTACCGTAGTGTATTGCGTTATGTGTATTAAAAGAGACACAAACCAAATTTTCTAAATCGAAAACTAAAGGGTCTCTGTCTAATATCATTTGCTTGGTTAAGGGATTGAGGTGATGTACATAAATTTTTCCGTTAATAGAGTAACCCTCCATGGCTAAGTCATTCGCCTCATCCCTTATTATGCACATTCTCCTAACACGATGCCATTCAGGAGAATTATACAATACTTGGTTTAACCATCTGCTTCCTCCAAAAGTTTGCTCGCCTACAATTGAGCCAGTTTGCAGATAGTCATATCTTTCTTTAAAAGTTTTGAGCTGAATAAGTTCAGAATATCTCTTCTTCATACTCTTCGTCCTCATCAGCACCACTATATGTCTTAAAAGCGTTAATTGCTTCTGTCATTAATTCTTCAACTCGTTTAGAAGATTCAATTGCTTCAGTCTTTGCAGCCGCAAGTCTTACCTCCTGCTCTAATTTCTCCTTTTCAAGTCTTGCTTTTGCTGTTCCGAGTCTTAGAATTGCCGTTGTTTCAGATGAAGTTGCTGTTCCGTCTAATAATCTTTGCTCAATTAGGTCATAAGCAAGAGATATCAGTCTGGATTCTCTTCCTTCATCGGTTAAAGCAGGAGGTATTAAAGGCTTTTGGGATAGTTTGTCAGACTTTTTGCTTCTTCCCATTTACTTTCTCCTCCTTTTAGTTTAGTTAAATATACTTTTGGTACACTTTTAGAGCCTTCTGAACCTGTTGCCAAATGCGCAGGAAGGAAAGGAGAAAGCCTACTATCTTTTTCAGGAGGTGAAAATGACGAAAAACCGACCAATGGACAGAAGGCTCTAAAAGTGTACCAAAATGGAAAATATAAAAACTCCCTCGGGGAAATATCAAAG
>JAEIGA010006888.1_pt1 | contig 17278 bp, 12 predicted proteins | sample 9270691 | NCBI WGS metagenome assembly JAEIGA01 (sample SAMN17057246, study PRJNA624740) | gut metagenome | biome: biome; isolation source: fecal sample | host: Bos grunniens | place: China: Xizang | collected 2019 | reverse complement strand
GGATCGAAATACAATGTGTATGAGATCTTTGCGAGATATGGCAAATGGTCTCTCGCAGCATATAGAAAGAAGAACTCCATGAGGATTGTGATCCCTGAGGATCAGCGTCCGCAGATCGATAAGACCGATTTTTCGGTTATGATCGGCGAGAGCAAGGTGAAGTTTGACTATGCATACATTATGCAGCATGGTACCCCTGGAGAAAACGGTCTCATGCAGGGTTATCTCGAGATGCTCGGCGTGCCTCACAGCGGTTGCAACGCCTTTGTGTCAGCTATCACCTTCGACAAGTTCTCATGCAAGAGCTACCTCAAGGATGTGGATTTCGTCAAGTGTGCTGATGATCTCTTCCTTCGCAAGGGTGAGTCTGTTGAGGGACTTGCGCAGAAGGCTGTGGAGAAGCTCGGACTTCCGATGTTCGTGAAGCCGACAGATGGAGGCAGCAGTTTCGGAGTGACCAAGGTGAAGTCAGTAGAGGACTTTGATAAGGCTGTTGAGTATGCGTTTTCTGAAGGAAACATGCTCATTGCCGAGGCTGCAGTGACGGGACGGGAACTGACATGTGCTGTATATTTTGATGGAAATGAGAATGTTGCTCTCCCTGTAATCGAAATCATCACAGATAACGAGTTCTTTGATTACGAGGCGAAGTATAACGGTCACAGTAAAGAAGTGTGTCCAGCGCAGATTCCGGATGCTCTCCGTGACGAGATACAGGCTGTGTCAAAGAAGATATATGCTCATCTTGGATGTGCAGGACTTGTCCGTGTGGACTATATAAGTTCGGAGGACGGTCTTTACTTCCTGGAGGTGAACACGATACCTGGAATGACATCTGCTTCCCTGGTGCCTCAGATGGTACGTGCTTCAGGACTCTCGATGAAGGAATTTCTTACGACTGTCATTGAAAATTCATAAATGCTGTTGCGGGAACTGATATATGAAGGTAAGAGGATCATTTCGCAGGCTTATCCTGAAAGGGAGGCTTCCGAAATGGTCTTTTCATATCTGCAGGCGACTTTGGGAATCAAGCGTCATACACATATAATGGAGCCAGGCCTGAATGTATGTGAGGACCGTGTTTCTGAAGTCATGTCTGCCTTTATCCGTATGGCCGGGGGCGAACCTATGCAGTATGTGACAGGAGAGGCGTATTTCTACGGAAGGATCTTCAGGGTAGCTCCGGGCGTCCTGATTCCGAGACCTGAGACAGAGATCCTGTGCAGGTTGGCGACAGATGCGTGTAAAGGCCGTGAAGGAGCTGTGCGTATCCTGGATCTCTGTACCGGAAGCGGCTGCATTGCGTGGACTCTTGCTCTGGAATGTGCCGGAGCTGCGGTCACGGCTGTGGATATATCTCCGGATGCCCTGGCGATCGCATCGTCACAGAATTTCGCTGACGAGATGAGTCTAAGCGGGGCGTGTTCTCCTGACTTCATTTCAGCGGATGTGCTTTCGGCCCCGTCAGCTTCAATAGAGGCGAAGGCCCCGTTTGATATCATAGTCAGCAATCCTCCTTATGTGATGGACTCTGAAAAGGCTCTGATGCGTTCCAATGTCCTGGATCATGAGCCTCATCTGGCTCTCTTCGTGTCAGATGAAGATCCTCTGGTCTTCTATCGTGCCGTTGCGGACTGGGCAGATAGAATGCTTGCTCCCGATGGCTTCGGAGTCGTTGAAATCAATGAGGCTCTTGGGTGTGAGACTATGGAAGTCTTCCAGACAAGAGGCTTTACCAGGTGCTCCGTAGTCCGCGATCTGTATGACAAGGACCGTTTCGTCACATTTTCAAGGTGATTTTTTAAAAAATATCGCAATTCTATATAAGAAAATATGCCCCGGACTTATCCCTGAGGGCATATTTTTATTTTATCCATGGACAGTTTGTGTCCATGGATATTTCTCCGTCACTTTGCATCGTAAAACATGATGATATGAAATGGCAGATTAAAGTATCGGTTCTCGTTTTTGCGATGACTTCGTGTGAAATTCTGGATGATGACATCGGAAGGCATGTGAAGGACCGGCCTTCTGTGGAACTTTCTGAGGTCGCGTCCATTCTGGCGTCTGTACCTATGGGGCCGGAGCATGTGAAGGAGGTGCACGATGCCGTATCTTCTTCTTCCGGCAACGGATATGACGAGGAGTACACCATGCGTCAGCTCTTCGAATCTCCCGGATCTGGAGTCGGGGAAGAGGGGACTAAGGCTTACCGGGAATATGGCAGTCCGCTCAGGGGACTGATAGAGGATTATATAAGGTCCGGATTACATACCAAGGTATCTTCTTCGAGCGGTGCCGGTGAGGTTTTTCTGGAGGCTCTTATGGATTCAGACATTCAGATATACTGGCCCTATTCGGAGAGTTGGGACGGAAAGTCCATGCCGATAATAACCTTTGATCCGGAGGATGGTACAGAAATGAATGAAGGATACAGATTGACGCGCACCGATGGCGGTTCTCTGGTGGTGGAGACTGTCATGGTGGATGAAAAGATGGCTCTGACGGAGCCTGTCTGGGTGGTGAACCGTAATACTGATGCCGGTCATATGTCTCTTGAGATGCTTCGCAAGACCCAGCCCGGATGGGGAGAGGGAGGCGGAAGTATTGTCGTCCGTCCTTCTTCTGCAGTAAAGTCGCCCTCCAGGACGCTGGTACTGAAGGACTTCACGATGCACCGGAATTTTGACACATGGTTCGCAGGGGCATCCGAGTTCTTCGTGAAGATGGGGTCTGTGGAGGATTTTACCGCAAGCACGGAAGCGGAGCTCAGGCTCTATAATCCTGTAATAACAGATTTCATGGTCGTGGTCCGCAGGAAGCAGGTCGGTGTGCCGCAGCCTTTCAATGCTGTGCTTGTCTCTGACTGGTCCGAGCAGCTTACTCATTGTGCCCTTATGATAACGGAAGATGACGGTGGTACCAGGACCTCATGGAAATGCTCGGCCGTAGTGAGAATCAAATCCAAGAGCTATGGATTCGATATTGACCTGCCGATGAATTCTCGTGATGATATAGTGTGGAGGGGACAGGTGTCAAGCAGGTGGATAGAGGATAATGATGATGTGTCCGGACGCTTCGGCGATGTGTCCCTTACTTTCGGGATTGTGATGTGATGTCTTCAGTGACAGTCATTTCGCATGCCTTGCAGTCGAAATGAAGAGCCAGGCGCCTGCCGTTGTTAAGCAGGAACAGGTCTCCGGTGCTCTTTGCCTTATGATATTTGGGACAGATTCCCAGTTCATATCTGATGCAGTATCTGGTGCGCATCAGTTCGGCTCCGCTCTCGTGGGTGAGCTCATAGGCCTTTGACTGCACGTTCCATCCGGAGTCAGTATAAACTTTTTCAGCCGATTTGTTGGCAATGTTGTTTTTGTATGTGGCATTCTGTCGAGGGTTCCTTGTCGCGAACATCCCTGCATTGTATAACAGGTCCCTCTTCAGGATGCCTTTTCTATTGCAGGGCAGCCTGTCAAGTTCTTCGGCCAAGGCTCTTCTTATCCCGTTCAGGAATGCCGAGTTGACGAAAGGCAGCCCTTCAGGAGCCTGAAGATCTTCAACCTTGAAACGATAGGCTGAGGCCGATTTCCCTATCTGTCCTTCAATCATGGACGCCATCCTTTCCTGGTTTCCGGCTGTTTCATGTCCGGCATCGAACCGTAATGACACCTTTCTGCCGTCTTCTGACAGACATTCTACCAGCATGACATTGGTATCTCCTTCCTTGATCGAGGTGATCCGGACGGATGCTCCGATCTCTCTTGTACAAATCTGTCTTTCCGCCTCTTTTTCGAATGCCATGCTCATGTTGCGGAATATCTTTGCGCCGACAAATATGTCCTGGATGGCTCTGCAGGTTATGGTGCCTCCTTTGCAAATGTCACCCCTGAAGCCGGTCACATTGCCGTTTGATGCTACGAACGAGAAGCCGTCACCGTTGCTCAAAGTAACCCCGGGGCGTAACCTGAGTCTTATTTCAGTCTTTTCCCTGTTGGTGCTTATGACCTCACCGACCTCTTCTCCCATGGATTTTGCTGCATCCATTGCTGCCCATCTGCCTCTGCGTCCGTCAATGAAGAGTTCTGTATATCCTCTGTTGAAGGTCTTGCGTGTGTCAGGCGTGAATCCTCCGGTTATCTTTCCGAACGAGGTCCTTTCGTAGAGGTCAGGATGTCGTTCAACAAGTGAGTCCACGGCCATTGAATAATCTCTGACGACATTTTTTACATATGATATGTTCTTGAGACGGCCCTCTATCTTGAAGGATGTGATTCCGGCTTCGGCCAGGTCCTCGATCCTGTCCCTAAGGTTATAGTCCTTCAATGACAGCAGCGCCTTGTCCCTTACCAGAGTCCTGCCATGGGAGTCCACGAGGTCGTATCTTGACCTGCATGCCTGGATACAGGCTCCGCGATTGGCGCTTCTGCCGGAAATGAGCTCTGAAAGGTAGCACTGCCCGCTGTAGCAGACGCACAAGGCGCCGTGTACGAAGAATTCCAGCTCACATGTCACTGCATCTCGGATTGCGCGAATCTGTTCCAGCGAAAGTTCTCTTTCGAGAATGAGCCTTGAGAATCCCAGACTTTCCAGGAATACGGCATCTTCCGGTGTGCGTATTGCGCATTGGGTGGATGCATGTAGGGGAATCCGGATTTCTTCCTTGATGTTCCCGATTCCTTCGGAAGCCATCTTCAGGATTGCCATGTCCTGGACGATTATGGCGTCGGCCCCTGCTTCCTGTACTGCAAGCATCTGCCTGTATGCAGCCTCGAGCTCGTCGTCGTAAAGTATCGTGTTGAGGGTGACGAAGATCCTGACGCCGAATCTGTGGGCATGATCGCACAGTCTTCTGATGTCATCGATTTCGTTTCCTGCGGCCTGACGTGCTCCGAACTGTGGTCCGGCTATATACACAGCATCGGCACCGCAGTCAATTGCTGCGATGCCGACCTGTAGATCTCTTGCCGGAGCAAGCAGTTCGATGTGTCTCATTAGTTGAGGGCCTTGAGCTGCTCCTGAGCAGTTGCACCGTACTGAGGATCTGTGACGATCTTCTGGTAGTACTCCTTAGCCTTCTCCTTGTTTCCAGCCTGCTGGTAGAGGACTGCAATTGTGCAGATCACACCGCTTGCGTCCTTTGCCTTAGGTGAAGCCTCGAGATACTTCTCATAGAGAGTTATGCACTCGTCGTTCTTTCCGAGCTTCTGTGCTGCACTTGCTGCGAGCTTGTATGCATTTCCGTTCTCAAGGTACTCGTTAGACTTTGCAGCGAGCTCCATCACCTGAGTGTAGTTCTTTGTCTTGAGTGATGCCTGAGCCATCTTGAGGTACATCTTTGAAAGGATGGTCTTTGCGTTCTTCTCCTGGCCGTTCTCCATTGCAACAGTGAGGAACTTTACAGCCTCCTCAGTGTTTCCGGTGTTCATGTAAGCCTGTCCGAGCTGAAGAGCTGCAGTTCCGTTTGCAGGGTCGAGCTCCACAACCTTTGTGAAGTTTGCGATGGCACTTGCGAAATCCTTTGCCTTGAGGGCGTCCTTACCTGCCTGGTTGTAGAGGTTGAGGTTTGCCTGACCTACGAGTTCTCCAGCCTCTGCTGCGATCTCAGCCTCGCCATATCCTTCAGCGATTTCCTTTGCCTGCTTGAATGCCTCTGCTGCGCCTGCGAAATCTTTTGCGTTGTAGAGGTCCTTTGCCATGCTGAGGCTTGTGCTTGCGATGGCTTTCTTGCAGTTGTTTACGAGTTCAGCACCGTCTTCTCCGAGAGCCTCACCCATAGTGAGTGCAGACTTGAAGTAATCGAGTGCAGCGGCATTATTGCCCATCTGAAGCTCCATGGCTCCGTTGTTATAGCTTTCGGTTGCCTGGTTGATGTCCTGTGCCATTGCTGAAAAAGCAGTCATAGCTGCTATGCACAAAAGTAAAATCTTCTTCATTTTGCTATAGTTTAATTTTAACATGTATTTGCTATAAAGTCACATAAATGCAAAATTAGGAATTTTTTATTGTATTTTTGCACTCCTCAAGAGGAAATGTGATGAAAATAACGAAGATACTGATATTTACATTGTTTGCACTGCTGTTTTCTGCTGTGGATATGCCTGCTCAGAGCCTGCCGGCGATGGCTTCTGACCCGGGTATAATGACAGGCAGCGCACCCAATGGCATGAAATATTACATAGCGTCGAATCCGTCATACAAGGGCCGGATGGAAGTTGCGCTTGTGCAGAGGATGGCGGATTCCGCAGCTGTTCCGGTCCATGAAATGCTTCCCCATATAGGCAAAGTAGGAGCTTTCATGAAGCGTCATGCTTTTTCCATGGGGCCGGAAGGATTTGTCAGCAGGATGAATGGAGCCACGGTGTATCGCTACAGAGATATTCCGGTCAGGAATGTGACAACCACCTTGGATTCCACTCTGCTTTATCTTGTAGATCTGTCGTGCGCCCGGGTGGGTGATTCTGTGATACCTTCTGAAGATCAGGCAGTTGTAGTGGTCGGAGATGTTGACGCCAAGGATGTGGCACACAGGCTCTGCATGCTGTCATATATGGCCGGTGCCGGCAAGTCGGTATCAGAATGGAAATATATCTGGGATGCCGAAAAGCCTACGCTCTATCAGGAATCTGCTGTTTCGAAAGACGGCCTGACGTCGATAAGCGCATCTCTCAGGTCCGAGCGCATGTCCGAGAAAGACATGAAGACCATCCTTCCGGCAGTCTATGAGAAGTTTTCCGAGCAGCTGGGACAGGTGGCGTCTTATCGTCTGGCCATTGCATTTGCAGATAAGGATATTCCTGTGGCGGATGTTTCATACAGGTGCCTGAGCAGCATTGATACCGGGTCTGACGAGCAGCTTTCTGTCAACGTCACGCTCCGCCAGAGGGATTCTCTCATGGGCCTTGAAGTCCTCAGGTCTGTACTGGCTTCGCTGGAGCGCGACGGGGTGTCCCGTGACGAGATGCGGCTTTCCGGCTTCAGGTTCGACAACAGCCTGAGAAGCAGTGCGGCTTCTGCTTTCAAGAGTAATTCAGCAATCGCAGACAGATGCATCAGAGCATATCTCTATGGCATACCGACAGCTTCTGCTAAAGAAAAATATGCGCTCCATACGTCCCGGAATGTTCCTGACAGCACCATGAGGAGGCTTCTGAACTCCTTTGTGGCGGCTCTCGTCGATATAGACGATACCACCTCGGTAAAGGCATTGTCCATAAACATGAGTGACACCCTCTCTTTCCCCCAGCCATTGGAAAAGGTCAAGGTGAAGACTGCCAGGAAGGAGTATCTTTCCGGAGGTACGATGTGGGAGTTTGCTAATGGCATGAAGGTCATTTATAGGAAGATGGATACTGGCGGAGCCCTTCATTGGGCCCTGGCGCTGAACGGAGGGTATGGCAGCATACGTGGTCTCTCCGCAGGTGAAGGAGCCTTCATGTCCGACTGTCTGGAATATTCATACGTTAACGGCATAAGGGGCAGAGCGTTCCGGAACATTCTCAATTCTGCAGGTGTGACCATCGATGCCAAGGTGAACATTTCCAACGTGATATTCAGCGGTCAGGCACCTGAAGACAGGATGGACTTTCTTTTCAAGTCTCTTCTGGCTCTTTCCGGCGGGATAAATGCGGACAAGAAGATGCTGGATTATTATGCTGAATGTCAGGACCTTGCAGTCAGGAACGGCAAGGATGCTCCTTACGGCCACAGAGCTGTCATTGACAGCCTTATGTGTCCGGACAACAGGCTCACAGGCTTCAAGATGGCAGGGCGTATCACAGACGGATATCTTCAGAGAAGCGATGCCTTCTTCGCAGATCTGTTCTCGAGGATGAATGACGGAGTTATTGTGCTTGTCGGCAGCATGGAGGATTATCTGGTGAAGAAGGTGCTCCAGAATCATATAGGCGGCTTCAGGACTTCAAGGCGTGCAGTGTCCAAGGAACCGATGAACTATCAGCCGCTGTCGGGCTGTACCACTCATGTTGTGGATGCTGACAGGAACGGAATCCTGACGGCGATGTCGATAGAGATGCCTCTGACGATAGATACGTATATGACCACTTCGCTTGCAGCCATGCTTCTGAAGCAGAAGGTTGCCGAGGCCCTGTCCGATGCCGGGATGTATATGACTCTGTCCAGCAATGTCAGGATATATCCTCATGAAAGGGCTAGTGTGATGATGGCAGTCAGGGGTGGTGACGATCCGGTCGAGGGAATAACGGTTCTCCGCTCGGTTCTCTCGGATGTGTCGGCAAGAAAATGGACGGATGCGGATCTTAAATTATGCAAGGCCGACCTGAAGAATGCTGTGGCCATGAAGATGAAGACGCCGGAATACTGGACAGAAGTCCTGATAATGAGATATCTTTACGGCAAGGACCTCAGTACGGGATATGCTGCAAGAATTGATACGGTTACTGCCGAAAATGTGTGCAGGGTGCTCCAGGCATGGAATTCCGGCAGCAAGGTTGAGTATATAATGAAGAAAAGATAATATGTTTCACGGGACAATAATTGAGATTGACGACTGTCTGGTATCCGAGGAGATACTGACAGAGTATTTTGCATGTGATTATGAGAAATGCAAGGGCTGCTGCTGCGTGATCGGCGACAGCGGCGCTCCGATGGAGGAATGCGAAGCGGAGGCCATCGAGAAGAATTATCCTATATTCTCTCCTATAATGTCGGAGGAAGGGCGTGCTGCGGTGGCGTCCAAGGGTTTCTATGAAATCGATATGGACGGAGATATGGTCACACCTCTGGTTCCGGGAAGCGAAGAGTGCGCTTATACACTCTTTGATGAGAACGGAAACTGCTTCTGTTCTATGGAGAGGTGCTGGTTCCAGGGCAAGGGAGACTTCCGCAAGCCTATTTCATGCTGGCTGTATCCGATCCGCATCACCCAGCTCAGCAACGGCACCAGGGCGCTTAACCTCCATAGATGGCACATCTGTCAGGATGCTTTTGCGAAGGGTAAAAAAGAAAAGGTCCGCGTATATGAATTTCTACGCGAACCAATAGAACGTTACTTCGGCGAGGATTTCTACTCGGCCTTGTCAGAGGCTGCCAAGATGCTCAATGCGGACTCATAGTCCTCGGCATTGACCTTGAGCTCGATGCTTTTCTCCACTGCGTTCAAAGACGGATAGGCTGAGAATTCACCGAATATCTCGGCCTTTATTCCGTTGGCATGGAGAAGTCCTTGCGCGATGCTTGCCAGCATCGGGTCGGAAAATTTTGCTACGGTCTTGAGGTCTTCCATAACTGACAGTTCTTAAAGTTTATCATTGCTGAAACGATGTTCCAGTCCTGTTGCGAGTCTGAGCACATCCTTGCGGAGTCCCTCCATGAGGATTCTTCCGTCTTCGAAGGTCATGGTGATCCTGTCTTCGTACATCTTAGACAATCTGCCGCTCACGCCTCTGAACCTGAATGTGACGACTTCGTTTCCGCTTTCGTTCCTGCCCTCGGACTCCAGGTCGTATCTCCTGTCCTTCATGAACTCCTTGATGTCCTGGCCGATCTCGCTCCAGGTCTGTTGCACAGGTACTTCGCGTGTCATGAATCCGAGTTTCGGATACACGGCAGATACTATTGCAAAAAACATGGCAATCTTCCATAATGCGTCACGACCTCCGCGGAAAAGGCTGTCGATGTCACCTTCTGCCATGCCGGTCAGTACCAGAGCAGACACGATGAGGGTGAATATTGCTGCAAACCAGAAGAAGTATTTGACGGATCTTATAACGTATTTCATATAGCACTATATTTGAACATTGTCACAAATATACATAAAATCCTAGATTTTGCTATCTTTGCAGACTATTGTAAAACTAAAGAGATATGGACCTTAAGAAGATAATGTACGCGCTTATCGCGGTTGTGGTTCTCCTGGTTGGAGTGCTTGCTTATGTATGGTGGCAGAAGAGTTCGCTGGTAAATGAGCTCAATGTGGAGAAAGAGGAACTTACAGCCCAGATGATCGCCCTCCAGAATGATTATGCCACCCTGTCTTCGGACTATGATACGATCAATTCCCAGCTCGATTCTTCAAGGGAAGAGGTTTCGCAGCTCATCGAAAGGATTCAGAAGACAGAGGCGACAAACAGAAGCAAGATCCGTCAGTACGAGAAGGAACTCGGAACGCTCAGAAGCATCATGCGCAACTATATCGTGCAGATCGACTCGCTGAACACCCTCAACAAGAAGCTTACGGCAGATGCAGCTGCCGCAAGGCGTGAGGCCGCCGAGAGCAGAAGGAAGCAGGAGGAACTGTCGCGTACAGTCAAGGATCTTACAGGACAGGTCGCTACCGGTTCTGTTATCAAGGCCCGTGGCATCAAGACCGAGGCCTATAATGCGTCAGGCAAGGTTACTGACCGCAGCAGCAGGGTCATCAAGCTCCTTACCACCCTCAGTCTTGTCGAGAACGACCTCGCTCCAAAGGGACCGGTAAGAGTATACATACGTGTAAAGGATCCTAACGGAATCCTGCTTACCAACGAGTCTCAGAGGACATTCGAGGTCAACGGAGAGCCTCTTATCTGCTCTGCTTCCCGCGAGGTGGACTATCAGGGCAAGGAACTTGAGATGGGCATCTATCTTAATGACATCACTGCATACGAGAAGGGTATATATACAATCGAGGCCTACACTGCCCAGACAAAGCTTGGTGAGACCGAACTTCTTCTCCGATAACCGTGATATACATCCACGTCCCCTTCTGCAGGAGTTTCTGTACATATTGCGATTTCTATTCAGAGATTGCTCCTGCATGTCGTGCCTCTGACGATGCCCGGGGCCTGCTTTTCGAGGCATTTGCCAAGGCCTTGTGCTGCGAGATCAGGGAGAGGGCGGATCTGATTACAGATGACATCAATACATTGTATATAGGAGGTGGCACCCCATCGGTGCCGCCCCTTTCTGTATTACAGAGTGCGGTTGCCGCTTTGAGGGAAGCCGGTCATGGAGGGCCATATGACGAGTTCACCGTCGAGGTCAATCCGGAAGACATCGTGGAAAAGGGGCATGGATATGTAGAAGGGCTGCTGGAGCTTGGAGTCAATCGCATAAGCATGGGAGTCCAGTCTCTTGACGACGATATCCTGAGGTTCATGAACAGGCGTCATGATGCGGCCAATGCGCGCAAGGCATACAGGATACTGGAAGAGGCGGGAGTGAGCAACATCAGCATAGACCTTATCTTCGGACTTCCTCAGCTTTCTTCCGAAAGGTGGAGGCAGACATTGGATGAGGCGCTCGAGATTTCTTCGTCAGGAAGGCAGCCGGACCATATTTCTTCTTATCAGCTGTCTGTAGAGCCAGGCAGCGCTCTTGCGCGGATGGTGGAACAGGGACGTTTTGAAGAGGCCTCGGAGGATGTGTGCGCCTCACAGTATTCCGTGCTGTGCGAAATCCTGGCCCAGGCCGGATATGGCCATTATGAAATATCCAACTTTGCCCTTCCGGGCCGTGAGGCGCGTCATAACAGTGCCTATTGGGCTCATGTTCCATATGTGGGTCTGGGGCCTGGTGCCCATAGCTTCATAGAGGCGCCGGTTCCTTCGCGCCAATGGAACGAACAGGATCTGAAGGCTTACATCTCTGCCTCTCATGACGGATCCTTCGGAGCCGTGCGCGGCCATGAGGAACTTACCGGAGAGCAGCTTTGCATGGAGCGGCTGATGCTCGGGTTGAGGACTTCGCGTGGCATCGCTGCATCTTGGCTTGAGGAGAATTGTGATTCTTCTGCCTTTGCGGCGGCTCTTGCATCAGGCCGTCTTGTTCCTGCCGGAGATGACCGTCTCCGCATTCCGGAATCCCTTTTCTTCATCTCCGACACCATCATTTCAGAACTGGTGTAAGGACATTGAGAAAAAATCATTATAATTGTAGAATGGGAAATATCTATGCAGAAAGAATCGCCTCTCTCCGTGAGATGATGGCGGCAAACGGCTGGGACGCGGTGGTGCTCAGCGGTTCAGATCCTCACAGCAGTGAATACCCTGCTCCAAGGTGGCAGCAGGTGAAATGGCTTTCGGGCTTTACCGGAGAGGCAGGGGACATGGTCGTGACCATGGATCATGCAGGCCTTTGGACGGATTCGCGTTATTTCATACAGGCGCTTACCCAGCTCGAGGGAACAGGTGTGGAACTTCACAAGACACGTGTTCCGGATGCCGTGGGCATTCCCCAGTGGCTGGCAGGAAAGGCGTCTGTGGTTGCTCTTGACGGATTATGCTGGAATGTGGGTTTCGTGAAAGGCCTGCAGGAGGAACTGGACAGGGTGATAGATGTTCCCGATCTGCTGGAACCTCTCTGGTCTGACAGACCTCAGGTGCCGGTGACTCCGGTGACTACTCTGGATGTCGGGAGTTTCGGCGGCATTTCACGTGAGGACAAGATAACATGGCTCCGCAAGTGGATGATGCTTCAGGGCGTGGACAAGGTCCTTCTTTCGTCGCTGGACGAGATTGCCTGGATACTTAACGTACGTGGTTGCGATATCGAGTATAATCCTCTTGTGATTTCCTATCTACTTGTGTCACAGGATTATGTGAAATGGTTTGCCAGAAAGTCGGATTATGTTGCCGAGCCGGAGACAGAAGACAGTTTCGCGGAATTGGAGGCAGATGGTGTGGATATAGAGGATTACGAATCCATCTATATGTACGTCTCGGATACGTCCGATGCAGGGGTGTCGAGGATGTTCATAGATCCGTCCTCCCTTAATTACCATGTTTACGATTATATAAACTCGGCATATCCTGGCGCGAGCCTTATGTGCGGTGATTCTCCTGTGATTCTGGAAAAGGCGGTCAAGTGCGCGTCGGAAATCGAATCCCTCAGACAGACGTTTGTTGAAGACGGAATAGCAATGGAGAAATTCCTTCATTGGCTTGAATCAGAGGTTGCGTCCGGTCGTCAGGTGACAGAGTGGGAGGCTTCGGAGAGATTGACTGCATTCCGCGCCGAGATCCCGGGCTATCGTGGCAACAGCTTCGAGAATATATCTGCATATGGCCCTTCTGCTGCGCTTCCTCATTATTCGACGCCTAAGGAAGGTTCTGCGGTGATTCTTCCGCGCGGGCTCTACCTGGTGGATTCGGGTGGACAATATCTTACCGGTACGACGGATATAACCAGGACAGTACCGATGGGACCTCTCACCGGACTTGAAAAGGAGGACTACACTTTGGTGCTCAAGGGAATGATAGGACTCTCGATGGCTGTATTCCCTAAGGGGACTGCCGGTTGTCAGCTGGATGTACTTGCCAGGGGACCTCTTTGGAGGGCATTCCGGAATTACGGGCATGGCACAGGTCATGGAATAGGCTTCTGGCTGTGCGTGCATGAGGGGCCTCAGGACATAAGGCAGAATTTCAACAGTCAGCCTCTGCTCCCGGGCATGGTGACTTCCAATGAGCCGGCTCTATATCGCGAGGGCATGCATGGAATCCGTCATGAAAACATAATACTATGTCGGGAAGCAGGTACTTCCGAGTTTGGACAGTGGCTCGAATTCGAGACACTTACCTGCTGTCATATAGACACCTCGGCAGTGCTTCTGGAACTTCTTACAGACGATGAGCGTCAGTGGCTGAACATGTATAATGACATGGTTTACAGGACTTTGGCTCCTTTCCTTCCGGAAGATGTAGCCTTGTGGCTCCGTGACAAGACAACAGTGATCTAAACAACAAAATATATTCAAATTATGATGAAACGTGTAGTTTTACTTATGGCAATCGCTATGACAGCATTATCATGTAACAATCCGAACCCGTTCCTGGCAGAATGGGACACCCCTTACGGCATTCCTGACTTTACAAAGATTCAGGAGAAGCATTACATTCCTGCAATCGAGTACGGAATCCGTCAGCAGCAGGAGGAGATTGATGCCATCATCGCCAATCAGGATGCTCCTACATTCGAGAATGTAGTCGAGGCTTACGAGCGTTCTGGCTCTGTGCTTGACCGTGTGTCCAATGTGCTTTTCAATGTTTCCGAGTCTGATGCTACCGAGTCTCTCCAGAAGATCGTTGAGGAGGCTCTTCCTCTCATGTCGGTGCATGGTGACAACATCTTCATGAATCCTGACTTCTTTGCAAAGGTTAAGGTTCTTTATGAGGATATGGAGAATCTCGGACTCAATCAGGAGCAGAAGATGACCCTCAAGAAGCTCTATAATGCATTCGTGAAGAACGGTATCGCTCTCGGTGAGGCTGAGCAGGCACGCATGCGTGAGATCAACATGGAGCTTTCTTCGCTTTCCAACACTTTCGGAAACCGTCTGCTTGCCGAGAACAATGCTTTTGCAGAGGAGTTCGGCATTTCGATTTCCGAGTATGCCGGTGCTATGGCTGTGACCGAGGACCGTGCGCTGAGGGAGAAGATGTTCAAGGCTTATGCTTCCCGTGGCAACAACGGCAATGAGAATGACAACAAGGACCTCATCATGAAGATGATGGCTCTTCGTATCGAGAAGGCTGCCCTTCTGGGATATGACAATCCTGCACAGATGATCCTCGCCGACAAGATGGCGGGTACACCTGAGGCTGTGGATGTATTCCTCGCCGGCATCATGGCTCCTGCTGTGGCTAAGGCTAAGGAGGAGATCGTTGACATGCAGGCGGTCATGAACGAGGATATCAAGGCAGGTGTTCTTCCTGCAGGTTCGGTTATCGAGCCTTGGGACTGGGCTTATTATGCAGAGAGAGTGAGAAAGGCTAAGTATGCGCTCGATGAGGAGCAGACCAAGCCATATTTCAAGATGGAGAATGTGCGTGAGGGTGTGTTCAATACTGCCCACAAGCTCTTCGGTCTCAATTTCGAGGCACTTGAGAATATCCCTGTATATCATCCTGACGTTGAAGGATTCAAGGTTACGGATGCTGACGGTTCATATATAGGAATCCTTCTTACCGACTATTTCCCACGCAGTACGAAGAGAGGTGGTGCATGGATGACCAACTTCGTGAATCAGGAGGTTGTTGCAGGTGAAGAGATCCGTCCTGTGATCGTGAACGTAGGAAACTTTGCAAAGCCTACAGCAGACAAGCCTTCACTCCTTACTCTTGATCAGGTGGGAACGATGTTCCATGAGTTCGGTCATGCTCTCCACGGCCTTCTCAGCCAGTGCACCTACAAGAGTGTGAGCGGAACTTCAGTTGCACGTGATTTCGTGGAACTTCCGTCCCAGATCATGGAGAACTGGGCATTCCAGAAGGAGGTACTCGAGGGATATGCACGTCATTATGAGACAGCTGAAGTTATTCCTGATTCGCTCGTTGCCAAGATCACTGCGGCAGGTAACTTCAATCAGGGATTCATGACCACAGAGCTCACGGCAGCGTCCATCCTGGATCTCAAATGGCATATGCTGGAGTCTGTGGAAGGTGTTGACCCTATGGCTTTCGAGGCAAAGGCATGTGAGGAGATGGGACTTATCGGCGAGATCATACCACGTTACCGCAGCACTTACTTTGCACACATCTTCAGCGGCGGATACAGTGCCGGATACTACAGCTACCTCTGGGCTGAGGTCCTCGACAAGGATGCATTCGAGCTCTTCATGGAGAAAGGAATCTTCGACAGCGAGACTGCAATGTCATTCCGCAGGAACGTTCTCGAGATGGGTGGTAGTGACGAGCCTATGGATCTCTACAGAAGATTCCGTGGCGCCGATCCTGACCCTAAGGCTCTGACCCGCGCCCGCGGTCTTTAGTATAGTAATAAGATTTCCCCGGCCTATGAGGGTAGCAAAGCAAGAAAAATGCTTTGCTCCTCCTCATAGGCCGGAAATTTCATGTAGAACCCTATGTCCGTTCAGATTTGATCTGCTCTCAGTTGCGATGTGACAAGTATTGAGGGAAACTTTTCTTCAAAGCAGACCGGGTTGTCATAATACTTTCTTTGCTTGATAAAAGTATAGCTGCTATGCTATCGATAGGGACATCCAGAATCAACTACTATTTCTTTAGCAAATGAGAATGTTGTCAAAAATTTTTTGGACTGAATTACTTCGTAGATTGTCTTTCATGTGTGTTCTTTATGAAGACGAATCATTTCATCTGTCATTATCTGAAATGAGAGTGTTGATCCAGGAACAAAGAGTCTGGTCTGGACTTTTTACAGACGTCCTCTATAAAATCAAATGTGATTGAGCAACGATATGAAAAAGAAAAGGAGATGATATACAAGTATACACAAAGCAAGAGTGATTTAATGTAATACGCGACGCGGACAGATTGGGCAAAACGTCCGCGTCGACCGTCAAAATAACCTCAAATTGTCGGATTTCATCCTATGACGCGTAAGAAATGCGGTATTTATGCGCGTCGCTGTCAAGCTTTTGGGACACAATGATACCCGAACATTATCTGACTCAGTGTAAACATAAGTATCATTTCCAGAAAAACACAAAATGCCCGCATGGCGCGAGACATGCAGGCATTTTGTATAAAGTATTGATTTTATTTTTATTATGTACCACGGTCTTTTAGAAAGTCACATCAACGTAGACAGGGAGGTGGTCAGATGCGGTAGCCACATTGCCGGTCTCGAATTCTGTTGGAACCACAGCTTTTGAGACCTCTACCTTCTTGCCCTGAGGACGCATGAAGATGAAGTCGATGCATCTGTCCGGTGCATGTGAAGGGAAGGTATTCGCTGCATGTGAGATGAGAGTCCAGGTCTTCAGCATCTCAGCGATAGGCTCGCTGTCAGGGAAACAGTTGAAGTCTCCGAAGATGAAGATAGGCTTCTGGCTGTCCTTGTAGTTGCTGTCCATGTACTCGTTGATGACTGCAATCTGTCCCATCTGAGAAGCCGCTGTCTTGTAGTCAAGGTGGCAGGTCGCGATGATGCATTTGTCAAGTTCCACAACGCTGAGTGCCCTCGGCTCCTTTCCGTCGAGCTTCGGAAGAGCGACTCCATCCTTCTTTACGGTTCCGAGCTCCTCTTTGTAGCAGAAGCCTACGCCGTATGCTCCTCCGTCATATGGCATGGCTGCAGTGTAGTGATGCGCCCATTTCACGCCTTCCTCCTTGGTCAGGTTCTGAGCCATTTCTGCCAGCTGGTCCACCTTTCCGGTTCTTACAGTACAGCTGTCAACCTCGTTGCATGACACGACGTCAGCTCCGATTTCGTACATCATGTTCGCGATGACCTCTGTCGAACTCTCTGCAGTCTTGCTGAAAGCTCCCACATTGTAATGGACGAGTCTGAGAGTTGTCTTTTCCTCCTGTGCACAAGAACACAGGGCGAGTGCAGCCAT
>JAEIGA010006887.1_pt1 | contig 17278 bp, 18 predicted proteins | sample 9270691 | NCBI WGS metagenome assembly JAEIGA01 (sample SAMN17057246, study PRJNA624740) | gut metagenome | biome: biome; isolation source: fecal sample | host: Bos grunniens | place: China: Xizang | collected 2019 | reverse complement strand
CTCACATGACAAAATAGTTCCGGTCGGCGATGTCAAGCCGAATCCGCAGAATCCTAACCAGCACCCGGAGGAGCAAATCAAACTGCTGGCGAAGATCATCACAAAGCAGGGCTGGCGAGCACCGGTGACGGTATCCACGCTGTCGGGCCTGGTGGTCCGTGGACACGGCCGCCTGATGGCTGCCAAGTATGCGGGGCTGGAATTCGTGCCGGTAGACCTGCAGCATTACGACAGCACGGACGACGAGCTTTCCGACCTGCTGGCGGACAATAAGATCGCTGAACTTTCCGAAATTGACAACAAACTGCTGGCGGAGGTATTTGCTGGCATCGATTTGGATGCCATAGGCGTGGACATTACCGGCTACACCGAGGAAGAATACGAGGGCATTATTTCTGCCCTCGCTGGGGTGGCTGAAGATATTGAGGAAGAGCCTTACGAGGAACAGCAGAAAGGCTCCCTCACTGATCGCTTTATCTTTGCACCGACAACCGTACTGGATGCTCGCAAGGGCGAATGGACCGCCCGCAAGGACGAATGGAAAAGCATCGGCATCGAGAGCGAGATAGGCCGCAAGGAAGGACTGGTCATCACAAATGTGGCGATGGCTGACCCCCGCTTCTACGATCAGAAAGCAGCGAAGGAAAAAGAACTGGGGCGTGCATTGACCGCCAAGGAGTTCCAAGATAATTACTATGTGCCCCCGGAAACGGACAACGGCACATCCATCTTTGACCCGGTGTTGTGCGAACTGTGTATCAAGTGGTTTTCCGCTGACGGCTCGAAGGTGCTTGATCCCTTTGCAGGTGGCAGCGTGCGCGGTGTCGTTGCGGCACTCAGCGGTAGACATTACACCGGCATTGACCTGCGCCCGGAGCAGATTGCAGCAAACGAGGTGCAGTGGGAAAAGATTTCTCGAAAATATCCGGATGCGGCCGCACCGCACTGGATCACCGGCGACAGCCTTAAGACCATCCCGACGCTGGATGGCAAATTCGATATGATTATGTCGTGCCCGCCTTATGCTGACCTTGAGGTATACAGCGACGACCCTGCCGATCTGTCGACGATGAGCTACGAGGACTTCCTTGTGGCATACCGCGAGATCATTCGCCTGGCGGTTGAGCGCCTGGAGGATAACAGATTCGCCGTGTTCGTTGTTGGTGAGGTGCGAGGCAAGGACGGCAACTATATCAGTTTCGTTCCCGATACTATCCGGGCCTTTGAAGATGCAGGAGCCCGCTTCTATAACGAGGCGATCCTGGTGACACCTATTTCCGGGATGCGTTTCCGCATCGGTGGTATGTTTACACGCAGCCGCAAGATGGGAAAGACCCATCAAAATGTTTTGGTGTTTGTAAAGGGCGACGCCAAAATCGCAGCGGAATACTGCGGCGAGGTTAGCGTGGATCTGCCCGCAGAGTACCTGGAAGATGAAGAAGAAATAATCTAACGAAAGAGGGGTGACGGTATGGCTGACAATCAGAATTTACAATCCGCGCAGGTTGTAGCTAAACTATTCGGCTTAACGACTGATGAGGTTGAAGCCCTGCGTCGTAAAAGAATTATCACCGGCACCGGCAGCCCCAAACAATACGACCTTCCCTCTACCATCCAGGCTTATGTTAAGCATCTTCAGAGCGGCGCCAAGTATTGCACCGCACACGAACTGGCAGACCTTTTCGGCTTTGACGGCACCCGCCGGATAGAGCAGTTAAAAAGCGACGGGATCATCAGGGGCGAAGGCAAGCCGACCCGGTACAACCTGGCTGAGGCTGTCAAGATGTATGTTGAGTTTTTATCCGACAAGGCATACGGCAGAGAGAAGAAGGAAACTGATTCACAGCTTGAAACCGAAAAGCTGACAGCAGAGAAGCGCATCAAAATGGCAAAGGCAGAAATGGCGGAGCTGGAATTGAGGGAGCTTAAAGGCGAACTGCACCGGTCGGAGGATGTGGAAGCAATCACCACCGACCATGTCATGTTCGTGCGGTCGATGCTGATGGCACTTCCCGGAAAACTGGCGGTCGATCTTGCGGCTATTCAAACGGCACCGGAGGCAGCGGAACGCATAAAGCGCGATGTCTATTCGATCCTGGAACAGCTTGCAGACTATCGCTATGACCCGGACGAGTATAAAAAGCGCGTGAGGGAAAGGCAGGGCTGGAATGAAAGACACGGAGACGAAGGCGACGAGTAAACCGCGCCGGCTCCACCCTATTGACCGTCCCTTTGCCGCATCTTTCAAAAATTACAGACCGCCTGCTGATTTAACGGTTTCCGAGTGGGCAGAGGCGCACCGCGTACTGTCCAGGGAGAACAGCGCCGAGGCTGGCCCGTGGCGAAATGCCAGGACACCGTACCTGGTGGAAATTATGGACGCCTTTACGGATCCCAAGGTTGAGAAACTCAGCCTTGTGGCTTCTTCGCAGGTTGGTAAATCGGAGCTGGAACTGAATATAATAGGCTATATCATCGACCAGGATCCCGGCAGTATTCTATACATACAGCCCACGGTCGACGATGCCAAGAAATTCTCCCGGCTACGCATTGCACCTATGATCCGAGATTGTCCCACGCTGCGGCGTAAGGTGGCGGACATCAAGAGCCGGGACAGCGGCAACACAATGCTGCAGAAGTCTTTTCCTGGCGGTATGCTGACGATCGTTGGCTCCAATAGTGCCAGCGGCTTGGCATCCACACCCGCCAAGTATGTGCTGGGTGACGAGCGAGACCGCTGGGCGTTGTCAGCCGGTACCGAGGGCGACCCCTGGAAACTTGCCGAGGCTCGTACAACGACATTCTACAATTCCAAGATGGTGGATGTATCTACACCCACCGAGAAAGGCACCAGCAACATCGAGAAATCCTTCAACGAGGGAACGCGGGAACGCTGGTGTCATAAATGCCCCCATTGCGGGGAGTATTCGAATATCGTTTTTGACGACATCAAATTCGATTTTGACACTGTCGGCAGCGGACGGACGAAGGACTATGTTGTCAATTCTGTTTCGTGGTGCTGCCCTGAGTGCGGCTGCTTGGCATCCGAGGAAGATATGCGAAGCCAGCCGGCGAAGTGGATCGCCGAAAACCCGGAAGCATACAAGAGGGGCCACCGGTCATTTTGGCTCAATGCCTTCTCATCCCCCTGGCAGGGATGGGCAAAGGTCGTCTATGCGTTCCTGATCGCCCGGAAGGATCCCCAGCGTTTGAAGGTCGTATACAATACGATGCTCGGCGAGCTGTGGGAAGATCGCGGCGACCTGGAGGACGAGGACACTATGCTCGCTCGCCGGGAGGACTACGGCAGCCGAGAGGATGGCACCCCTGTGGAACTGCCTGACGGCGTGCTGGTGCTGACCTGCGGTGTTGATACACAGAACGATCGCCTGGAGTATGAGGTCGTAGGACACGGCCACTACGGTGAAACCTGGGGTATTAAAAAGGGCATCATCATGGGCGATCCAAACTATAGCGAGCCGTGGGATCGCCTGGACGAAGTTGTAAGCCATATTTACAAGTTCAAGGATGGCACCGGCTTGACCATATCCATGACATTCGTGGATTCCGGTGGTAATAAGACACAGAGTGTCTATAAAGAGTGCCGAGCACGCCTGCAGAGGCGTGTTTTTGCAATTAAGGGACAAGGCGGCGACGGTGTTCCATACACCAAACCGCCCAGCAAAGTCAAGATTATGGTCAACGGTCAGGCTATCGGGCAGACTTGGCTTTATTCCATCGGTGTGGATGCCGGCAAAGCGGACATTATGGGCGCTTTGAAGGTGCAGGAGCCTGGACCGAAATACTGCCATTTCCCCAAGGGTGTGGATCGTGGCTATGACAATTCATTCTTCACCGGTTTGCTATCTGAAAAGCTGGTGATGAAATCCGAGCGTGGTCGTACCCGTTGGGCTTGGGTCAAGTTACCCGGTCACGAACGCAACGAGGCGCTGGATTGCCGCAACTACGCTATGGCTGCCTTTCGTGTTCTTGACCCCGATATGGACAAGGTGGAGGCTCGGCTGCGGCAGAAAGCTGACAGCAAGACACCGGAGCAGACACCGCAACCGAAGAAACGGAAGAAAACCAGCCGAAGCATTGCAGCTGGTGACGATTGGTAGGAGGTATTTATAAATGGCAAGCAGAGAAACCATCCAAAAGCGGCTGGATATGCGAAAGAACGCACTTGAGGCTACGGAGGCGGCATATATTGCCCTGCTTTCCGGGCAGGTGCAGAGCTATGCAATCGGCTCTCGAAACCTTACCCGGCTCAACTTATCCGAACTGAAGGAAACCATCTCCACCCTTGAGAAAGAGATCGACGAGCTGGAGGCGGTTTTGAGGGGAGGATCCAGGCGAAAGGCTGTTGGTATCATCCCTCGGGATTGGTAAGAAATATTTAACTATCAAGCGAGGTATTTACTATGAAATATGTTGAGAGTTTCGATTTGTTTGGCACTAATGTCAGCCAAATAGCGTGTATTAGGAAAAGCGGAGCGCCTACCACAGCCACAGAGGGTGCGGTAGGCTGTCTGTATATGGACACCAACAATGGTGCTATGTACAAGTGTACTGCCGTTTCTGATGGCGTGTATACATGGGAGCCTGCGGAAACAGGATCCGGCGGTGGTAATTACGCCCCCGCTGATGCGATTGTGGATCAGTCACTTGAAAGTGACTGGATTAGCGGACGATACGACTATCCTGATACTGCTATTTTTACGACCTGGAAATGGGAAAAGCGTCTCGACGGAAGCTTCACACTTCTGGGTACCAATGACCTTGGATGGATCAACGATCTGGAGGAAGATGACGAAATATACGAGGGCGATATCTTCTATGGCGAAGAATGCTTACCGTTTGGCATCTACGATGCTGAATGGACATACTCCTGCGAGATATTTACTGACACTGACGAATCCATCGACTTTAGCGACACGATAATGCTTGACTTCGTAGTTTATCACGATATCGACGATACTATGGCGTCTCACAATGTCGGTCTCACTATTACCAGAACTGAAGAAGCGCTTGAGCAACTTAGGAATGCAGGTATAATTGGCACCGGTGTTTATACATCCCTACAGATCACCGGCAAATGGAGGAAAGACTAATGCGTGTTATTAATCAACGAAACGAAACCATTACAAAGTATGACTTAACAAAAGGTCGTCTTGTAAACGGTAAGATGAAACACAAAGACGGTACTGTGGAGAGCGTACAGATCTATATCCCTAACGACGCCATTCGCGACCGTAACCGCACCGTTCCCAAGTCCGTCAAAATTCGCAAATTAAAGGAACAGCTTTCTGCAACTGATTATAAGGTCATCAAGTGTGCCGAATGCCAGCTTTTAGGTGAGGAAATGCCCTACGATGTGGCAGAGTTGCACGCAGAACGGCAGGCGCTCCGTGACCAAATCAATCAGTTGGAAAAGGAGGAATAAGCTATGAAGAAAGTCTATATCAACCCCGGTCACTCTGACAAAGATCCCGGTGCCGTTGGCTATGAAACAGAGCGCAGGCTGAATGCCACGGTTTCTCTGCATATGAATGATTACCTGATAGCCAACTATGTATGCGAGACCAGGATGAATCCTGGAACGATGGGTACACTCACCGCTATCTGCAACGATGCGAATAGCTGGGGTGCTGACCTATTTGTGTCCATCCATTTCAATGCCGGTGGCGGTGATGGCTATGAAGCATTTGTATATAACCAAAAGCGGGTGCCGCTTGGTAGAATTTTTGAAAAGTATGTGGTGGAAGCTGGACAGAATAGCAGAGGTGTGAAACTGCGTCCCGGCTTGACCGTGCTTTCCAAGACCAATATGCCGGCAGTTCTGAACGAGGGTGCTTTCGTTGACAACCTGAAAGACATTCAGGATTGGAACGAGGATGCGGAAATGGCGTGTTTGGGTATCGCCTATGCAAAGGCGGCAGCAGAGTTCCTCGGCTTGGAGAAGAAAAAAGAGGAATACAACCTCGAACAGTTTATCCGTGATGTTCAGGGTAACACAGGCTCTGAGGTTGACGGCATCGCAGGACCTGAAACCCTCGGCAATACGGTCACAATCTCCCGCTATAAGAATCGCACTCATCCTGTTGTGGAATTTGTGCAGAAGCGGCTCTTTGCTTTGGGATATATCGAAGTGGGAGAGGCTGACGGCACTGCCGGTGCTATGTTCGATAAAGCTATGAAGGCTTTCCAAGCAGACAACGAATGCACAGCAGACGGCGAAGCAACCGCCAAGAATAAGACCTGGCGCAAGCTGCTGGGTATGGATTGAGGTGCGTGCTGTGTCTTTGAAAGAAATATTTGCAATTAGCGGAGGCGGTTTTGTTGTACTGCTTACGCTGTTACAGATTGCACCTATCAAGATAAACCCCTGGTCGTGGATCGCACAGCGCCTCGGCAGGGCGTTCAATGCAGATGTTCTTAACGAACTGGATGAACTGAAGAAGGAACAGGAGGGCACACGGACAAAACTGGAGGATCACATCAAAACCGATGAAGAGAACCGTGCTGATGAGCGTCGTGCCAACATTCTCCGTTTTAACAATGAACTGGTCCGGGAGATTCCCCACACAAGAGAGGAGTTTGTGGAGATTCTTGCGGATATCGATGTGTATGAGCGGTTTTGTAGAGAACACCCGGATTACAAAAACAACCGCGCTGTTCATGCCATTGCCAATATCGGCAGAGTGTATGACGAGCGGCTGAAAAAACACGATTTTGCATAATGGAGGAACTGCAAATGAAAGATGTACTTAAAAACCTGGCCAACCTTATCAAGGTCAAAACCATCGTCACCCTCGTGGTGATCATCGTGTTCGCGGTGCTTGCCCTTAACGGCAGCATCCAGCCTGACAATGTGATGATCATCATCTCTATGGTTGTGTCCTTCTACTTCGGCACCCAGCACGAAAAGGCTGGAGAAATCAAGGGCTGATCGCATAGACGGTCTTTGGTATAAGCACCGAAGAAAGGAGGGAGTACCATAAAAGCGACAGTTAAAAGAAAACACAGCGCTGCCCCGATTAACAAGGGCTATTCGGATGCCGGTGCGAGTTACACCAAAAAGGCACTCAAAGGCTTTGTTGCCAGCAGTGGCAGTCCTGCGGAGGATATTAACTCCAACAACTACACGCTGCGCCAGCGGAGCCGAATGCTGTATATGGCGGCACCCATTGCGACGGCCGCACTGAAACGGCAACGGACAAATATCGTTGGCGCTGGCCTGCGTTTGAAGCCTACCATTGACCGGGAAACCCTGGGATTGACACAGGAACAGGCGGATGTTTGGCAACGGAAGGTGCAGGCGGAGTTTAATTTGTGGGCAAACCGCAAACAGGCATGCGATGCCACCGGTGTCAACAACTTCTACGGTATGCAGCAGCTTGTCGCCTTGTCTTGGCCTATGAGTGGAGATGTGTTTGCGCTGATCAAAAGGGAGGCGCCCACACAGTTGGAGCCCTATTCCCTGCGGCTGCACATCCTGGAGGCTGACAGAATACGGACGCCGAACTGTGGAAATATGCAGGGCATCGTCAACAATCCTCTGCTGACAGATGTTACAACCGCAAAACTGGAAAACGGCAACACCGTCTACGATGGTGTCGAGGTGGATAAGTCCGGCAAGGTGGTGGCGTACCATATCGCCAATACCTACCCCTACGAGTACGGCGCAGATACTACGAAATTCGTGAGGGTGACAGCCTACGGCGAAACAACAGGTCTTCCCAACATCCTGCATATTATGGACACCGAGCGCCCGGAACAGTACCGGGGCGTTCCGTACCTTGCCCAGGCGATCGAGCCGTTGCTACAGATGCGGCGATATACCGAGGCGGAGATAACGGCTGCAATCGTGCAGTCGTTTTTTACTGCCTTTGTAAAGACGGAAGCGGGTGCGTCCGACATTCCGTTTCCTGAGGTTGGTGGCGAAGGTGTTCCGGAAGTGAGCCGAGATCCCAACGAGTACGAGATGGGACCTGGCACCATGAACATTTTGGAGCCTGGCGAAGATGTTACCTTCGGTAGCCCCACGCACCCCAACACAGGCTTTGACACATTTATGCGATCGCTGTGTGAGCAGGTGGGTGCTTGCCTGGAAATCCCGGCAGACCTGCTGCTGATGTCCTTTAACGCCAGTTATTCCGCATCCAGGGCAGCACTTCTTGAAGCTTGGAAAGGCTTCAGGATGCGCCGTAGCTGGCTGACAGACGATTTCTGCCGCCCGGTGTATGAACTGTGGCTGACTGAAGCGGTGGCGCGTGGTCGCATTTCTGCCCCCGGTTTCCTCACGGACCCCATCATCCGGCAGGCATACCTCTGCAGCGAGTGGATCGGCCCCGCGCAGGGACAGCTTGACCCGACTAAGGAAGTACAGGCTGCAACAATGGCTATTGAGGCTGGTTTGTCTACCCATGAGGCAGAAGCAGAAAAGCTGAACGGATCCCAATTCTCCGCCAATGTGGACAAACTGACCGGAGAAAACGAGCGTTTAATACGCGCCAACGGCGGAGGAACAGCGCCCACCGTACCGGCGCAGGAGCCGCCGCCCAATGAAGGCGACGAGTAAGATACACAGGAGGAATAAAATGGCCAATAACAAACTGAGCCTTCTGAAGCCCTACAACATCGTGTTGGAAGGTGACGAAGGTGCCAAAATCGATATGTATGGCGAGGTCGTGCAGACCCGACCGGTCGATTGGTGGACAGGTCAGCCGATGGAGGGCAACATCATCGCCGTTGATGAGTTCCTGAAAGACCTCGACCAGCTCCAGGGTAAAGACCATGTCACCGTTCACATCAATTCTGTGGGCGGTGATTTTTATGCCGGTCTTGCCATCTATAACCGTCTGCGGAATATGAATATCAGCGTTACCACCATCAACGATGGTTTGGCTGCATCCGCTGGCTCCATCATCTTTATGGCAGGCGATAAGGGACAGCGCAAGGTAAACGCAGGTAGTAACCTGATGATCCACGGCGTTCTGTCCTTCTTCTTTGGCTACTACAATGTCGCCGATTTGAAGCAATCCATCAAAACCCTGGAAGCGCACAACAAGGCAGCTATTGCCGCCTATGTGGAAGCCACAGGGCTGGACGAGGAGACCGTTAAGACGGCAATGAGCAAGGATACCTATATGACCGGCAAAGAGGCGGTAGAGGCTGGCTGGGCGGACGAGGTGATTACCAACGAAGGTGCCGCACCTATTGCAAAGCTCACCCCGGACAAGGCACAGCTTATGGTCAACGGTTATTCCGTCGCTGCTTGCCTGTTTGGTAAGTTGCCCGAAGGTATCCCGGAAATGACGGCTGAAGAATTCGCCGCATTGTCCACACCCACAAGCGGCACTGAGCCGCACAACAACAGCGGAACGCCTGCGCCGCAGGCTCGCAATAATATTTCCGAAAATGGAGGTAATGCAAACATGGAAATCAAGACCCAGGAAGAACTGCGGAAGGCATTTCCTGAGCTGGTGGCGCAGATCGAAACTGCGGCAAAGGCTGAGGGTGCTACTGCAGAACGCAACCGCATCCAGGAGATCGAGAGCGTGCAGGCAGCTATTGCCGACACTCAGATGGTCCAGGATGCCAAGTACGGCGAACAGCCGATGAACGCTCAGCAGCTGGCATTTGCAGCAATGCAGAAGCAGGCTGCCGCTGGTGCCACTATGGTCACCAACATGTCCAATGACACCGCCGCAAGCGGTGCCGCTGCCGTTGCCGCTACCCCTGCAAAGCAGGAGGAGCCCAAGAACGAAACTGACGACGAGAAGGCAGAGGCTCTGCTGATCGGCGCCATCACCAACAAGAAGGAGGACAACTAATATGCTGTATAACGAGAAAATCGGCGAACTGACCCAGGATAACCTGGTCGCCAATGTGGATGTCAAGCAGGTCGTTCAGACAATCAGCATCCCTTCCGGTACCCTGAAGCGTGGTACCGTTGTGGACGCTACCGGCAAGCCCCTGGCTTCCAACCTGACCCCCTTCGGCATCCTCTGTGACGATGTCGATGCAACCGCAGGCGCTGTGGTTGCCGAGGTTTATGTGGCTGGTGCGTTCAATAAGAACGCCCTGATCGTGGCAGGTGGTTACACCCTGACCGCTGAAAATATCAAGGCTCTGCGTGACGGCGGTATCTTCGTCGAGACCGCTGTTCGCTAAGAAAAAAGGAGGACAACAATATGTCTATCAACATTTATCAGACCAAAACCATGCTGGCAGCCGTCAAGCAGATGGCGCCTGCTACCTCTTTCCTGCGTGACCGCTACTTCCCCACCGGTGCTGGTGACCTGTTCCCCACCGACGAAGTGCTGGTCGAGTTCAAGGATGCCACCGGTCACAAGATGGCTCCTGTCGTTCTGCCTCGCAAGGGTAGCGTTTCCGTGGAGCGTGATGGCTACACCACCGAGAAACTGACTCCCGCCCTGATCGCCCCCAGCCGTCCTTTGACTATCGACGCGCTGAACAAGAAGGGCTTTGGCGAAAACCTGTTCTCCGATCGTACTCCTGCCGAGCGTCAGGCTGAGATCCTGGTGCAGGACCTGGCTGACTTCGACGAGATGATCACCACCCGCGAGGAGTTCATCGCTGCACAGTGCATCTTCAACAACGGCTATGTGCTGAAGCAGTATGCCGACAAGTACGGCACCGAGGCTAAGGATTACGAGCTGCGCTTCTACGGTGCAGAAGGCAACTCCGCTGTTTATGCTCCCAACTATATGTGGGAAGATGATACTGCTGCCGACATCCTGGGCGACCTGTATCAGATGATCCGGATGCTGACCACCAAGGGCAACAACGCCACCGAAGTGCTGCTCGGCTCCGATGTCGCCGATGTGCTGCTGAAGAATACCACCATTCAGAAGCTGATGGACCTGGAGCGTTACAATGTGGGCAACATCGCTCCCGCTGAACTGCCCCAGGGCGCTGCTCGCCTGGGCCGCCTGAATGTCCGCGGTCGTGTGATCGACCTGCTGACCTATGACGGCACCTACATCGACGAGGCTGGCGAGGTCAAGTCCTTTGTTCCTGCCAACAAGATCGCTGTCACCGCCCCCGGCGCTGGTCGTGGTCTGTACGGTGCTGTCACTCAGATGGAGCAGAGCGACGGACAGTGGCACTCCTACATGGGTCGCCGCGTGCCTCGCTATTGGGCAGAAAAGGATGGCCGCGAACTGACTGTTTCCAGCCGTCCTCTGTTTGTTCCCAAGACCAAGGACTGCTTCATCACCGCCGAGGTGCTGGGTTAATACCCGGCACCACCGCCTGATAAGGAGGAAACAGAATGATTAAAATGATTCGTGGCGTCTTTGGCCTGCCTGTCAATGGCATCATCAAGGCTATGGATAAGAACTCCGGCGCCTTTGAAGCCGGTGCAGAGCAGGAGGCGCGTCTTATCCGCCTTGGTCTCGCTGTCAAGGTCGAGGTCGAGGACGGCGAGCCTGCCAACACCATCGACGAAACTGTGGACACTGACACCCCCATTGGCATGGACGAAATGCCCCCTCTGCCCGAAGGTGTTACCGGTATTCCTGAATATAGCGTGGATATGAAAGCCACCGAACTCCGGGAGATCGGCAAGCAGTGTGGTCTGACCTTCAAGGTCGGTATGAGCAAGCCTGAAATGGTCGCTGCTCTCGACAAGCACTTTGCCGAGAATACTGTCGAGGTCGAGGACGGCGAGCCTGCCCCTGTGTTCGACGCAGCCGAGGCGGTGCAGTAATGGGATTCAAAGAAATGGTGGCGGCTGATTTGGCCGCCACTTTCTTCGACCTTGAAACATTCGGCGAAAAGTACCGGGTAGAGGGCAAGGAAATACCAATCATGCTGGACAATGACGAGCTGAAGGAACGGCAGGGCGGGCAGGATTTGGCTGTCGCTGAAAGTGGCACCCTTTTCTATGCTCGCTCTGCTGACCTTCCGCACCGTAGACCTGCCGGGTCCTGTTTGAATATCAACGGCCGCGAGTGCATCGTGGACGCTTGGTCGGAGGATATGGGTATGGCTACTATCGTCCTGCGTGAGAATATCGTGGCATAAGGAGGGCTGAAAATGTCTGTTGTTCATGTGATCGACACGCTGGCAGAGTGGGCGAAAGAAAACATCTGCAAAGGTGTGCAGCTCAAAATGCCGCCCCAAAATATGGAGGCAATCGACGAGGACTATCGCTACGAGACGGTAACTCCGTCGGTGTTCCCGATGTATGTCCCGACCTCTGAAAAACTGCCACCCAGGATTCACTCTCCGTTTCCGTCGCTGTGCATCCGTTTTGTGAAAGGCGCGGACGAACTATCCGGAAATACCGGACACTTGGATGTGCAGTTTTGCTTTTCTGCGTGGGATCCTGGAACGCATGGGCAGGATGTTTTTCACCCCAACGGTGATGCGACCTTCAGCAAAAAGGACCAGGCGCACGCTGAGTATGAGAGAAACGGCAACGGTTGGAGGGATGTGTGGAATTTCGTCGACACTGCCCTGCGAGCCGTGGAGAGCGTGACCCATATCGGTGGCTATACTATTGACCGAGAAACTCCGGTCGAGTTTGGCCCCTTGACGGAGCAGGAATCCATACCGGACTTCTATCCGTTTTGGTTTGCGTGGATCTCTTTCCGCGTCAATTATCCGCTGCGGCGGAATATCGAAGAATTACAACAATACCTGTAAGGAGGGTATGCAATGGCAAACTATAAACACGGCACCTACGGCGAGTTTGCGGACAGCATCAACGCAGTAGCAACACAGGGCAGCACCGTTGCTGTCTATGTGGGCGCTGCTCCTGTGAACCTGATCCGCGGCTATGCCGAGCGTGTCAACGCACCTGTGAAACTCACAAGTATGAACGATGTGCAGACCTATATGGGCTACTCCAAGAATTGGGGTGCCTTTGATCTGTGCGAAGCGTTCAAACTCCATTTCGGTAACGCCTCCAGCAATGTTGGCCCCATCGTGGCGATCAATGTGCTGAATCCTGCCGTTCACAAAAAGACCGGCGAAACCACTAAGAGCGTTACCTTCGTGAATGGTCGTGCCGCTTTTGAAAGTGACACCATCATCCTCGACACCCTGGCGGTTGCAAACAGCGTCGAGGGTACCGACTTTACCGTGAGCTATGACTTCAACCGTGGCCAGGTCGTTTTGACCGCTATCGGCGACACCCTCACCGGTTCTGTCAATGTTACCTACAGCGAGGTTGACGCATCCATGGTTGATGCGGACGCCATCATTGGTGAAGCAACCGATGCCGGTGTCTACACCGGTCTTGGCTGTGTAAGCCTCGTCTATCCCGAACTCGACCTGATCCCCAACATTCTCCTCTGCCCCAAGTGGAGTGAAAATGCCGAGGTATACAAGGCAATGATCACCGCTGCCACCAAAATCAACGGCCATTGGGATGCTGTCGTTTACGCTGACATCCCTGTGCTGGTTGGTGGTACCACGAAGGTGGACACCATCGCCCTGGCTACCAAGTGGAAGGCTGACAACGCCTACACCAGCGAGCGCTCCAAGGTATTTTGGCCCCAGGCTAAAGACACTGACGGCACTATTTACCACGCATCCGTTCTCGGTGCATGGCGGACTCTGCTGGTGGATGCATCCCACGATGGCGTTCCTATGGAAAGCCCCTCTAACAAGGCTATTCCTGTTGCAAAGCAGTATTTCGGTGCTGGTAGCACCAACCGTGGCTTTGACCAGCAGCAGGCAAACAAGCTGAACGAGGACGGCATCACCACCGTCATCTTTTGGGGTGGTCTGTGGGTGCTGTGGGGTCCCCATACCGCTGCGTACAAGTATGGCGCTGTTTCCGACAACCGCACCATCTTCGACACCACCATCCGTCTGATGATGCATATCTACAACAGCTTCCAGTTGGAACACGCATTGACCATTGACGCTCCTATGACCCGTGCTATGGCTGACACCATCAAGAACCGGGAGCAGGAGAAGGCTGATGCCCTGGCTGCTATGGGTGCCTTTATCGGCTCCCCTGTCGTCAACTTCAACCGGAGCGACAACAGCAACGCCGATCTTGTGGAGGGCAATTTCGTGTGGTCCTTTGAGGGTACCACTACTCCTCCCTTCAAGAGCGGCACTCTCAAGGTCGCATATACCACGGCTGGCTTTGACAGCTATTTTGAGGAGGTGGCGTAAATGTTCGTACCTATTAACGGCCCTGTCGTAGCGGATACCGTCTATTGCGACAACAAACTGGTGGCTCGCGATGTTTCCGCTACCCTGCCCGAAGTCACCGCAATGACCGCCGATGTGCAGGCGATGGGTACCCTGTCGCTCCCCATTTGGCAGCTCGTTGAACACATGGAGACAGCCATCACCAAGATTGGTGTTGACCTGGGCTTTGCCTCCATCATCAAGCCCGATATGAAGACCATCGAGCTTCGTTGGGTACAGACCGTGACAGATGCAAACGGCAACACCAAGAATGTGGGCTGTAAGGCATTTATCAAGGGCATTCCCAACAAGATTCCCGGCATCGGTTTGGAAATCGGCGCCACCATTGAGGGTGAAATCACCCTCGCAACCACCCGCTATTCCCTGATCGTTGACGGCAAGGAAATCTGCCTGATCGACAAGCTGGCTGGTATCTGCCGCATCAATGGCAAAGACTACGCTGGAGACATTGGCTCCATGCTGTAACACACCACGCCCCCCGGTATAATCCGGGGGGTTTTTACAAACAAAGGAGGAAACAACTATGAGTAAGAATACCCTGGTCCTGGACAATCCTATCCAAATCAACGGACAGGAAGTAAAGGAATTAACATACGATCCGCAGGAGATTACTGCGGACCTTTTCAATATCGCCTGCGCCAAGAGTTCTTCCCTGCAGAAGACCCAAAGCGTGACCCTGAAGTTCAAAGAGAACGACCACGCCCTGCACCTGTACCTTGGTATGATGGCGATCATCGCAGTAAACCCCAACATCGATGTGACCGACTTGGAGAGAATTAAGGGCTTCGATGTCCTGAGTTTGACCAATATCGGTCATTTTTTTACGCTACGGAGGGAGGCGGCTGTCTCCGAGGAAAGCAGCTCCGCAGAGCAATCCGAGAATACAGCCAGCACTTCCACACAAGCATAAGAGAGATTGGACAAATGAGGCTGATCGACTTTCTGCGTGACTACCGCGAGGCGGTGGAGGAAGAAAAAGAAAAGCAGGAAAGACGGCAAAATCAGCCTAAAAAAATAACCCCAGCAAGATATAGACCAAAACGCCATAGGTAGGAGGTGAGACCGTGGCAAAAGGCAAGGTTTTACAAACCGTTATTGACATCTCTGGTGAGATAAGCCCCACCCTTGGAAAATCGCTTGATAAGGTTACCGAAAAACTCGATGGCGTTAATGTCAAGGCTTTGGCTGCCGGTGCAGCCGTTGGTGCTATTGCATTAGGTACGGCCAAGGCAATTATCGATGCCACCAAGTATCTTGCGAAACTTGGCGATGCTTATGAATCCGCAGTTAATGACATTGCTGCCGGTACCGGCTTGGTCGGTGAAGAACTGGAAGGAATGTCAGATGTCCTAAAGGATGTATACGGCAGCAATTTCGGTGAAAGTATGGAGGATGCTGCCGCCGGCATCACCGCTGTGTACCAAGCCACGGGGCTAACAGATGAAGCCCTGGCAGAAGCAACAAAGGGTGCGTATGCCCTGGCTGACACATTCGGCTACGATGTAGCGGAAAGTGCAAGAGCTGCCAAGGCTATGATGGAAAACTTCGGTGTGTCCGGTGAGGAGGCTATGGGGCTGATCGCCGCAGGCGCTCAAAATGGTCTCGACTATTCGGGTGAACTGATAGACAGCATCAACGAATATTCCGTGCAGTTCTCCAAGTTAGGCTTCTCCGCTGACGATATGTTTAACATCTTCCAACAGGGCGCTGATAATGGCGCTTGGAATTTGGACAAGGTCGGCGATGCTATCAAGGAGTTTTCTATCCGTTCCATTGATGGCAGCAAAACCACGACAGAGGCATTCACTGCACTCGGCTTAAACGCCGACGAAATGATGGCAACCTTTGCCGCTGGCGGTGACGATGCGTCCATTGCGTTCCAGGGAGTTTTGGCAGCCCTGATGGATATGGACGACCAAGTGCAGCGAGATGCACTCGGTGTCAGCTTATTCGGTACGCAGTGGGAGGATCTTGGCACAGAGGCTATGGCTGCCCTTGCTGATATAAACAGTGAGGCATATAACACCGAGGATGCCCTGGGAAAAATCAATTCCGTCAAGTACGACAATATAGCAGCTGCCTTTGAGGGAATCAGGCGGCAGGCAGAGGTTGCTCTGTTGCCTCTTGCGTCCTCCATTGCAAATGCCTTCGCGAATATTGCTCCAATTTTAGGTGATTTATTCGAGGAATTGGGGCCAATCATTGAGCAGACCACAAAGGATATGATGCCGTTTGTGAGTGAATTCTTGAGTACTGCAATCAATCTCCTGAAAAAGCTCCTTCCCTACATCACATCCTTGGCGAATTCTCTAATGCCGATTTTGGCGGATTTGATCGGTGCGCTCCTGCCACCTTTGTTAGATATACTCGACGCACTCCTTCCAACTTTGATGGTTTTGCTCGACGCACTCCTTCCGCCTATTTTGAGCATTTTGACCTCGATTTTACCCATTTTGGTGCAGGTCGTGAAAATGGTGCTGCCGGTGGCTGTGAGTATTATTAACGCATTACTGCCGGCAATCGAGCCGATTTTGGGCGTGCTTATGATGCTCCTTAACGATATAATTTTGCCGCTGATTCCACTTGTTTTACAGTTGATAGAATCGCTGCTTCCTGCGATTATGCCGCTGTTGACTCTATTTTTGAACAATTTGCAACCGGTGTTCGAGTTGCTTCAGAAGCTTGTACCTGTGCTTGGCGCAATCATCGGTTTTATTGCCGATGTTGTTGGATGGGTCGCAAAGGGTCTGAACTGGGTTGTAAAACTTATCTTCGGTGACGACTCCGGTGAAATTGCTGACACGGCAAAAGCAGAAGGATACGCAACCGGTGGTATTACCAACGGCGTGAGTATCGCCGGTGAAGATCCTCGCTACCCTCACGAGTACATCATCAGCCTTAACCCGGCATATAGAGAAGAAAACCTTTCTTACTGGGCAAAAGCCGGTCGTATGCTTGGCGCAGATGCTTCGGATTTCGACCTCGGCAACAACAGCGGAGCCAGCATCTATTTGGGAGGCGTAACCTTCGCCCCCAACATCACGATTACCGGGCGAGCCGACAAGGGCACCAT
>JAEIGA010006886.1_pt1 | contig 17281 bp, 13 predicted proteins | sample 9270691 | NCBI WGS metagenome assembly JAEIGA01 (sample SAMN17057246, study PRJNA624740) | gut metagenome | biome: biome; isolation source: fecal sample | host: Bos grunniens | place: China: Xizang | collected 2019 | reverse complement strand
GGCTTTTAGTATCAGCTAGCTGATAGACAAGCAGTACATCGGACGAGTCTATCTGATATGCCTTTTCGAATTCCTTTTCAGCTTGAATGATATTGTCCATCATATAATGGTTAAGGCCAAGATAATATCGGATGCTGTATGTGCTGTCACCCAGACTCATCTGTTTTTCAAAGACCTCCAGAGATGGCTTGTATTTCTTGCTCAGGTGCAGGGCAAGTCCGTGTATAGGAAGCACCGTCATATTGTCCGGCTCTTGTTCCAGGAATCTACCGGTCATTTCCAGGACTTCGTCATATTTTTTTGATGCAAGCAGAATATCAGCCTTCTTGCTGATGACTCTGGCGTGAAAAGGCTTGATATCCAGGAATCTGTTGTAATACACAAGTGCCGAGTCTGCCTTGCCTGCAAGCATATATGCATCGCCGGTCATTGCCAGGATATCGGGGATGGTATCTCTTGCCGTGATTCCGCGACATATATTGATGCATTCTTCGTAAGCCTTTTCGCGGTATAGAAGCTTTGCCTGGGCTATCTGGAAATACAGGTTTTCCGGCTGCATTGTCGAAAGCATCACCCACCAGCCGAAGGCCTCTTCCGTATTTCCTGCCGATGTATGGCATTCGGCCAGTTCAGTCAACACCTCCGGATCAGAGGTGTTGAGCTGAAGTGCGGCCATAAGGGTATCGATAGCCTGGTCAGTCTTGTAAAGCTTCCTTAGCTGCCTGGCATTTTCGATGGACTGCTTCGTCCTGATGCTAAGGCTGTCAGTCTGGGCTTGCCCACCAAGGCAGCATAGGATGCAGATGACTGTGATAAGGATTCTCGGCTTCATATTTATTCTGCTTTATCTGCCTGGAACAGAACCGGGAATGTGTATTTTATCGCTACAGCTTTTCCATCTGCAGTTCCAGGAGTCCAGTCCGGTGAAGAACTTACGACTCTTATTGCCTCTTTGTCGAGATCTTCGTGGACTCCTCTGAGTACTTTTACATCAGTAACCTTTCCTGTCTCACTTACGGTAAATGACATGGTCACTCTTCCGCTGATACCTTCTTTCCTGCAGTTTTCGGGATATATAAGGTGCTGTGCCACCCATTTCGAGAATTCATTTACATCACCTCCGTTGAATCCGGGCTTTGTGTCAGCAAACTGGAAAGGTACGACATCTGTATTCTCCGGCTTCTTTGTCTGGAATATTATCGGGAAATTATAGCTTACAGCCACTGGTTTGCCGTCAACTTTTCCAGGAGTCCAGTCCGGTGAAGAACTTACGACTCTTATTGCCTCATTGTCGAGATCTTCGTGGACACCTCTGAGTACTTTTACATCAGTAACCTTTCCGGTCTCACTTACGGTAAATGATAAGGTCACTCTTCCGCTTATACCTTCTTTCTTGCAGCTTTCCGGATACTTCAGCTGCTGGTTTACCCATCTTGAGAAAGTGTTCGCATCTCCACCATTGAATGTAGGAGTGACTTCTACCTGATTGAATGGGACAGGCTCCTTTTTCTCCGGTGTGTCGGAAATGGTCTGAGACTCGGATTTTGCTTGGACAGCATTGCCAGACATTGCCGCAGGTGTAGGGGTATTGTCTGCCTTTGAGTTCTGTGCGCAGCAGCACATCGCTCCGATGATGGCCGGAATGCAGAGGAAATAAGCCAGCCTCATCCATTTGTTCGTTTTGTTCTTGTGCATCATAGTGATTCTGTTTTTCAGTTTCGAGTGATTGAAGCCGTTGGCCAGTTGGAAGCGTTTCGCTCCCACGGCTTTCTTCACCAGAAGTAATTGATATTGAGTTGCATCGATGCCTTTATTGATGGTGAGTTCGTCAGCCTCATACTCGTGAAGCATCTTGAGCTCGGTACGTGCTATCCACACCAGAGGATTAAACCACTGAAGGGTAGTTACTATTGTATAGGCCATAAGATCGAACGAATGTCCGCATCTTACGTGCATCCTTTCGTGTGTGAGGATAGCCGGATTTTCTTCCAGGTCCTTTCTGCCGATGACGATATGTCTTCCCCAGCTGAAAGAAGGGATCTCTTCCTCTATGATCTTCACAGGGATTCCATCTACCATTACGGCCTTCACCGATCTGATCATCCTGCTCATTCTTATATATGATATGCCGGTGACAATGAGGGATATGACAGCTCCGCTTACAAGTATTGCGCTGATTATCAGACGAGGCCAGTTGACCGGTACTTCTGCTCCTACCATTGCCGCAGGAAGTGTCATCGGCTCTGATGAAATCGCCTCCTCGATAAGTGCAATAGGAGAGATGACTGCCGATTCGACCGGCATCCGGATCTTCACGAAAGGTAAGGCAAGGCTAATGAATGTCCCGGCTATAAAGACAATACGGTTCAATCGGAAGAAAGTAGTCTTTCTCATTACCAGCAGATAAAACGACTGGAATACTGAAATGTACAACGTACTTTTTATTATGTATAGTATAAGCTCGTTCATATCCTGTTTTATTTACCTCTGTTCTCGATTTCTGCTATCAGTGCCTTCAGTTCGTTAAGATCCATCTTTTCTTCCTCTACGAATTGTGACACTACGCTTGCATATGAATTATTGTAGTATTGTGCAACTACGTCACCTATTGTCCTTCCGCTGTATTCCTTTTCTGAAATCGCCGGAACATAAAGGAAGGTGTTGGCTATAGGTTTGCGGGAGAGGAATCCCTTTTCTTCAAGGAACTTGATCTGCGTAGCTACAGTGTTGTAACTTGGCTTTGGCTCCGGAATATATTTCAACACATCTCTGATGAACATTTCACCGTGTTCCCAGAAAATTGTCATAATCTCTTCTTCTTTTACAGTCAGTTTCATATCGTAAGAATTTATTTCACAATGCAAATATAACAATAAAAAAATAAACTCCTAATATTTTTAGGAGAAGTACTATAATTTTTCGGAGATAAGAAAATTTAAAAACACATAAAAAAGAGAAAAATCTTTATGAGATTTCCTGAATCTCACCACATTTATTTATAAGAAACTACTGAATATTCTATGTTTGTTAAAGTGGATCAATTCGAGTTGGTTCTGAATAATTGAAATTAATTTTGAAAAATGGAATATTGTATTTTATTTTGTAATATGTTTGATGATATGAGGATATTTACGGAACAGGCTTTGAAGGAGTTCGCAGAAAGAAATCCGTCTTCAAAAACTGCTTTGCAGCTATGGTGTAAAGTCGTAAAGAAAAGTAAGTGGCAAAGCTTATCGGATATAAAGGCGACATTCAATAGTGTAGACGATATCGGAAATCAACGCTTCGTGTTTAATATTAAAGGTAATGAGTATCGTCTGGTCGCTGTCATAAAGTTTTCAATAGGTTTTATATATATCAGATTTATTGGTACTCATAGTGATTACGATAGAATCGATTGTAAAAGTATTTGATTATGGCTAAGATTAGAAATAAAGATCAGTATGAATGGGTTGTATCGCGTGTAGAGGCTCTTCTTCCTTCAGTTGACGAGGATGCACCTGAGAATGATCCATCCAGAATAGAACTCGAACTTTTGTCAGAATTGGCATCTGAATATTCGGAGGAAAATTATTCTCTGGGAGAGCCATCCTTGAAGGATGTCTTGAGGCTTAAGATGTATGAATCAGGACTTACCCAGCGTTCTTTGGCAGAACTGATCGGTGTAAGCCCTTCCAGATTGAGTGATTATATGTCAGGTAAATGCGAGCCTACATTGAAGATTGCTCGCGAAATATGCCGCAAACTGGATATTGATGCCAGTATTGTCTTAGGTGTTTAATTGCATTCTATCACCAGACCGTCGTAGGCGGGAAGGATTCCTTCCGGAAGTTCCGAGGCCAGTTCGTTATAGGTCGGAAGCTGATGGGAGAGGTGAGTGAGCCAGGAATGCTTTGCACCTACTTTCAGGGCGACTTCCACCGCTTCCTCCAAGGAGAAGTGGGAAATATGCTTTCCGTATTTCACGCAATTGATTATAAAATGGTCCAGTCCTTTCAGTTTCCCGAATTCCTCCTGAGGGATGTGATTCATATCGGTGCAGTATGCTATGTTTCCGAAGCGATATCCCAGAACAGGGAGCTTGTAGTGCATTCCTCGGATAGGAATGATTTCAGCAGATCTTATAGGATCGTTTTCTCCTGCCATTGATCTTACATAGCCCTTTCCCGGTTCCCAGGAAAGTACTTCGTATGGCCCTCCGCTGATAATGGTGAAAGGCTCGGAGTCAATATTATGAACGTGCCACTCAGGAGCTCCGGGATATTTCTTTTCTGCAAAGGCATAGGAGTACTCCAGTCTCAGCGAGTCCTCCACATATTTCTCGCAATAGATCTCTGAAGCCTTCTTTTCCAGATAATTGAAAGCTCTGATATCATCGAGGCCTCCTGTATGGTCCTTATGATTATGAGTAAGCAGGATGGCATCAAGATGGGATACTTCAGCCCTGAGCATCTGCTGTCTGAAGTCTGGTCCTGCATCTACAAGTATCTGCATATCTTCATATTCCACCAGTACACTGGCTCTCAGACGCTTGTCACGAGGATCCCTGCTGCGGCACACGTCGCATCCGCAACCTATCATAGGTACCCCTTGAGAGGTTCCGGTGCCAAGAAATGTCAGCCTTGTCTTCATTATAAAACCACTTCTACGATTGAACCGATAAGTTCCTGGTCATACGGTCTGGCTACTCTGATGTAATTGCCCGTATAACCTTCCATCATCCCTTTGCGGTCCGTACTCTCGAAAAGTACCTTCTCCGCAATGCCTTTATTGGAATCTATGAATTCCTGGTGAAGTTTCACGCACAGATCCTCAAGCATCTGCACCCTCTTTGTCTTCAAGCAGTCCTGCACCTGATCCTTGCGTTCTGCAGCCGGTGTTCCGGACCTGCGAGAATATGGGAATATATGGATGAACGCAGGCTTTACAACATCGCGCAGGAAGGTGTATGTTTCCATAAAGAGTTCCTCAGTCTCACCGGGAAATCCCACGATGACGTCTATTCCGAAAAATACCTTCGGCCCTCCTGGAATCTCTGTCTTCTCCCTGATATACTGTATCTTGCGGGCGAATGCTGCTGTGTCGTAACGGCGTCCCATCTCCTTGAGGATAGTGTCGCATCCCGACTGCAGCGGAATATGGTAGTGGGGCAGGAACTTTGTTCCGGAAGTTATCCAGTCGATCATTTCTTCGGTCAGAAGATTCGGCTCGATAGAGGAAATCCTGTATCTCTCGATGCCCTCTACTTCATTCAGCTTCTGTATAAGTTCGAAGAATGTCTCTCCTGTAGTCTTGCCGAAATCTCCGGTATTGACTCCTGTGAGCACAATCTCTTTGATACCCTCGGCTGCAATTGCCTCAGCCTGTGGGATGATGTCTGCGATTGGAATATTACGGCTTTCACCGCGGGCATAAGGGACAGTACAATAATGACATTTATAATCACACCCGTCCTGCACTTTCAGGAACGAACGGGTCCTCTCGCCGCTCGAATATGCCGGGAAGAATGTCGAAATCTCAGTAAGAGCCGGTTCTTCACCTCTTATCTTTGCTAGAATTGAAGGCACGATCCTGCTCTTTTCAGTCGCGCCGAATACAGCTTCAACTCCCTCGATCGCTTCGATTTCAGATTTTTTCAATTGAGCATAACAACCTGTCACGAAAATAAGTGCATCGGGATTCTGCCGGTGCAGCTTCCTGATTATATTTCTGCTCTTCTTATCCGAATGCTCAGTCACCGTGCAGGTGTTCACAAGGAAGACATCCGCCCCCTTGCTCCACGGCACAGCCTCCAGTCCCTCCTTCACCAGCTCCCTCTCATAACTTGAAGTCTCTGCGTAATTCAACTTACATCCTAATGTTATAAATGCTATTCTTGTATTACTCATAATTTGATTTTCGTGATATGGAGTATAAGGCTACCGACACTACCTTTTATGGTACAATGTCACTCGTGACCATTGGGCGACACCATCTACCGGAGGTCTCTTCTTGGAGACTCTTACTGAAAACTTCACCAGTTGAGGAAAGTTTCCTTCTATCGCCTTCACGATCCTTCCTGCCACATTTTCCAGAAGTTCCGATGGAATCGACATTTCCTCCGCAACGATTTCATATATCTCACCGTAATTCAGAGTGTCATTCAGATTGTCACTTTCAGCTGCTGCCGAAAGATCCAGCTCCCCCCTGAAGTCCACGGTGAATACATTTCCTCTTACCTTCTCCTGCTCAAGGCATCCGTGATATGCCTTGAATTCCATTCCTTCCAGTTCTATAATTCCAATATTTTCCATATTATGCCAATATCAAAAATACACAAGGTCTTTTTCCTATCACAAGACCCTCTTTCTTCCATTCACTTACCTTTTTAGTCTTGATGTATGCATCCGGCATAGTGATGTTTGCCGCAACGCAGATTCTTGTCGAGGCGTTGCACACAGAAAGCATATCATTGAAAAGAGAATCGTTTCTGTAAGGAGTCTCGATGATGATCTGGGTCTGCTTCAGCTGTCCAGACACCTTCTCCAATGTGCGAAGCTTGCTTTTTCTTTCTTCGGTCTTGGCTGGAATATATCCGCAGAAAGCAAACGACTGACCGTTGAGGCCTGATGCCATAAGTGAGAGCATAAGTGACGATGGACCTACAGCAGGAATCACCTCGATCCCGTGCCTGTGTGCCAGGGCTACAAGCTGTGCGCCGGGATCTGCCACGGCGGGAAGACCTGCCTCTGAAATCAAAGCCACATCATTGCCTTCTTCGAAAAGTTTCAGATATCCCTCGATTGTCGCCTGATCGGTATGCTCGTTCAATTCGAAGAACTGGAGCTCTCCGATTCTTCCTTTTAGACCTGCCTTCGAAAGGTATCTTCTCGCAGTACGTACCTCTTCTACCACAAATGTCCTGAAGCCTTCAAGAGATTTCAGAACAGGTGCAGGAATGACCTCTGCAGGATCATTTTCTCCCAATGGTGATGGGATCAGGTATAATTTTCCCAAATTCATTTTATTTTTCTTTTTCCGTTATGCTGAATTCTGTCCTTTCTCCCGACAGGGACTCCTGGATCTCAGCCGTTCTTGCTTCCTGTCTCTTCTTTCTGCCGGAGAATATATTCCTGAACAGCTGCCTGAAGCTGTTGAACTCCGTCTGGAGGGTGATACCTCCTCCGTTACGCTGTGAATTGTCCAGGAAGTTGGAATATTGGTCGGCGGAATGTGAGAACAGATTCAGACGGATGGTTCCCGGTCTGTTCAGCTTTATTTCAATGTCCAGATCACCCACAACATCATTCTGTACACCGCCTCCTTCATACTGTTTGTTGCCTATAGTACCGTTGACCACCACTCTGTTATTGAACAGTTGTGTCGAAACCGCCACGTCGAAGATATCTGTTCCTTGATCGGTCGGCTGATATTTCAGTCCCAGGTCAAGAGGAATGTCAAGCTTGTGAAGAATATTGCTGAGCTGATTGGCCATTGCTTCTGTCACGTTCGAATATAACATAGAAGAGTTATTCACGATTCCGGACTGTTCATCAGGCAGGAAACTGTTGGAAAGCAGGAGAGAAAGGAACTGCTTCTGTACCTTATCTTCTGTGCTGAGGGCACTTTCCACGCGTGACTTTATCATAGGATTCAGGTCTGGTACTTCGATGAAGAATTCCAGACGAGGATTGCTCAGTTTCTCGGTGATCTTGATTCCGCACTCTACAGCTCTTCTGGTACCTACAGATGATTCGTCAGCCAGAAGGGATGAAAGGGAAGTCTTCGTGTTATAAACCGCATCGATATTAAGCGTACTCTGCATTATATCGCCGTTGAAGATTATTGAACTGCCGTCCTGGATGTTGAATTCCCTTATCACCAGACCGAGAGCTGAGAAATTGTATTTTCCGGAAGTGAGTGTATAGTCGCCATAAATATTGAATAAGTCTTCTCCGGCTTCCAGTTCGATCACTCCGTTACCCTGTCCGCTTAGTACATTGCCTGTCGAACGGTCCACTTCCACAAAAGCCTCAACATTAGGGGACGCTTCCACCTTCAGCTTCACTCTGAAGTCACCTTTACGCTCTTCCTTGTCTTCAAGTCTTGCCAGCATCGCTTCGTACGGGTCAATATATATGTTTCTGACAGGTTCAATGAATTTCAGAAGATTCGCGGTCCTTCCTTCCGTTGCCGCTCCGCTCATAGGAATATGAAGCTGGCCTGTCCTGGATGTTACTGCGTCAGCTGTCAGAAGTAATGAATGTACAGGCCCTGTTATCGAGACATTGCCGGTAGCAAACAGATTTCCATAGAAACTTTCATTCATTCCTTCAGCTAGGTTTATTGCCTCGATATCCTGTACCTTTATCTGTGTGCCGAAATATACCCCGTCAGGTCGGTCCCACCTTATGTCTCCTCCGACTGTACCTGTGCCGTTGAGTCGGTCCCTGATGGAGATATTGTCAAAGTATACTCCTGTGTCATCAAGATGGAATGCACCGTCAGCATAGTATGGGACGTTAGTATAGGCGACCCTCAGGAGCACATCATCGAGTCTTGTGCCTTCGCTGGTGATCTCAAGCATATTCATCGGTCCTTCCGCCAATATGTCTCCTGATATATAACCCTCCATTTCGCTGAACACATCCGTCAGGAAAGGCTGGGCATATTTGATGTTGAGGCTGTCAAGCCTTGCTGATGCGTCCAATATCCCTGCCTTCGGAGTGAATTTCGCCAATACATCAATATTGTTCTTTCCATTGTATTCATTCTTAAGCGAAAGGTCAAACCTCTGGAAATCATCGTTCCAGAAACTTCCTGCATTGACGGTCCCCAACGGTTCTCCCGCAATGAAGGTCGAGTCACAGACAATATCAGCCAGCAGTCCTTTCTCCCGCATAGGAGAAATCAGTCTGATGTCACCTGTGGCTGTGCCGCTGATGGAAATATCCTCTCCGATTATCGGTGCAAGCGCTCCTATCCTGAATCTGTACATACCAAAAGTAAGAGTGTCACGGGATTCCTGGGATGTACTTCCATAGGCGTAGATCCTCTGGTCGCCACTGACTGCTTCAAGAGAATCTATACGGATGTCTTTTCCGGATATTCTGCCTGATGACGGCAAGATGTTCCACTGTCTGTCATTGAAGAACAATGTCGAAGGCAATAATGAAATGTCAGCCTGCAGTTCATCATCTTTCCTGAGAAGTCCTCCGTTGATGACCAGCTCTCCACGGTTTTCCATATCGCCGTGGTTGTCATATGAACAGCTTAAGCCGATGTGGTTCGAGTCTGCCAGAAATTTAAGATGACTGTCGTTGAACGCAAAGCCTGCAAGGCTGGCTTTTGCTGAGGTTATGTCTGCGGTGAATCTTCCGCCGTCATTGCTGAAGATGGCGGAAATATTCTGAAGATTATTTGTCTTCATCGCAAGCCTTTGTGAATTCAACGATGCATCTACCTGACCGTCACGGTCGATTCTTACATTCAGAGATGTACCCTTGTTTATATATGCTCCCGGCAGTAAGAAAGACAGAATTTTCCAGGTGTCATACGTGTAGAGGTCCAGGTTATAGCTGTTGCCGGCCCATTCTGCCGGTCCTGACAGGAAGAGAGCCGGAAGTTCTTTTCCTGCTGTCAGTGCTATCAGATCTTTGGCAAACTGCGTTATTGGGGCTGTACCGGTGAAGCTGCCGTCTGCAAATTGAGACCGGAACCTCATCTTGTAGATGTCGTCACTGCTATGTGAGGTGAGATTTATGTTGCCGATGTTTGTCGTGCTGTCGCGGTTGGTGAAAATAAGGTCAGCGATGTCGATGTCTCCCAATAGGTTACCGTTTCCTCTCTTTGTGAAATTGGCATTCGTGCTGAAGCGGATTTTAGAGCGTCCTCTCTTGTCGATGTTCAGGGCGTTGAGATCAGCGTCAGACACATTTGCGTAGAACTGATAGCGGGCATTCTGAGTCTTGGATGATAGGGCGAATCCTCCCTGGAGCCAGGCGTTCAGATTCGGGTCGCTTGCTACGATTGTTCCATTGAACATTTTCTCGGACAAAGATCCTGTCGCCATAAGTCCGGTATAGTCATAGTCATTGAAATGCAATCTGTCTACGAACAGGGAGTCTATCCTGAAACTGGCCGGCTTGCCCAATACTGCCTGCATTCCGGTTCTAAGGGAAACGGGACCTATCAATTCGTTTCCGATGATTTTTCCGATATTCAGATTTTCTGTCTGTGCCGTTCCCTTTATCGTTATGGCCTGGTCCGGATCCACGATATTTCCTATGTTTAAGTCTGCATTAAGCCGACCTGACAGGGAAATGATTCCTGCCTTGATGTCAAGGTCGTTGAGCTTTCCTTTACTCTGCGCATCAGTCATAAATATGATTCCCTTCGCAAAGCGGCTGAAATCAATGTCTTCGTCCTGCGTCCAATGACTGAGGAACAGGCTGAGTCCTTTGGTAGTGAAGTTCAGGCCTTTGACCTTGGCATCTATCTTTGTGTCCTCTATTTCAGGGAGTCCTTTCATATTTCCGCTGATGGATCCGGAGAAACCGCCGTCTGCGGAAGAAAATCTGATGTTTTCAATATGGAAGTCGTCGACATATCCTGAGACCTTTCCCGCAAGAGCTACTTTGAGCCCATTATCCTCAAGTGCTGGAGCAAAGTAGCCTAATGTCTTGAAATCCAACTTGCTGTCTGCGATTTCTGCGTCTATCTTCACCCGGCTGATGAAGTCGGAGAATGCCAGTACATTCTCGTAGCTCATTATATAGAAAGGCAGACTTAATTCAGACCAAGGATCGTTGATTTCCAGATTCTCTACAATGGTCTTGCCTCGTCCAACCCTCGCGGACCCGCTCATAAACTCCATCCGATAGCCGCTCTTTTCCCTGAACGAAAGCTTCTCGGCTATTCCTGACATTATTCCTCCCTTGAACTGCAGTTCCTTGGCTGTGAGGTTTATATCCTTGACGTCCAGATCATCCCAGTTTATTCCACCCATATATGGGACTTTCTCGGTCTTGAAATTCTTCATAGAGAATCTCATATTCCTCAGTTCCACATCCTTGATATGGAAGATTTCCTTTTCGCTCTGTTGAGGGTTTTCCGGTTCCTTGAGTCTGAAAATTCTGGAGAGATTGTCTGTGTCATCATCTCCCTTCTCTATAGCGTCCGGGTCGTCTTCCAGCACGAGATTGAACTCTCCGTTTTCTACTGCGGCACTTTGCAGGTGGATGCCCTCGTAATTCAGAAGGCTCTCCAGACTGAACTTTGCTGTGATATACTCGGCACGGAAGAATGTGTCTACCCTTGCCTTGGTCGGATCCAATGCGTCATAGACCGGATTTCTGTCGATTATGAGGACATTCTTAAGCAGTAATGTGCGGAACGGCAGCAGATGAATCTTTTCGAAACTGATGTCTCCGTCAATCTTTTCTGCGATGGCGCTTACGGCCTTACGGGTAATGAAGGTCTGGACCTGCGGCGCCTGTAAAGTCAGTGCCGCGGCAAAAAGGAATACTGAGATCGAAACGATCGTCAGCCAGAATATTTTAAGTCCCTTTTTAATAGTCAATATATTTTATATGGTCCAACTTGCAAATTTAATAAAAATATCGGAGAAAATCCGTATTTTTGTCCTTTGAAATACAGCATAACACGTGCCTGACCTGAACTTGTCTTTTGACCGGATCAGGCGTGCTGGATAAAGAAAATATAACTATATGGCAGACATTATATTAGGAATCGAATCATCCTGCGACGATACATCCGCAGCAGTGATCAAGGACGGCTACCTTCTGTCCAATGTCCTGGCAAGTCAGGAAGTGCATAAGGCTTACGGAGGAGTCATACCGGAGCTGGCATCAAGAGCTCATCAGGTCAATATCGTACCTGTGGTGAGTGAAGCTATATCAAGGGCCGGTATCAAGGCTGAGGATATCACTGCGATTGCCTTTACCCGTGGTCCGGGACTTCTCGGATCTCTCCTTGTCGGAACTTCGTTCGCGAAGGGACTCTCTCTCGCGCTCGGTAAGCCGCTTGTGGAAGTCAATCATCTTCAAGGACATATACTGGCCAATTTCATCAAACAGTATGATTCTGAAAACCGTCAGCCGGAATTTCCATACCTATGCCTTCTTGTCTCGGGCGGAAATTCCCAGATAGTAAGAGTGGACAGTCCTCTGAAATATGAAATTCTCGGACAGACTATAGATGATGCCGTGGGTGAAGCCTTTGACAAGTGCTCCAAGATGATGGGGCTCGGTTATCCCGGAGGTCCTATAGTGGACAGACTTGCAAAAGAGGGTGACCCTTTGAAATTCAAGTTCTCGAAACCTCATATTCCAGGCTTTGACTACAGCTTCAGCGGCATCAAGACATCGCTTCTTTATTTTGTCCGTGACCAGATGGCCGAGGATCCTGAATTTATGGAGAAGAACAAGGCAGATATCTGCGCAAGCTTTCAGAAAGCTCTTATCGATATCCTGATGGACAAGCTTATCAAGGCAGCCAAGCATACAGGTATCAAGCAGATAACGATAGGAGGCGGAGTTTCTGCCAATAGCGGACTGAGGGCCAGAATCGAGGAAGAAGGCCGCAAGAGGGGATGGACCACCTTCCTGCCTGAATTCAAGTTCACTACAGACAATGCGGCAATGATAGCGATTGCAGGCTGGTTCCATTATCAGAATGGTGAAAGAGCAGCCCTCGATGTCGCTCCGGTAAGCCGTCTCGCCGAATTCTAATCTCGGCTTGCCCCATAGTCATTCAGAGCACAGCATAACCCATTGTCATTCAGAACGCAGCATAACCCATAGTCATTCAGAACGCAGCATAACCCATTGTCATTCTGAGCGCAGCATAATCCATTGTCATTCTGAGCGCAGCGTGAGAATCTGAATACCCATTAAAAGAAAGTACCGAAATGAAAGAAATAGAAATCTCCGTAAAACTAGGAAAGGAACTCACAGCAGACGAGATCCAGACGGCGGCTGTCAAAGCCTTGGGCGTATCCCCAAAGATCAAGGGACAGCTCCGCTACCGTATTATGCGTCGTTCCATCGATGCCCGTAATGATATTCTTTACAGATACAAGGTCGAGGTATACAAGCCTGATGAGGTAATGGACGAATATGTTCTGGAAGAATATAAGAATGTGGCTGATGCTGAGCCTGTTATCATTATTGGTGCCGGCCCTGCGGGAATGTTTGCCGCCCTTCGCCTTCTGATGCGCGGTTTCAAGCCGGTCATCCTCGAAAGGGGAAAGGATGTGCATCAGAGGAAATTCGATATGGCGAAGCTCTCCAAAGAAGGAGTGGTGAACCCTGATTCCAATTATTGTTTCGGTGAAGGTGGTGCCGGTACATTCTCTGACGGCAAGCTTTATACCCGTTCTTCCAAAAGGGGAGACATCCGTGAAGTCCTTCATCAGCTGGTAAGATTCGGCGCCGATCCGACTATTCTTCTGGATGCTCATCCGCATATCGGCAGTGACAGACTTCCGATTGTCGTCGAGAATATCCGTAAGTGCATAATCGAGCACGGAGGTGAATACCATTTTGATTCGCGCGTTACTGATATCGTCAAGAAAGGAGATGGAAGTTTCGATGTGACAACTTCTTCTACTATATATTCCTCACGCAAGGTAATTCTTGCCACAGGTCATTCAGCCCGCGATATCTATGAGATGTTTGACAGAAAAGGATGGGAAATCCAAGCAAAGGGCTTTGCCCTCGGAGTCCGCGTGGAACATCCTCAGTCTCTGATCAATAAGATTCAATATCACGGTAAGTATCAGCCGTTTATGCCGACAGCTGAGTATTCTTTCGTAACCCAGGTCCTGGATAGAGGAGTATTTTCGTTCTGTATGTGTCCGGGAGGAATCCTTGTTCCCGCAGCAACATCTGAAGGAGAACTTGTGCTTAACGGAATGTCCAATTCGCAGCGTAACTCTAAGTGGGCCAATTCCGGGGTCGTAGTGCAGATCGAACCGGAAGATTTCCCTGAATATGCACAGTACGGACCTCTTGCACTCCTTCAGTTCCAGAAAGATGTGGAGAAAAAGATGTTCGAATATACTGGTTCCCTCAAGGCGCCTGCCCAGCGTATGATGGACTTCTGCCGCAGGATCCCTTCAAACGGACTTCCGCAGACATCATATCATCCGGGAGCTGTGAATGCCCCGCTTCACGAACTTCTCCCGGAGCACGTCTCTCTCAGACTAAAATATGCTTTCCCGGAAATCGGAAATAAGAAGATGCACGGATATTATACCAATGATGCCCTTCTTCTTGGTGTAGAGTCCCGTACTTCATCTCCGGTACGCATCCCGCGTGATCCGGAAACTCTGGAGCATACTCAGGTGTCCGGACTCTATCCTTGCGGAGAAGGAGCAGGATATGCTGGCGGTATCGTATCATCCGCCCTTGATGGAATCAATTGTGCGTCAAAAATATAAGGTGCTGGTTATGAGATTGTTGAGTGTTTTGTGCGCCGCACTTTTGTCCACTATTGGTCTTATGGCTCAGGAGAGGACCCTCAGGGTGGATTATATATTTTCCGGAACTGACAAGACTCAGGAAATATCTCTTGACGAGATGTCCTGCTTTGATGGTTGGGCGGGAAGGAGTGTCAATACTGACATCGTCCCGGTACGAGGAAACGGACAGATAACATTGACTGACATAGCTACAGGCAATATTCTGTACAGACAGAGCTTTTCGACTCTTTTCCAGGAATGGCAGACCACAGAAGAAGCTACACGGGTTCGCAAGGCATTTGAAAATGTATTTCTTCTTCCGATGCCTTCTGCTCCAGCTCAAGTGAAGGTGGAACTTTACGATTTCAGAGGTAATGTGGCCTCATCTCTGATTCATACAGCTGCTCCTTCCGATATATTGATCAGACAGATTGACCCTGTCTGCCCTCCTTATAAGTATATTCTTCAGAGTGGCAGTCCTCAGGAAAAGATCGATGTGGCAGTAGTGGCTGAAGGATATACATCTGAGGAATCTGAACTTTTCTATCAGGATGCTGCTAAAGCAGTTGAGGCGATTCTTGCTCATCAGCCATTTGACAAGTATGCGGACAGATTCAATTTCGTGGCTGTAGCCTTGCCTTCTGAAGACAGCGGAGTAAGCGTTCCGGGCGAAGGATTATGGAAAAAGACAGCTCTCGGTTCTCATTTCAATACGTTCTATATGGACCGTTACCTCACGACCCTCCGTCTTAGACAGATGCACGACGCTCTATGTGGCATTCCGTATGAACATATTGTAATCCTTGCGAATACAGATACTTACGGAGGTGGAGGAATATTCAACTCTTATACTCTGACTACTGCCCATCACAGATCTTTCGAGCCTGTTGTAGTTCACGAATTCGGACATAGCTTTGCCGGCCTTGCTGATGAATACTACTATGATGACCAGTTCGTCGAATATTATTATCCCGACTGTGAACCTTGGGAACAGAACATCACCACTCTCTTTGATTTCGAGTCCAAGTGGGATGATATGCTTCCTCGTTTTGTGGCTGTACCTACTCCTGTTTCAGACGAGAATGTCTGGAAGCAGATCGAGAATGGAAGCTCACCGGAATCTCTCGTCGGAGTATATGAAGGAGCAGGCTACCAGTCTAAAGGTGTATATCGTCCATATCCGGACTGCCGTATGAAGACCAATCAGGCTATCGGCTTCTGTCCTGTGTGTCAGAGAGCTATAGCACGGATTATTGAATTTTATACAGAGCCGCTTTGCGAGTAATTGCCTGAAAAGTCAAAAGTTTTTTGCAGGTCACGAAAAATTGACTACCTTTGCATCCGGGAAAGTCATACACGACCAGCTCCCTCTGAATTCCCCCAGGGCTTGACCGCAGCAAGGGTAGGAGGTCGTAGCGGTGCGATGTATCAAGCTTTCCCTTTTTTCGTATAAAATGGAAACCGCTGAAGTTCTGCAGAGCTTCAGCGGTTTCTGTTATGTCTAAATACTGTCGAAAATCAGAGGGAGCATATCATCCACTTTCCCGAATTTCCAAATCTTTTTCCCTCCGATCAGAAGTATTTCCATAGGATGCTTTCCTTTGGACTGATACTCTGCCATTACCTGTCTGCACGCTCCGCAAGGGGTGGCTGGAGTTTCACATAATATACCGTTCTGACAGGCAGTGATGGCAATGGCAGTCATAGCATTTTCTGGGTAATTAGCTGATGCATAGAACATTGCTGTCCTTTCTGCGCATATTCCCGATGGATATGCAGCATTTTCCTGATTCGAGCCCTTTATAATTTCTCCGTTATCCAGACGTACTGCTGCTCCTACATTGAAATGTGAATATGGGGCATAAGAACTCTTGGTCGCTTCTATGGCTGCCTGCGCGAGTTCTCTGTCTCTCGGATCAAGCTGATCGAGTGATTCATATTCATTGTAGACGATTCTTATTTCTTTGCTTGTCATAAAAACACAATTAAGTTATCTTTGCAGACTCTACAAATATAGTACTTTTTTTGAAATTGTCTCATATTATGGCAGATAACGGACATATAAAGGTGTGTATCGGACTTTCCGGAGGTGTGGATTCGAGTGTGGCGGCTCTTTTGCTCAAGCAGCAGGGCTATGATGTATTCGCTTTGTTTATGCAGAACTGGCACGATGCTTCCGCGACATTGCACGGAGATTGTGAGTGGGAAGAAGACAGGTTTGTTGCGGAACTTGTGGCCCGCAAGATAGGAATTCCTTTCTATTTTGTTGACTTGAGTGCAGAATATCGCCAGAGAGTCGTCGACTATATGTTCGATGAATATGAAAAGGGAAGGACTCCGAATCCGGATGTGCTGTGTAACCGTGAGATCAAATTTGATGCTTTCCTTAAGTGCGCGAAGAAACTTGGAGCGGATTACGTCGCTACCGGACATTATTGCCGTAAGGAGACAATCGAAGGACCGGACGGGCCTGTCTACAGGATTCTGGCCGGAACGGATCCGAACAAGGATCAGAGCTACTTCCTTTGTCAGCTGACACAGGAACAACTTTCTCAGGCAATGTTTCCTATCGGAGATATTGTGAAACCGGAGGTTCGCCGCCTGGCTCACGAGGCTGATCTGCCGTCTGCCGATAAGAAGGATTCTCAGGGAATATGTTTCGTAGGAAAGGTCGATCTGCCTACCTTTCTTCAGCAGAAACTGAAACCTTGTGAGGGTGATGTCGTGGAAGTGTATGATGCGTATTATTCAGATAATGAGCAGTATGCGTTTGTCAAATCTACCCTGGAGGCGCTTCTGAAGGATGATGTGACCGAG
>JAEIGA010006885.1_pt1 | contig 17282 bp, 21 predicted proteins | sample 9270691 | NCBI WGS metagenome assembly JAEIGA01 (sample SAMN17057246, study PRJNA624740) | gut metagenome | biome: biome; isolation source: fecal sample | host: Bos grunniens | place: China: Xizang | collected 2019 | reverse complement strand
CTCAGAATTTTAGCCAAACCCTCACGTAGATAGCGAAAGTTAGTGAAAGTAGATGAAAGATAGGTCCAAGATGGAAAACTTTATTTTGAGTTACTATCAGAAAATCAAAGACGGAAGCGTGAACGTGGGCAAATGGATACGCATGTTGTACGAGTATATTGTCGAAGGTCTTGAAAACAAGTCCTTTTTTTATGATTCGAAGCGTGCGCATCATGCGATCGATTGGATAGAGGCCCATGCGTTTCACGTTGAGGGCGATTTGGCACCGAATAACATTAAATTGGAATTGTGGCAAAAGGCGATGATTAGTTCCATCTTTGGATTAGTTGACGCAAACGGAAAACTAGCGTTTCGTGAGGTGTTTTTGCTGATTGGCAGAAAGAACGGTAAGTCTTTGCTTGGCTCGGCAATTGCTAATTATGTCTTTCGTGCTTTTGGTGGATACGGTGCAAGGATTTACAACATTGCTCCGAGGTTAGACCAAGCGGACATCATTTATTTAAATGCCTGGTCGATGATTCAACTTGATCCGGACCAAATCGAGCGCAAAGAGAAGATAGCAGAGTTTCGTCAACGGACTCACATGAAAGTTGAGGATGATGCCGAAGTCATAAAGAAGCGTGCTAGTGATATCTTTTACCCAGCCACGAATAGCACGATGAAAAAGATTGCGTTTAGTAGTAAGAAGTCGGATGGATTTAACCCAAGCCTAGCAATATGTGATGAAATCGCTGCGTGGGAAGGCGATAAGGGCTTGAAAGTTTATGAAGTAATGAAATCAGGCACGGGCGCAAGAACAAATGCGCTGACTCTTTCGCTGACTACCGCGAATTACATAAGCGATGGAATATTTGACGAGTTGATGAAAAGAGCGACTCGTTTTTTAATGGGCGAAAGCAAAGAGAAGAAGTTGCTTCCGTTCTTATACATGATTGACGACATCGAAAAGTGGAATGATATCAACGAACTGATGAAAGCCAATCCTCAACTAGGAATCTCGATTCCGTTTGATTACATGATTGAGGAGATAGCCGTGGCCGAAGGGAGTTTAAGCAAGAAGGCGGAATTCATGACTAAATTCGCCAATATTAAGCAAAACTCTTCACTTGCGTGGTTATCGGCTCAGGATGTCATGGGTGTCATCGGTGAGCCACTCGATATTGAGGATTTCAAGCACTGTTATTGTGTTGGTGGTTTGGACTTATCGCAAACGACAGATTTAACATGCGCGTGTGTCGTGATAGAGAAAGAGAGTAAGCTATATGTGTTTGCTCATTTTTGGCTTCCGGCTGAAAAGATAGACGAGGCTATTGAGCGTGATGGAGTGCCGTACAACATCTATCTGCAAAGGGGTTTGCTTAGCCTCTCTGGTGACAATTACGTAGATTATCACGATTGCTATGATTGGTTTGTGAATCTCGTTGAGGAATATGAAATTCTACCGCTTAAGATTGGCTACGATAGATATAGCGCTCAATACTTAGTGCAAGACTTAGATGCGTATGGCTTTCAGATGGATGACGTTTATCAAGGATGGAATCTGTGGAGCGTTCTTCAAGAAATGGAAGGCATGATTAAAGATAGAAAAATCTGCATCGGAGATAACGATTTATTGAAGGTGCATTTATTGAATAGTGCGATCAAGATGAACAACGAAAGAGGTAAAGGACAGTTAGTAAAGCTGACACCAACGACACGAATCGATGGAACGGCTGCGCTTTCTGACGCTCTTTGTGTCCGTCAAAAATGGTTCGCAGAAATTGGCGCACAGTTAGCGAATAAATGAGGTGATGAAAATGGGTTTGTTCGATTGGTTGTTTAGACCTGACAAAGCAAAAGAAAGTGAAAGAGCATTAGAGGCTTACAAGACATTTCAAGCGCTGACCGCATACCAACCACATTTTACGAATTGGGGCGGTGCGATTTATGAAAGTGAAATCATACGTGCAGCGATTGACGCAAGAGCCAGACACATTAGCAAACTGAAAGTTGAGACGATCGGAACAGCTAATCCATCGCTACAATCAAAGCTTAGGCAAGGACCGAATCAGTGGCAGACGTGGAGTCAGTTTCTTTATCGCACAAGCGTGATTCTTGACGTTCACAACACGTGTTTTATTGTGCCGGTGTTTGATGAGCGAATGATTATTACGGGTATCTTTTCGGTATTGCCTCAGAACGCTGAATTGATTGAACATAAGAAAGAACTGTGGATTCGATATCGGTTTGCTAATGGTCAGATTGGAGCGGTTGAATATCGCAAGTGTGCCATCTTGACAAAGCATCAATATAGGTCGGATTTCTTCGGTACGGATAACAGAGCGTTAGACGATACTATGCAGTTGATTCATATTCAGAATGAGGGAATCGAGGAAGCTGTTAAAAACTCAAGCACGTTCCGTTTTATGGCTCAGCTTAATAACTTCGCAAAAGCTGAAGATTTAGCTGAAGAACGAAAGAGGTTCACGAAAGAAAACCTTAGTGCCGAATCCGAATCCGGTGGGTTCTTACTGTTTCCTAAAAACTACACAGATATCAGACAGATAGACGTTAAGCCTTACACGGTTGATTCAGAGCAGATGAATCTTATTCGTGAAAATGTATTTAACTACTTCGGAGTGAATGAGGATGTCTTGCAGAATAAAGCTTTCGGCGATGCGTGGAGTGCGTTCTATGAGGGCGCTATTGAGCCGTTTGCCATTCAATTTAGTGAAGCCGTTTCGAAGGCGATGTTCAGCGAAAGAGAAAGGGCGCAAGGCTCTGAGATTATCGCTACATCGAATAGACTCCAATATCTGAGCAACAAAGAGAAATTAGATGTCTCGAGTCAGTTATTAGACCGAGGCATTTTTAGTATCAATGACGTGCGAGAGATTTGGAATTTATCGCCGGTTGAAGATGGAGACAAGCGCATTATAAGAGGCGAATATTACACGACAGATGACAAATTAACTACTAGCGAGGAGGTCGAAAATAATGCCAATCAAGAATGATAGAGAGTACAGAAATATGGTCATCGAGGTCAAGGAAGTTCCTGATCAAGATGAAAATATGGTCGTTAGAGGCTACGCAAGCACATTTAATGACCCTTACACATTATTAGAAGGCGATAAATACAAACTAGTTGAGGTCGTTGACCCTGATGCATTCGCTGAGACAGATATGTCGGATGTCATCATGCAATATGACCATCAAGGACGCGTTTTCGCAAGAATGAGCAATAACACCTTGAGCGTCACTACTGATGACCATGGGTTATTGATAGAAGCCAACTTAGGTGGAACAGAGCTAGGACGTCAGCTCTACGAAGAAATCAAAGGTGGCTACACGAACAAGATGTCGTTCGGCTTTACGGTCAAGGCTGACGATCGTCAAAAAACCGAAGGCGAGGATGGCAAGCTTGTATTTACTAGAACGATTAAAAGCGTTCGAAAACTGTATGACGTTTCGGCGGTATCGCTACCAGCCAATGACGCTACGGAGATTAGTGTCAGAAATCTGTCAAACGGAGTGATTGAACAGATTCAGTCGGAGAGAGCTGAGGCAGAGGCTTTAGAGCTGAGACGAAAGAAAATGCTCATGAGAGCGAAACTACTTTAAGAGGAGCAAGATTTATGACAATTGACGAAATCAAAAACCTCGATTTAGAAGCGCTTGAGACACGTAAAGGTGAAATTGCTGACGCATTAGAAAATGCTACTGCAGAACAGATGGACGCTTTTGACGTGGAACTTAAAGCAATCGAGGAACGCAAAAAAGAAATCGCTCAAGAGATTGAGCAACGCAAAAACAACATGAGCGAAGTCATTAGAAATATCGACTCTGTTGTTGTCGAAAAATTTGAAGAAAGAGGAAACAAAATGGCTAACATTGAAATCAGAAATACACCTGAATACATCGAAGCTTATGCTAACTATGTAAAGACAGGTAATGATGTCGAATGCAGAAAGCTCACTACTGAGTTAGACACTACTCCTAACGGAACTGGTACTGTTGCTGTTCCTGAGTTTGTCTATGACATCGTAAAAACCGCTTGGGACAAAGAAGGTATCATGTCCTTAGTTCGTAAGACTTACTTAAAAGGCACTTTAAAAGTTCAGTTTGAAATCTCCGGCGATGACGCACAGACTCATGCTGAAGGCGCATCTGCGGTATCTGAAGAGAACTTAGTGTTAGGTATCGTCTCACTGACACCTATCAGCATTAAGAAATGGATTTCTATCTCTGATGAAGTCTATGATTTACGAGGTGAACAGTTCTTACGCTATATCTATGATGAGTTAGCATACAGAATCGCTAAAAAGGCTGCTGATTTGTTAATTGCTAAAATTGAAGCTTGTGGCACTGTGTCAACCACTACTTGTCCGGGTGTTCCTAAATTACAGGACAATCCAGCATTAGATACCATCGCTCAGGCATTAGGTAAGTTATCTGACGAGGCTGCTAATCCGGTTATCATCATGAACAAAGCAACTTGGTCAGCTTTCAAGGCTGTTCAGTATGCCGGTTCTTATCCAATCGACCCATTTGAAGGATTAGACGTAGTATTTAACAACTCTATCCGTGCTTATAGCGCAGCAACTACCGGTGTTACATATGCAATCGTTGGTGACTTAGGTCACGGCGCAATTGCTAACTTCCCGAACGGCGAAGGTATTGATTTCAAATTCGATGAAATGTCACAGAAGAAACTCGACCTTATTGAAGTTCTCGGTCGTGAATATGTCGGCATGGGAGTTGTCGCTCCGGGCGCATTTGTTAAGATTGTAAAAGAAGCCGCTGCAGCTGGTGGCGGCGGCACAGACTAAACAAACAAAGGAGAATCTCATCTTGAATAAAAAAATATTAATCGCAGTTCCATGCATGGACCAAGTTCCGGCGCAGTTTGCGCATAGCTTAGCTACACTAACATCTTATGGGATTGAAGGATATGACATCTCAATTTGGTTTAATCTCGGTTCGTTGATTTACACAAGCAGAAACGCGATCGCTAAAAAGGCAATCATGGATGAGGCTGATTTAGTAATGTGGTTCGATTCCGACATGGTTTTTAATCCTGATACGCTTTGGAAAATGGTTCAGTTCATCGAAAAGGGATGCGACATGGTAACAGGCATCTATTACCGTAGAACTCAACCATTCACACCGACCGTTTTTAAAACGATGGAAATCGATGAGGAAAAACAAGAGGCGCATTGGTCGGAATTCGAAGAGATTCCTAGCGAACCGTTTGAGGTTGCCGGTTGTGGCTTCGGATGTGTCTTGATGAAAACTGAGATGTTCGTGAGCGTGTTTGCTAAATTCGGCAATATGTTCTCTCCAATCGGGAATGTCGGTGAGGACATCGCTTTTTGTTGGAGGGCTACTCAATGTGGCTATAAGATTATGGCAGACCCGTCAATCGGGCTTGGTCACGTTGGTCATGTGATTATCACTAAAGAGTTTTATGATAATTTCAAGGCTATCGAAAATAAAAAGAAGGGGCAGAATTAACACTGTCCCTTTTATTGTGAGGTGGTATAAATGGCTTTATTAGATGATGCGAAAATTGCATTGAGGGTGACAACTACTTACTACAACGGTGAGATTACGGATTTGATCGAGTCAGCAAAGCTTGATTTAGGTATCGCCGGTGTTGAATTACCAAGCGCGTTAGACGAACTGTGCGAGCGTGCAATCATCACGTATGTTAAGTGTCACTTTGGGATCCCTGAGGACTATGATAGACTCAAACGTTCGTACGATGAGCAGAAAGCGCAGTTAATGACCGCAACGGGATATACAAATTGGCTTGATGGTGATTGATATGTATGATTCTATCGCTAAGTTAAAAGCCGTTAAATCGGTAACGCACGACACCGAGGGAAATGCGACAATCGTTTACACTGACACAACTGTCTGCGTAATGCCTAGAGGAGTTTACAACGCTGAATTCTATAACGCTGCGCAAGTCGGTCTGCATCCATCAATCGTGCTTGAGTTGGCAAACAGAGCCGATTATCACGATGAGAAGCTAGTCGAATTTGAAGGTCAGCTTTACGATGTGATACGTGCTGATTGGACAGCACAGCGAGATAAGATTTCTCTCACTCTGCAAAAGAGGGTAAATAATGGGTAACTCAAATACATTAGAGGCTCAATTAAAAGGAATCCTCAGTGAATACAACGAAAGAGTTGGTAAAGCCGTTGAAGAAAGCGCTCAACAAGTTTCAAAAGAGTGTGTAAACAAATTGAAAAGCTCATCGCCAAAAAAAACCGGCGAGTATGCCGGGGGATGGAAGAGCAGAAAAGAGGGTAATGGATATGTTATCTTCAACGCTAAAAGGCCCGGTCTCACTCATTTGCTTGAGAACGGTCACGTTACCAGAAACCAATACGGCACGTGGAGACGAACACCGGCGCATCCACACATCAAGGCAGTTGAGACGTGGGTTAATGACGAGTTTACTAATCAAGTCGAAAAGAAAATCGGAGGTATCTCATGACGTTGTTTCAGCTTTTACAGACACTAAATATCCCGTGCGCATATTCGCATTTTAAGAGCGCACAGACACCACCTTACATTGTGTACATTGGCAATGGACAAACAACGTTCAAAGCTGATGATACTTATTACTACAAGTACAATAACTATCAAATCGAGTATTATTTCAAAACGAAAAGCACCACGACAGAAGAATCAATTGAAACGCTTCTTTTGTCAAACGGCTATCGTTACGAAAAATCCGAGGACATCTATCTAGACGATCAAGATGTCTTTTTAATTTATTATTACGTTTAACGAAAGGAAAAAATATGGCTAATAAAGTAGAATTTGGTATCTCCAATTTGTACGTAGGCACATACACCGAGGGGACCACCGGTTCAGTTACTATGGGTACCCCCTATCATCAAGCCGGCGCAGTTTCTTTTGCTCCTGAAGAAAGTTCAGAAAGAAATGTGTTCTATGCTGACAACACTGAATACTATGTATCATATACGGGCGGTACATTCGAAGGGGATTTAACTGTTGCCTTATTTGATGACAAGTTTAAAAAGGATTTCTTAGGCTATCTGTCTAAGGCTGATGGTGGAATCGCTCAAGTCAAGAATGCTACCAAGCCAAAAGTTTACGTAGCGTTTCAGGTCGAAGGTGATGACAAATCAAGACGAGTCATCATGTATAACTGCTCGTTTGGTTCTATCAAACGCGAGTACAACACTACTGAGGAATCAACCGAAGTCGCAACAGAAACGATTGCGGTCAGCGTTACGGGTAACAATCAGAATGGTGTATCTATGGTGTCCTATCTTGAAGGTGTCACGGGATATAGCACTCTGTTTACTAATCCACCTGCGCCAACGACAACTTAAGACTAATTTTCACATGAGGTGAGGTTTAATTGCCTCGCCTCTTTTTTTATATCTCATCTGGGAAAAAAGGAGTTAAAACATGCAAGAAGTAATCAAGATTTCAGACAAAGAGATTGTTCTTTCAAACAACATTTCATGGGCTCTCGAATATCGTGACCAGTTCGGCAAAGACGTCTTACAAGAACACATTCCGTTATTGGCTACGATTTCGGACACGATTGCAAGCGTAATTGCTGAAAACGGCGAAGAAGTGAGCGTCAGAACTATTATGGATACGATTCAAGGTCGCTCCTATGAATTGCTGATTCCACTTATGCAAGCTGAGTTTATGACCACAATCATTAACGTGACTTGGGCAATGGCTAAGGCTTATGACGATAACATTTTACCGCCGAAACAGTGGATTAAACAGTTTGACGAGTTTCCGTTGGACGAGATTGTCCCTAAAGTTTACGGATTGATGCTTAAAGGTTTCGTAAGCTCAAAAAACTTGATGAGGCTGACACGAATCCTAGACGACCTAAGAGGAAGTCAGCCGAAAGCATAGACTTAAATACAATTATTCTCGCGTCTCTTGAACGTGGATTGACTATGAACGATGTACGCAGAATGCAAGTCGGTCAAGTAGTTGACTTTGTTATCGACTTTAACAAGCGACAAGAGGAAAGCGAGAAACGAGAAAAATATGAAAAGAAACATGGTCGGACGCGTAAAGCTACGCAAGAAGACATTAATGCATTTTTTGGATAAGGAAGGGGTGATTTAATGGCTGGAAATATCAAGGGAATTACCATCGAAATCGCCGGTGATACTACCAAACTTGATAAAGCCTTACGAGACATTGCGAAATCGACACGTGATATCGACAAGGAACTGCGAGCCGTTACGAATGACCTTAAATTTAATCCGACTTCGGTCGAACTGTGGAGACAGAAACAGACGCTCTTGACATCGAAAATCAGTGAGACGGAAAAGAAACTGCAAGTCCTCAAACAAGCGCAAGCCAAGATGGATGCGCAAGGTGTTGATAAGAACAGTGAAGAATATCGCAAGTTACAACGTGAAATCATCAGCACAGAATCAAAGTTGAAGACTTTTAAGAGCCAATTAGCGAGCGTGGGAAACGTTAAACTCAAAGTCTTATCGGAACAGTTCAAGGATGTTGGAAACAAACTGACAACGGTCGGAAACGCTCTTAAAGGTGTCTCTGCTGCTGCAGCCGTAGTTGTTGCGACAATGACCGGCGCAGCCATAAAAAGCGGTAAATGGGCAGATGATTTAAACACGATGTCTAAGCAATACGGTATCAGTGTTGCAGAGTTACAGAAGTATCAAAGAGCATCTGACTTAGTTGACGTGTCAGTTGAGACGATGGCTAAGAGCCATACAAAGCTGACAAAGTCGATGAGCAGTGCATCGGACGGTTCTAAGAAGCAAGCTGAAGCGTTTAAACAGTTGGGAGTCAACGTTACTAACTCCGATGGCTCTTTACGTGATACCAACGAGGTATTTGATGAGGTCATCGCATCACTCGGTAAAATGGACAATGCAACCGAGCGTGACGCTTTAGCGATGAAAATATTCGGTAAGAGTGCGCAAGAACTCAATCCGTTAATTGCAGACGGAGGCGAGACTTATAAGAAGGTCGCTGACATTTTTGAAAAGTATGGCTTAGAGCCAGTCGACCAAGAATCGATTGACAAAGCTAATCAGTTCAATGACAGTTTGGACACAATCAAGATGATTGGTCAGACAACATTTGCTACGGTTGGCGCCAAGATTGCTGAAGCGTTAGCACCGGCATTGGAAAAGCTAGTTGATTTGATTGGTCAAGTTGCCGGATGGATTTCTAATCTGAGTCCTCAGGTTTTAGCGGTTATCGGTGTCATCGCTTCGGTGGTTGCGGTGTTAGCTCCAATTCTTTTGATTCTCGGTAAACTTGCGTTTGCTATCAGCTCAATTATGTCGGTAATGGGTACGGTCGGACCGGTAATCGCTGCGATTTCGGGACCAATCGGTATTGCAATCGCAGTAATCGCTGCGCTCGTTGCTATTGGTATTTTGCTCTATAAGAATTGGGACAAAATCAAAGCTAAGGCGATTCAGATTAAAACGGCTGTTGTAAACGCGTTTAATACGATGAAGCAGAATGTAGCGAATGCGTTTAATGCAATCAAGCAGACCGCTTCTAAGGTTTGGAACGGAATCAAGTCAACGATTTCGAGTGTTGTAGGTGGAATCAAGAGTAAGGTATCGAGCGCATTTAACGCTATCAAATCCACTGTAACGAGAGTTTGGAACACAATCAAGAGCGCCACTTCAAGCGCATGGAATGCAGTTAAAAATGCGATTATGAAGCCTATCAACAGCGCGGTCAGTTTGGTTAAAGGTGCGGTCAACAAAATCAAGAGCGCATTTAAATTCAAAATCAGCTTTCCGAAATTCAAGCTTCCACATTTCACGATTTCGGGTAAGTTCAAATTAAATCCACCTTCCGTGCCGAAGTTCGGTGTTAAGTGGTATGACGAAGGTGGTATCTTTGATAGTCCGACAGTTATCGGTGTCGGTGAAAAGCGACCTGAGTTTGTTGGTGCGCTTGATGACTTGCGTAAAATCGTACGTGAAGAAAGTGGCGGTCAGCAAATCACAATCAACGTGTACGGCTCTGATAACATGAGTCCGGCAGAATTAGCAAAAGAAGTAGAGCGTAGGCTCATTGAATCGCAGAAACGGAGAAGATTATCATGGCAATAGCACACAATTTGATTTTTGGCAACGTCTCTGCGAGAGACTACGGCATCTTTATCAGCGGTGAAGGTGCTTATGACGCGCCGGTTCGTAACGTGGAATTTGTCACGGTTCCCGGAAGAAATGGAGCGATTCCAATCGACAAAGGAAGTTATGACAACATCACGATTGAATATCCGGCATTTACCTTCGCTCTGACTCAAACAGAGTTCCGAAAAAAGCTGACGGACTTCAAGAATGCTATCATGTCGCAAATTGGATATCAGCGATTAGTTGACACGTATCACCCAGACGAGTACAGGATGGCAATTTACTGTGAAGGCTTAGAAGTTGACCCAACGCACTATAGCAGAGCCGGTTCTTTTACACTGAAATTTACATGTAAGCCTCAGCGCTACCTCACTTCAGGCGAAAATGAAATTGAGGTCTCAAACGGCGATGTAGTCAACAATCCGACTCTGTTTGAAGCGAGTCCATTGCTTAAGATTGATGGATATGGGACGGTAAGTTTTAACGGATATGAGATTGAGATTACTCAGGAAACGATTGATGTGCCGGATGAGTTATGGACAGCTCAGAACAAAAGCTATACGTACGCAAACGCAAGCTCTACTTATCCGGCATCGTTCTCAATCAGTAAGACGTTCGATAAAACTTACTTTTTGGATGGCGATGACATCACTTTCAACGTGAATCATCAATTCAATGTAAGATACTATGACAGTGCGCTGACGATAACAAACTCGCAGAATAACGCTTCATCAACATCGAGCGTATCGGGAACACAAGCATTGGTCAAGACGACCATATCAGGAATTACATTTGATGTCGGTACGCCTTCAACGTGGACAAATACGACAACGATTATTGAACCTTCGGCGTCTGTCACGTATACAGTGACTCTTACTGTTGCGTATAACGGCAATAACAAAGTGACCGTTACTTTCGCAAGAAGTGCAAGCAATTCGAACTTTACCGGATTCTACGAATCCCTCACGGTCGGTGCCGGCACGGGTCAATCAACCTACGTCCCATCGTCAGACACGATGTATTTAGATTGTGAAATCGGTGAAGCCTATTCCGTAAATGATGGCGAGATTGCATCACTGAATGGGTTTGTAGACTTAGGTTCCGATTTGCCTAAATTGGCGAGTGGCAACAATACCTTTGCTCTTGACAATACCATCACGTCATTAGTGCTTGTTCCAAGGTGGTGGAAGTTATGATCCCGATTCTTTATGAAGGAAGTGAAACGTCCTTTTCCAACAATGGATTAGGTAGACTTTATAGTTGTACCTCTTGTATCGTTTCCGAAGAAAGAAACGGGATTTATGAATGCGACTTTGAGATGCCGGTTGACGGAGCGCATTTTAACGATGTCAAATTAGGGCGCATCATTGCCGTCAAACATGATTACAGTGATGATATTCAGCCTTTTGATATCGTTTCATACAGTAAGCCAATCGATGGAAAAGTGACATTTCATGCCGTTCATGTATCCTATAGGCTTTCTCAGATTGTCACGTGGGGTACAAGCATTAACTCACTAGCAAATGCGTTCTCTAATTTCACAAATACGGCAGTTCCGTCAAACAATTTCACGTTTTCGACAGATAAGACTTCGACAGGATTGGTCAGTGCTTTTGACGGTATCCCCAAGAGCATTAAATCAATTCTCGGTGGTACCGAGGGCTCAATCCTCGATGCTTACGGGGGAGAGTACAAATGGGACAGATTCAATGTGGCGCTTTATGAATCGAGAGGCTTGCAACGTAACTTAGTTGTACGCTACGGAATCAATATGACCGATTATACCGATGAAGCGGATATCTCTGAAGTCTATACCCATTGTGTTGCGTTCTGGAAAGGGCAAGACGGTGACAATGAGGTAATCGTCAAGACATCTCTTGTCAATTCTGGGCTTGTCGGTTTGGATGATAGGACACGTGCAGAGGCTATTGATTTGTCGGACAAATTTGAGTCGAAGCCAACAACAAGCCAATTACAAACCGAGGCTATCAACTACATGACCAGCAATCAAACGAATCTGCCGAAGCAGACGATCAACGTGAGTTTTATCAATCTGCGCGACACGTCAGAGTATGCAGAATTCGCATCGCTTTTTGAGTGTGGCTTGTGTGATACCATCAAAGTGGTGTTCCCTAAATATGGCATGATGGGAACTTACAAGATCGTTAAGACTGTCTATGATGTACTACTTGAAAGATATGATGAGATGGAGCTAGGATCCTTGTCTATCACGTTGTCAGAAGCGTTGGGAATCAAATAAACGAAGGAGTGTGAAAAATGGCACAATATAAAAACATCGACATCATCCCTGATTCGACAGTGAATCGAATCCATTTAAGTCAGGGCGATATCGGAAGGACTTTAATTTTTTACTTGTTTGAAAACGCTCTTTCGTGGAGCGTACCGGCATCATCAACGATCAAATGTCAAGGCACGAAACCGTCAGGCTTTGGTTTTTCGGTTTCTTGTACCTACTCAGGCAATGCCGTTACATGCGTGACGACTGATGAGATGACCGATGAATACGGACAGATTGAGGCTGAACTGGTCATCACGTCATCAGATGAGAGTCAGGTCTTCGGTACAAGCAATTTTATCTTAGACATCGAGAAGAACCCACATCCATCAAGTACAGAAGATGGTGGGGCTGACACGGCTATTGCATTAACGGCTAGAGTTACGGCTCTTGAAAGTGCAGTAAGTGAACTCGAAGCGAATGAAGGACTGACGGACGCTATTAAATTGGCTCTTTTACAGATTGCTCAGAAAGTAGCTTACATCGATGCAAACGGGCAGGACTACTATGATGACTTGTATGATGCCTTATACCCACCTACGCCACCTGCAACGCTGACAAGCATCAGCGCAGTTTACACGCAAAGCGGTACAGTCTACGATACAGATTCACTTGATTCTCTTAAGTCGGATTTGGTTGTAACGGCGCATTATAGCGATTCGTCAACAGCTACTTTGTCAAGCTCTGACTATACGCTGAGTGGTACTTTAACAGCTGGTACAAGCACAATCACGGTAAGTTATGCTGGCAAGACGACCACATTTACAGTGACAGTAACAAGCACAATATTATATCAATTGACCAATCACGACACAGACGGTGCAAACGACGAAGGTATAGCAACAAACATCAATCTGCTGAATACGGACACGACCTTTACTATCGTTGGAGAAATTACAAGAGAGCAAGCTGACAGCAAAGTCGCGTGGCGACTTATCTCCCAAATGCCTTCTGCAAGTCCGTGGAACGGATTGCTGTATAGCTCATCGAACACTAACAGCAACAGTAACCCGCAAATCAAATGGATATCTCAATCTGCTTATCCGACAACTAACAAATTTACAAAAGATTTTTACGGAACACACAGATTTGTATTCAGACATGTCAAGGATTCCGGGACTATGGATTGGTGGATAAGCAATGACGGAGCGACACCAACGACCGGAACAATCACGTGTGCTTTTTCTGTGACAAACGCAAGTGATTTGCATGTTTGCGGTGTACCCGACGCCACAATATGGACTCCAAACCTTCACGTTAATCAAATCACGGTACATTCTATTGCACTGACAAACGCTGAAATCACAAGTTTCTTGGCAGGTGAATAGGCATGTCTGTTTATGATTTGGACGCAGAAACGTTGTCTGATGTTTACAACAAGGTTGGTGTTTCGCTCAATAACGCTTATAACAAAAGTGGTAACGTGGTCTTCACAAAGGGACAAGTCATCGACTATACAAATTATTCTTACACGCAGATATGGGCATCTAAAGGCGTCGGAAGCACTCAAGGCTTCGCAATCTATGATGGTAAAGTGTTTTGGATTTCAAAAAGTGGGAACTCGACAGTACCGGCAAGCTGTTATGTTTGGAATTTGAACGATGGAAGTCAAGCGCTGTCTAGTCAGCCAATCACCGTGCAAACGGGTCATGGCAACAGCGTCGACATGGATTCGATGACAATGTATTCAGCCACTGCGTATTCTGGTGGCAATGTTTACATAAGCTCTTTCAGTGATGATTTTTTGACAAATACGTTAGTTAAAACGCTTGCACTTCCAACATCAAGCGACAATACGACAGCTCACGGATGTGATGCATGTCTTGATGAAAACGACAAGAGCATTTTGTGGTCAATACACCATACGGTTGCGTTGACGGATAGAGATACTCCGTGGGAGATTAGAAAGTGGGATTTAGACAATTTGACGGACAACGGCGATGGCACATATACACCACAAATTTTGAAAACTGTTTCTGTTGCTCAGCCGGCAAATTCACCTTATTTCCAAGGGTGCGCATTTCATGATGGCATTTTTTGGTATGCAAATGGATACAGCGACTCTAGTGGAGCGTATGTTTTTGGAGTTAATCCAAACACGGGCGAATATCTTTATACAATCGATTGTGAAACCACAACAGAACCTGAGGGCGTCTATTGGTTGGCTGACGAAAATGTTGACGGTGGATACGCTTTATATGTCGGATTTTACGGAATGATGTTGAGAAAGTATATTTTTTCTTATGCTTAAAGGAGAACGAACATGTTTAAATTAACAAATGAACAATATGATATTTTGAAGTGGATTGCTCAATATCTTTTGCCGGCCTTGGCAACTTTGTATGCGACAATCGGTAAGATTTGGTCACTGCCCTTTACAGTCGAGATTTCAGCCACCTTGATGGCTCTCGATACCTTCCTTGGTGTGTGCTTAGGAATCTCATCAGCTAACTACTATGTAGGTGATAATGATGATTAGCACGCAGACATTAATCACGATCATTGGATTTGGTATCACTATCGCATCGTTTTTCATCAGCAGAGCGAAGGACATCGAAGAAAAAGCGAAAGAAAACGTTAAGATTAACTTTAAACTCGATGAACAGTGTCGAAGTGTATCAGAGATTAAAGACGGAGTCCGTGAATCAAACATCACACTCAATCGAATCGCTGAAACGCAGATTGGTCATGATAAAGACATCAAGAATCTCTTTCATCAGGTCGAAAAGCTTGATAAACGTGTCAGCTCTCTCGAAAGGAGCACGGTCGATGATGGACGCTAGGGAAGACATGGAACTTTGGTTAGAAAGGTGGATTAATCATGGATTTCAATGATATTGACATTTACATCCCAGATGAAGACGAAACCGGCATTGAAGAAGGTGACTACGATGAGTAGGAAAGTACCTTATTTCAAGCAGACCGTAACGGGTGGGCTTTATGACTTCTCAAAGAAGAACTTCACGAAGACGTACATCCCGAATTCTGTGCTGAAGAACGGCTATAAAATCCGTACATCCGGCTGCGGTCCTTGCGCTTGTGCAGGAGCGCTTTACTACGCTCTTGGTAAGTTCTTTGAACCGAATTCACTCAATGCACGCTATTATCCTGGACATGGGTCAGCACACGATATCTTTCATTATGAGTGTTCTAAACGCGGGGTTTATACCATCTACACCACCGACATCAAAAAGGCTGCCAAAGCTTTAGCAATGGGCTGTGTAGTCGGCAATGTTCAAGGTCCGGGCATCTTCACAAAAAGAGGGCATTTTATCTTGCTGATTGATAATATTGATGGACGAATTGCCGTGAACGATTCAGCCTCAAAAGCTAGGTCATACCGATTCAGTGGCAAGACTTACACTCTGTCACAGATTGACAAGAATGCACGCAGGAGTGGCAAGCAGTACACGATCATTTATCCGCATCCACTCAAGACAGCTCGCAAAGGTGACAAGGGTGAAGCAGTAGAAAGATGGCAGTGCTTCTTAGCTTGGTATTACAAACTTGAAGAAAGCTTTGTAGATGGCTCTTTTGGTAGCAATACGGAAAAGTACACTAAGAAGTTTCAGCGTGAAGTGTGTGGTTTCAAAACCATTCACGGCATCGCCGGACCTCAGACGAGAGCCAAGGCAATTGAGTGCTATAAGAAGGCGATTAAATGAAGTTTGTAAAACTCCACGATGATGTCGTTGTCTTATGGGGCAACAAAGAAGATCATATCCCTCACGCCATCCACGGATTAGCGTGGGAAGTAGTCGATGAGACAAGCAAGACATACACGATCAAATACGCAGAGCTACTTTTTGAAGTGAGAAAAATCGATACAGATTTATTGGGCTAGGGCTTCGGCTCTAGCTTTTTTTTGTTTGCTCAAAAACGGAATAGGTGATAATATGAACGTGAGCACAATACAAGGACGAATATTCGGAAAAGTCACTTTTCTAATGTTCAGAAATCACGATGGAGGAATAGGTAGACTCTAACCCAATACACCGGGCAAGGCACGAATGAGATAACATCAATAGCCGGTAAGGAAGACAGAGGGGTTTCTTCCATATAGGGTGCAAATCCCTATTCGTGATTCAGTCATCTCGCAAGAGGTGGCTTTTTTATTTGCTTAAAACTTGCAACTAACTTGCAACAAACTTGCAACAAACTTGCAACTAACTTTGGATTCCGGCAATGGAAAAGGAGCGATTAAGCTCCTCTTTTTTTGTGTCAAAATGTAAGTATCAGGATGTGTCCAAATGGGCGCTTATTTTTACTTATATCGCAATTACAGAAAGTCTATGTGTACTACATGACCTTCTTCATCAACGTGGATTCGCTCAATAGAGCGATGCCAGAAAGCCGACTTGTTTTCAGGTGACAAACCATCATACATTTTACGCAGATTAAGGCTTAAAATCTCATTCACAGACGTTTTTTCGCTCATCTCGATAGATTGCTCATGTTCTAGCAAATCACGCTCAAATGCGTTCTTTTTGCGTAAATATGATTGCTTGTCGATGTCTCCATCAATGTACAAGTCTTTGAGACGCTCTAGCTTCTTTTTGATCGCATCCACTTCTTTTTGCGTGGTGTCTGTCTTATTAGCCTTTTGTAATTGATATTTGGTTTCGCTTGCAAAGATACCGACTTTATCAATAAGTTCGGATTCAATTCTATCTTCTCGCACTGTGGTAAAGTCGCATCTGTGACGCTTTGCGTATTGGTTGCCGGTGCAACGGTAATAATGATGCGTGCTTGTCTTTGTGTGGTTGACGTATGCAAACATGTTACCGTGACACCGTGGACATTCTATCAGTTTGGCAAATAAGTAGACCTCCTTTGATGGGGGTTTTTTTACGTT
>JAEIGA010006884.1_pt1 | contig 17282 bp, 23 predicted proteins | sample 9270691 | NCBI WGS metagenome assembly JAEIGA01 (sample SAMN17057246, study PRJNA624740) | gut metagenome | biome: biome; isolation source: fecal sample | host: Bos grunniens | place: China: Xizang | collected 2019 | reverse complement strand
GAGGCCAAGGGCAAGAACGCCAAGAGCATCATCGCCAATCTGCCCATCGACGAGCTGAAGTCCAGCAAGAACCGTGACAAGGACATCAAGGCTGCAATCGCCAAGGTCAAGGAAAGTGACGGCTACCTGTTCGATGCTGATGATGGCGGCACTCCCCCTGCCAAGTTCACCGGCGAGCGCAAGGGCAGTGGCAACGGTGGCGGCGGCAAGCTGACCCGTGAGGAAATCATGGCAATTCCCGACCGTACAGCACGCCGGGATGCGATTGCAAAAAACCAACATCTTTTCCAGTAACAAGGAGGAAAACAAATGGCAGCAGAAACCAATCTGATTAAGAGCGCTGACCTCGCCCGTGTGCGAGAGCAGGAGTTCGTGTATCTGTTCAACGGCTCCCTCAAGAAGCTGTTCGAGGCTCTGAGCGTGACCCGCAAGCTGGCTAAACAGGCTGGCTACAACCTGAAGGCATACAAGGCCACCGGCACCCTGGAGAACGGCCTCGTCGCCGAGGGCGAAACCATCCCTCTGTCCAAGTATGAGACCGAGCCTGTCGAGTTCGGCGAGATTGTCCCCAAGAAGTGGCGCAAGGGAACCTCCGCCGAGGCTATCATCGAGAAGGGCTATGACCAGGCCGTCACCATGACCACCGACAAGATGCTGTCCGATGTCCAGAGCGTCATTCGCAGCGACTTCTTCAGCTTCCTGGCAACCGGCACCGGCAAGGCTTCTGGCGGCACTTTCCAGGCTGCTATTGCCCAGTCCTGGGGTCAGCTTCAGGTTTTGTTCGAGGATGAAACCATCAGCTCTGTCCACTTCCTGAACCCCCTGGATGTGGCTGACTACCTGGCTACCACCAACATCACCACCCAGACCGCCTTCGGCATGACCTATGTGGAGAACTTCATGGGCATGGGCCGTGTGTTCCTGAACAGCAAGGTTCCCAAGGGCAATATCTACTCCACCGCCGCCGAGAATCTGATCGTCTACTACATCCCCGTCAACGGCGCAGACCTGGGCGAAGCCTTCAAATTCACCTCCGATGAAACCGGCTACATCGCCATCCACGAGGAGCCCGACTACGACAATATGACCGTCATCGACACCGTCATGTCCGGCATCAAGCTGATGGCAGAGCGCATCGACGGCGTTGTGGTTGCTACCATCGGAGCCTAATCCACCCATAAGGAGGGGCGGCAATGTACTTTGATTACAACGACTATGTGACCTATTACGGCAAGGGCGTTTGCCTCCAGGACTTCAACCGCCTCTCCATCGAGGCTTGCCGGAAGCTGGACAACCACACCACCGGCGCAGACGGCGTGAGAAAGCTCCGCCATGCGTTCCCTGTGGATGCAGACGATGCCCAAACCGTCAAGCTGTGCGGCTGCAAGCTGGTCAACCTGATGGCACAGGTGGAAACCGCCGAAAAGTCCCTTGGCTATGAGTCCACGGAGAACGGCATCCGGGGTAAGATTATTTCCTCGGTATCCGCTGGCAACGAATCCATCTCCTACTCCGTAGGCAATGCCACCATGATCGACAAAGCCCTGTCTGACCCTGCCGCCAAGGAAAAGCTGCTCCGGGATACCATCCGGGAAGGGCTGTCCGGCGTGGCTGATGCCAATGGCGTGAATCTCCTGTATATGGGGGTGTATCCCCGTGTATAAGGATACCGTCACCCTATTCAACCGCACTCCCGATGGACGGTGGCTCCCCACCGTCCTAAAGGGCGTGAATCTGAACATGGACAGGGCATCTATCGTGGCACGGTACGGCGAGAAATCCACGGATTCTGCCGTGCTGAATGTCCCCTACACCGGGGATTACTTGGTAGCCGGGAAGCACTGGAAGCCGCCCAAGCAATGGACGGAGGATGCAATCACATTCCGCAGCGGAAACGAGTTCGACTTCTTTTGGCTGGGCGAGTGGGACGGCGGAGTCGTGGATGATCGGGAGTATACTGGTGGCTTCTACCAGTATATGAACAAGAACCACGATTTTGTGTTTGCTGTCACCGGGTTTGCGCCGTTCTCCGTTATCCCTCATTTCGAGGTGACGGGACGATGAGCCACAAGAATATCGCCAAAATCAAATTTGATTATGGCAGTAAAGGCCCGAACTACGAAATCAATATGGAAATCGATGTCGGTAGATTTGCGAAACAGTACAACGCAGCGCAGTTTATGTTGGACTCCCAAATCATGACCGATATGCTCCCCTATATGCCTATGCAGACGGGAACATTCCAGAATGTGACCAGGGCCATGTCCGCAGCCATCGCCGGTTCCGGCAAGGTGGTTGCGGCGGCTCCTCCGATGGGCCGTTTCCTGTATGAGGGCAAGGTGATGGTTGGTGTGGACTCCCACTCCCCATTTGCCAGATTCGGAGAGAAAAAGGTTGTGACCGACCGGGATTTGCAATATTCCACTGCCGCTCACCCGAAAGTGGAGAAAAAATGGTTTGATGCCGCAAAACGGGATCATGGAAACGACTGGGTCAGAATGGCGAAAAAGACCGCCGGAGGTGGAAAATGAACAACAACAAACCCTTGCAGGCTGATTCCTCCGGCTTCCCCATTGTCCGGGATGCGGTGCTGTCCCTGCTGAATCAGTACCACGACCTCAATGAGGTTATCCGGTATGGAACCCTCGACGAGAACGGCGGTATTTCCATGGAGTCCGAGGTCGGAGCTGTTGTTATTTCCGAAAATGCGGATATCGTTGGCGGCGTTCACCGTGTCTGCCAATTCCTGTTTTTGGTGGTGTACCGTGGAGAATCGTCCACGGAAGCCAGAAAACTGGAAATTTCCGAATTTTTGGAGCGGCTCGGTTCGTGGCTCTGTCAAGAGCCGGATACGGAATCCGTTGCTGAATATCCTGCCCTTACGGGTGGGCGAACCATCACCGGCATCAGCCGCAGTAATGTGTATGCGCTGGTGCCGAACGAGAATATGACACAGGACTGGTGCCTGCCGGTCACTGTCAACTACACACACGATTTCACAAGGAGGAATTTACCTTGGCTGATAAACTGAATTTTGTCATGGGCGAAAAGCAGCCTGCAAAAACCGAGGCCCTGCTGACCCTGCTGAATGTCGGCACCCGTGAGGCTCCCGATTGGGCACCTCTGGGCATCCGTGTCACCTCCTCCAGTACCGAAATGGACTGGCAGAAGGAGGAGGTTGTCGACATCATCGGCAATGTCTACGCCAACATCAAAAAGCCCATCACCACCCAGACCTTTGATGCGTGGACTCTAAACGGTGCCGACCGAGCCCAGGAGCATCTGTGGAATCTGGGCATCAAGGATCAGGACACCTCTGCCCTCCAGGCACAGGATGTTCTGCGTGTCCACTTCTACGCCGGCTCTGACAAATCCCCCTTTGCTGAGCGGTATGAGGCATCCACCATCCTGATCGACTCCCTCGGCGGCGAGGGCGGCGGCAATCTGGCTATGCCCATTACCATCACCTACGGCGGCACTCGCACCACCGGCACCGCCACTTCCGAGGGCGGCAAGATCACCTTCAACCCCGACTCTGCTCTGTAAGGAGGAACCGATATGGCATGGACGATCAAAACCGACAGCATCACCGGCTTGATGAAGTTTCGGCTGACCGATGAGGACGGCGATGCCGTTGCATCCTTCCGGCTGAATCCTGCGGATGCCCGGATGCTCAAAGGCCTGGGAACCGCCTGCGCAGAAGCCCAGAAGATGGCAGAGACTGCCCCCGCTGTGGCAACCACCGAGGATATCGCCGCCTACAATGACAAGCTGGAGGGCATCATCTGCAACGGCCTGGGCATCAAGCACGATGCCGTGTTCGGCGTGATTCCCGGCACCACCATCCTGCCCGATGGCGACCTCTACGCCGTCCACGCCCTCGCTGTTGTCGCTGATGCCATGGCTCCCGAAGTCGCCAAGCGCAAGGCTCAGATGCGGGATGCGGCGGCAAAGTACACCGCCAAATACAAATGAGTGCCTACGATCTGCCCACCTCTCTGACTATTGGAGGGGTGGGCGTTCCCATCCGCTACGGATGGAGGGCAATCGTTGACATCCTGGTAGCCTGTGGCGACCCGGATCTAGACGATGAAACAAAAGCCATCGTCCTGCTCCAAATCATGTTCCCCGAATGGGAGAAAATCCCCGATTCCTGTATCCCGGAAGCCCTGGAAAAAGCCTGTGCGTTTATCGACTGCGGGCAGAAAGACGATGGAAAACCCCGGCCCAAAATGATCGATTGGGAACAGGATGCCCCCATCATCATCCCGGAGGTCAACAAGGTCGCCGGACGAGAAGTGCGTATCGACCCCGATATCCATTGGTGGACTTTCTTCGGATGGTTCATGGGTATCGGGGAGGGCGTTTTGGGGAATGTCCTCAATATCCGGCAGAAGCTCCGCAAGGGTGAGAAGCTGGAAAAGTGGGAGCGGGAATATTACCAGGAAAATCAGGCGATGTGCGACCTGGAACGCCCTCACACCGGGCAGGAAAACGACATCATCCAATTTATCACCAACTGGCTAGAGGGGGGATAATGTGGCGCAAGCTGACGGCACTATTATCATTGATACCCTAATCGACACAAAAGGATTCCAGAACGGTTCTGTAAATCTTCAATCTCAGTTTGGCAAACTGGCAGGAGCGGCAAAAAAGCTCGGTCTTGCCCTTGGCGGTGCATTCGCTGTCGGAAAGATCGTCCAGTTTGGCAAGGAAGCCATTGAGCTGGGTTCCGACCTCTCCGAGGTGCAGAATGTTGTCGATGTTACATTCGGCAGTCTGAACAGCACGATTGACAGTTTCGCTCGGAACGCAATCACGCAATTCGGCTTGTCTGAACTGAGTGCAAAGCGGTACGCATCCACGATGGGTGCGATGCTGAAATCCATGGGGCTGGCCACCGAACAGGCGGCGGCAATGTCCATGGAAATCACTGGCCTGGCCGGTGACATGGCATCGTTTTATAACCTGTCTGGCGATGATGCTTTTGCAAAACTCCGGGCTGGCATTTCCGGCGAAACGGAGCCGCTGAAGCAACTCGGTATCAACCTGAGCGTTGCCAATCTGGAGCAATACGCCCTTGCACAGGGTATCACAAAAACCTATAACGCAATGACGGAGCAGGAAAAAGCCCTCCTCCGTTACAACTACCTGTTATCCGTCACATCGGATGCACAGGGCGACTTCGCCCGGACTTCCAACAGTTGGGCGAACCAAACCAAGATCCTTGCCGAACAGTTCAATTCTCTGAAGGCAACCATCGGCCAGGGTCTTATCAATGTACTTACCCCCGTCCTAAAGGTCATCAACACGATCCTCGCCGGTCTGCAAGCCGTGGCAAACGCCTTCCGGCAGTTCACGGCTTTGCTATTCGGCAGTGCCGCAGGTGGAGCAACACAGGCGGCGCAGGACATCGCAAGCGGATTCGATGCCGCAGCGGGCGGCGCAGGAGACCTTGCCGAAAAAACGGGAAAAGCCGCAAAGGAAGCGAAGAAATTCCTTGCAGGCTTCGATGAAATCACCAAAGTCAGCGAAAAGAACAGCTCCGGCGGTTCTGGCGGCGGTGGTGCAGGCGGCATCGGCGGCGTGGATTTCGGTGGAATCAACCTCGGCGGCGTTGAGCCTGTCGAGGACAACATTTCTCCCCAGATCCAGGCTATTGTCGATAAGTGCCTTGCGCTGATTGCCCCGCTCCGGGAAATCGACTTTGCCCCGCTTCGGGACTCCCTCCTGCTGTTGGGCGAGTCGTTCGGGGAATTCGGTGCAATCATCGGTGACAGCCTGGAATGGGCATGGTTTAACATCCTCGTCCCGCTGGCGAAGTGGAATATTGAGGAAAGCACGCCGCAGACCATCAACCTACTGGCTGATGCGTTCCGGCTCCTGAATAAATTCATCAAGCCAGTTGCAGACGGCCTTGGAAAACTGTGGAAGCACCTGCCCCCCGTGTTTGATTTCATCGGGGATACGGCCGTCAAAGTAATGGAATGGCTCCGGGAGTTGTTCCAGAAACTCGCAACGGTATTTGAGGAAAAGGGGCCGGAAATCTCCGGCATCATCGGAAATATCGGTGAGGCGTTCGCTTTGATCTGGGCGGTAATTGAACCGATTTTGAATTATCTGGTCGATTTGGTTGGCTGGTGTTTCAATTCGGTGGGTGATATCATCGCCCACACTCTTTCGGGTGCAATCGACATTCTCTACGGATTCACGGAATTTTTGGCCGGTATATTCTCTGGAGATGTTGCAAGGGCCTGGGACGGAATCGACAAGATTTTCAGAAGTGCGCTGGACCTGATCGAAGTGTTGCTGAAAGACTTCTTCAATTTCTTCGGCCTGGAATTTGATTTTGATGATATCAAGGCGGGCTTCAAGGGCATGGTAAATGGTGTCATCGGCTTCCTGAACAAGATGATTTTTGGCATCGTGACTGGTATCAACACAGCTATCAAGGCCGCAAACAAGCTGAATATCAAGATCCCCGATTGGGTCCCCGGAATCGGCGGCAGCAAGTTCGGCTTCAACCTCAAGACCGTTTCTGCTCCCAAGATTCCCTATCTTGCAAAAGGCGCAGTTATCCCACCCAATGCTCCGTTCCTGGCTATGCTGGGCGACCAGAAGCACGGCACGAACATCGAGGCTCCTCTGTCTACCATCGAGGAGGCCGTGGAACGGGTCATGTCCCGACACGGTAACACCTCTGACGAGCGTATTGTTGTCCTGCTGTCTCAAATCCTGGAGGCGGTGCTGGGCATCGAAATCGACGGCGCAACTCTGAGCAAGGCCATCGACAACTATCGGAGAAAGGAGGCGGTCATGCGTGGCTAACCGCCCTCGCTTGAATACCCTGTTAATCAACGGCAAGCCGCTCCCTTGCCCGGATGCGGATGCGGTTATTTCCGAGAACGACCTGGATTCCGAGGACACCGGCAGAGACGAAAGCGGATATATGCACCGCCTTCGTCTTCGCCCTGCGGTGAAGACATGGGAATTCCCGTATAAATTCCTATCCGCTGCGGATTACGACTATATCCGCTCCCTCATTTCTGAGCCGACTTTCTCCGTGGACTTCTGGGGCGTGCAGACTACCGCCTATTGCTCCAGCACTTCTGCAAATCTACGGAATGCTGTGACGGGTGACTACCAGAACTTCAACTTGAAAATCATCGAATGTTAAGGAGGACAACCCATGTGGCTTACACTGATCGTCCTCCCGGACGGCACGGAGAACTTCAGCGGCCCCGGTGACGGCCCAAAAATCCAGAGCGCAAGCATCAAGCAGATTGTGAACGATGGGCAGGAACTGTCCATCGGTTCCGTCTGCTCGGCGATGTTTGAATGCACCATCCTGAATCCCGGCGGCGAACTGTCTATTACCGCCGGGGACGAGATTACAGTCTACCGAGTAAATGGGGACACCCGTAAAAAGTTGGGCTTATTTACGATGGAGGAGCCTGTTAGACCGTCTCCAAACAGATACAAAATCACGGCTTATGACCGTGTATCGTGGCTGGATAAGGATTTGACGGACTGGCTGATCTCTCTGGAGGGCTGGCCTTACACCGTCAGCCAATTCGCCGGAATGGTCGCCCACGAATGCGGTGCTGGTATCGGGACAGAGATGTTGGTGAATGGAGATTACCGAGTACAACGGTTCGCCGGGAGCGGTATCACCGGGCGCAAGATCGTGCAGTGGATTGCGGAAATGTCCGCAACATTCTGCCGGGCGAACGCCGAAGGCGGCATCGCATTTGAGCGATACCGCAGCACCGACACCATCGTTAATCCCACGGATACCTTTTCCGTGCAGTTGGCAGACTATCAGACCGCTACCATCGACCGGGTGCAAATCCGACTGTCCGAGGACGACATCGGTGTGATTTATCCCGATGTGGTGGGAGTGACATACCCCATCACCGGGAATTATCTGCTGACTAATACTGACCCGGCAGCACTGGAAACCGTGGCGCAGAACATCCACAACGCTATCCAGGGCATCGCTTACACTCCCGGAACCGTGACGATGCTCCATAACCCCGATATCCGGGCAGGAGACATCATCACCGTCCGTGACCGCAACGGAAAGACAGCGTACATGTATGTCATGTCCAAGACCATCAAGGGGCAGAAAGACACCCTGGAATGCACCGGCTCCAACAGCCGGGAATCCTCCACGGTTGTCCACGAGGAGTCCTTCAAGGCTGTCAATGCCAAGATGATGGAGATCCGCAGGGATGTGTCCGGGCTGTCCGTCCGGGCATCCGAGACGGAAACACGCATCGACGATAACCGAGCCTACACCGACCGAAAGATTACGGAAGTGACGATTGCCGCCGATGGTTTGGCATCAACTGTACAGCAGGTGCAGGAATCCGTGGAGGGTGTATCATCTCAGATTTCGAGCATCCAGCAGACAGCAGACAACATTTCCCTCAAGGTTTCGGAAATCGTCGAAAACGGTGTGAACAAAGTTTCCACCGAGTTCGGTTTGACTGTCAATGGCTCTGCCGTTGTCATCGCCCGGAGCGGCGCAGAAACCGAGAACCGCATGGACGAGACTGGTGTCTATGTTGTTCGCTCTGACGGCACTGTGGTCATGCAAGCCGCCCGGGACGGCGTTATTACCCAAAATCTGAATGTCCGTGGCTATCTGGACGCATTCTCAATGCTCCGGCAACAGGCGTGGACGGACGAATTCGGGCGGCCCTGTGTTGCCACACTTTGGACGGGAGGAAACTGATTTATGGCAGTATCCCAAACCTTAAAACTCTATCAGGGCGAGCAGTCCCCGGAGAACAACACCTCGAAACTGCGTATCCTCTGGGAATCCACCCAGAGTGGCGACAGCCGCAATCTTAACACTCGGACGGCGAACTACTGGGTTTCCGTTAATGGCGGCACGGAGCAGAAATACTCCGTGAACTACACTCTTCCAAAGGGCAAGACCCAGACCATCCTCGATGTGACCATCACCGTGCCGCATGACGATTTGGGTAAATGCTCCGTCAGTGTGCGCACCCGGATGGATACCAATATTTCTGCCGGAGTTGTGACGAAATCCGCAACCATCGACCTGACCCCCATCCCCCGTGCGAACACCATCACCGCCGGGGATGCCTACATCGGAGGGGATATGCGTATCTCCGTTGTGAGGAAGTCCGCATCTTATCTCCATACAATCGAATATGCGTTCGGCTCCCTGCGTGGAACGATTGCAGAGAAATCGGCGGCATCCGAGTATGATTTCCGCATCCCTGGCAATTGGGATATGGAAATGACAAAGTCTAAATCTGCCCCTATTACTCTGACCTGCATCACCTACGCAGGGGATACCGAGATCGGGCGCAGCACCGCAACAGCTCAGATCAAGACGGACGGAACGTTTGCCCCGCAACTGAGCTGGAATGTGGTTGACATCAACCCTGCCACCATTGCCCTGACTGGCAACGCAAAACGGCTCATCGCCGGAGCATCCACTGCAAGAGCCACCCTGGACGCGGTTGCGCTCCGTGGTGCTACCCTGTTGTGGCTCAAGATCAACGGCGTGATGACGAAATCCCTGGAAATCCCCAATGTGCAGAACGGAGCGTTCACCTTCGCCGTCAAGGACTCCAGAGGCTGGGAGACCACCCAGGCGGCGAGCCTGAGTGTTATTCCCTACATCCCCCTGTCAGCTATCATCGAGGCTGAGAGAGGAGCGCAGGGCAGTAACGCTCTGACCGTGACCGTCAAAGGCAACTATTATAATGGTAGCTTTGGCGAGGAAAACAACAGCCTGACCGTCCAGTACAAGGCCGACAGCGGTGCATGGCGGACCGTAACGCCCACTATCAGCGACAACACCTACACGGCTACCATCAACCTGAGTCTGGACTACCAGACGGCTCACGGCCTGTATTTCCGCATTGCGGACAAGCTGACCACGCTGACTCCCTCTCAGAATATTCCCCGTGCTATTCCCCATACGATGGAGGGCGAGGGATGGATTCGGCATAATGTTCCCGTTATCCAGCGGAGCAACCACGACAACTATGTCGGCCGTAACGATGCGGACGAAAGCGGACTGGAAACATGGCTGAATGGCCTGATAGATGGTATGCCCGATATGTCCTCCAGAATGGTTGTTTTTGTTTGCACCGCAGTAACGGGTTACACCGTCTGTGCGGAGCTATTCCGCTATACTGCAGACTACGCATCTGTCCTGGGGCACTCCTACGACGGAAACATCTATCACAAAACGCTCTACAACGGCGCATGGAACGCCACAAAGAAGGGAGCAATTACATGAGAAGAATTTATGTAGGGGACGGCGGTTCCTTTGTCTGGCAATGGCAACCAAAGGAACAGATCGTTCTCGAAGGCTACCCGGAGGGCGTGTATGTGCATTACGCCAATTGCGACACCGTGGAAGCCCCCGTGGTGCAGACCCGGATGGAGGGCGACAAACTCGTTGCCGACATTCCCCCGGAGCTGATGCAGTCGGACAAGGATATCACCGTCTATGTCTGCGATGTGGACGGCACGATGCATTGCCACTTCCTGTCCGTGCTGGGCCGCCCGAAGCCTGAAAGCTATGTTACCGAGCCTGTGGAGGTTCTGCGGTATGAGAGTTTGGCTGAAAGGGTGAAGAAGCTGGAGGAGGAAGGCGTGGGCGGTGGTGGTCTGACCGCCGAGCAGGAGGCGGCTCTGGACGGCTTGCTGAACGTTACCGCGTTCACCAGGCCGGATGTGTCGGCGGAGATCGCCGCGTTCCGGGCGGCGTTTGGGCTGGACACTTCCGGGGGTGAGGATATCCCGGAAAACCCCGTTGATCCGGAAGAGCCGGTTGAGCCGGAACAGCCTGACGATACCTTCGACACCGGGTTCATTGTCCTGAACGAGCAGCACGTCGGCAACAACGGCAAGGCCACGCACACGATCCTGGACAACAACACCCTGATCGTCGCGCCCCAGCAGGGCGGCTACGCCTACATCCTCGTCAACGGCCTGACCTCCGGGACGACATACGAGCTTTATCTGCAGCCCTACGATAACGGCGGAAACGCCAGCGTCTACACCAACAAGACCCCCGACGCCACCGATGACAGCGGATACGGTACCGTCATCAAGGGCAATGGTGCCATCACCGGCACCTATGACCCGCTGTCGTTTACGCTCCCGACCGGTGCGTATGGCATCATCATCTACTGCTACAACAGCGTTACCAAGATGCGGCTTGTGGAGGCGGAGGGGTGACCATGTACTACGACATCCACGGGAATCCCCTCAGCGAGGTCTACGACATCCACGGCAACACGATCTGGCGCGCGGCTCCTCTGCTGCCCACACGCCAGTACATTCTCCACGGGGCCGCGACGGTGAGACCGTCCAACAGTATGCTGCTGTTCGAGTACGGCTACGAGCAGGGCTACCGCTTTGTGGAGGCGGATATTTTCATCACCGCCGACGGCATCCCGGTCCTGAGCCACGATGCCACCATCAACGCCCGCGCCCGGAACGAGGACGGCACGGCACTGGCGGAGACTGTGGCCATCGAGGAGACGACCTACGAGGAGCTGCTCCAATATGACTTTGGGCTGGTGTACACCAAGAAATACCCCGGCACCCGGATCGCCACCCTGGCCCAGTTACTGGACTTCTGCCGGGAGCACGACATGCTCTTTATGGCAGACGTGAAGTGGATGAGCCGGAGCGATATGGTCTCCATCGTTTACAACACGGTAAAGAGCCACGGGATGCTGGACAAGACCGTATGGTGTATGCCCACCAATGCCGCCATGACTGAGCTGACGGGCATGGACTCCAACCTGATGATCGAGGTGGAGGGCAACGTCGCCAGCGGTCTGGCGTGGAAAAGCAGGGCGCGGGCCGTGTTCATCGGCTCCTCCAGCTACTGGACGGTCTTCACGGCGGAGATGGCGGCCCAGGCCCATGCACAGGGCTTTTATCTCAACGCATGGACGGTCAATAATCAGGAGTCGGCTGATGCGCTGTGGGCGAACGGGTGCGACTTCATTACCACCAACGAGTTGCTCAACAGCTCGATTCCGAGCTGACGTTATCAACCGAATTGAAACAAAGCCCCTCCGGAGGGAGGGGCGATAAAAAGGAGGAAAAACAAATGAAGGAATACATCACCTCTGCGCTGGCCCTGATGGGCGGCGGCCTGAGCTGGGCCATCGGCGGTTTTGATGCCACTGTTCTGTGCCTGATCCTGGCCATGGGCGCGGACTACATCACCGGCCTGATCGTGGCCGGTGTCTTCCACAACAGTCCCAAGACTGAGGGTGGCAGACTGGACAGCCGGGTGGGCTGGAAGGGCTTGGCCCGGAAGTTTGTCACCATCCTGATCGTGATGATGGCAAACCTCACCGACGTGATTATGGGGACGGGTGACACCATCCGCACCGCTGTTTGCATCGGTTTTTTTGCCAACGAGTGCCTGTCCCTGGTGGAGAACGCCGGTCACATGGGGCTGCGGATCCCTGCAAAGCTCCGCGATGCCGTCGAGGAACTGTTCGGCATGGGCGAGGGAGGTGGCGAGCATGGTTAATCCTGAGTGGTACATCGGCCTGACGGAAAAGGCCATCCGGCAGAAGGTGGCCGACACCGCGCTGTCCCTGCTGGGCATCAAGGAGGAGACCGCAGAATATCTGGAGCGGATCGTGGGCGTTTACAACGGCCAGGGCAAGCTCCCCCGTGGGCACCGCCTGACCGCCACGGACCCCTCCTGCGCCGCCGCCGTGACCGTTATCGGCATCATGCTGGGCATCTCCCACATCATCCTGCCTGAGTGCAGTTGCTCCAAGATGATCGAGCTGTATAAGGCTCAGGGCCAGTGGGTGGAGGACGATGCCCATGTGCCTGAGCTGGGCGACATCGTTATGTATGCCTGGGATGGCCGCACCGGCGAGAATCTGCTGCCCCCTGACCACACCGGCATGGTGGTCAAGAAGACCGGCAAGACCCTGACCATCCTGGAGGGCAACTACGATAACCAGGTCAAGCTCCGGGAGATCTGCATCGAGTATGTCAAGACTCGCGGCTTCTGCAAGCCCGACTACGCGAGCCTGGTGCAGCCTTTTAAGGATGTGCCCAGCGACCACATCCACGCCGATGGCATCGCCTGGGGCGCAGAGCATGGCATTGTCCTGGGTGTCGGCGGTGGCTTGTTCGAGCCTGACCGCCCTGTCACCCGTGGCGAGCTGATGACCATCCTGCATCGACTGAGCAGATAAACAGATACCCCCTCTTCCCGTTTGGGAGGAGGGGGGTATTTTGCGGTTCGCAACGCATCCGCAACAAAACAAAATAGGGTCAATTTAACAACTCCGAATTATTCGGAAAACAAAGAAAAACACCCCGAAATTCTCTGATTTCAGGGTGTTTATGGTGGAGACTACAGGACTCGAACCTGTGACCTCATGCGTGTGAAGCATCGCAGGAACCACCAAAACCGCCATAAAATGCGAAAAACAATATAAAATCAAACTTTTTTCGTCTGTTGGTTCGCCTGAGTCTTTCGCAGTTTTTAGAGGTTTTTATCAGTTCCCAACAAATTCTAAACATGGTCAGTGATTTGGTCAGGTATATTTCATCTGGTCGATGCCCTGCAAAATGTCATCGACATCCAAGTGGGTATAGTATTTATCGGTGGTGTGGAGGCTGGCGTGACCCAGCATCCGGCGCAGGGTTTGGGGGTCAACACCGCTGCGCTTGGCCTGGGTGGCGAATGTATGGCGGCAGTCGTAGGGGGTGAAGTCCTCTCCGATCTCCCGGAGCAGGTCCTTGAAGTCCCGTTTTGCAAAGTTTGCGTACACCTTGTTGCCCCTGTAGCCGCCCATAAGGGACGGTGAATTTTTGGCTATGGCTTCGTCCAATATCCTCTTATACGCCTCCCTGCCAAGCTCTGACACGGCGATAATGCGGTTCTTTCCGGCTTCTGTCTTAGAACCGCCGATAAAATAGGTGTCGTAGCAGTTCACGGTCTTTGCGCCGAATAGCTCGCCGGGGCGGCATCCGGTAGCAAGGAGGAGCAACACCACATCGGCGGCGATGTTTTTGGATTCCTGGATTTTTTTGATGCAGGAGGTAGTCAACACGATTCCCTCGGACTTCTGCTTTGCCACGGTGGAGACATATTTGGAATAGTCCTTGATGATGATATCCTCACGCATAGCCCACGTCGAAAGCTGCCCGAACAACTGCATAACCTTTTCACAGGAGGATTTGGACAAACCCTTTTCCTCCATGCCGATGATGATCTTCTGGAAGTCAGATGCCCGGAGACTCCGAAACTTCCGGGCGTACAGCGATTCGCAGTATTTGTAGGCGGCGGCATAGCTGCCCTTTGCACCCTTTGTGATTTCCCGTTCATGCTCCGGCATCCATCGTTCGTAAATTTCGGTGAAAGTCAGGTTGAATTTGTCGGTAATTTCCACATCTGTCAGGCGGTCGAGGGCTTTCTGCGCCTCCGTCCTGGTGGCGTATGTGCCGATAAATTCCCCGGTTTTTCGTGCCGCCCAGGGCTTCGCACGGTTCCCGGACAGCTTGTAGATTTGGCCTGTGCCGTTGGCCCTCTTTTTGTGTTTTCTCGGCTCCTGGGTCTGCCGTTTGCCGCAATGATTGCAGAACGCCGACCCGTCCGGGATTTCTTTCTTGCATTTGATGCATTCCATAGGATCACCTTTTTGGACAACCCCTCCGGCTGTGTGGCTGGAGGGGTTGTTTTAGTTATACAAGTGGATTCCCGGCCTTGTCCCGGAAACCGCCAAACAGGATTGCAAACAGGTCGATGACCGCGCCGATGCAGAAAAAGCCACCGGTCAGGAGCCACAGAATTCCGGTTCCAACTTTGCCGACATAGAATCTGTGTGCTCCGATAAGGCCCAGGAAGAAGCACAACCAGAAAGCCGTCCATTTCTTCTTTCTGGGGTAGGGAATGGCACCGTTTACATTGGTATTTGTGTTGACGATATTGATTGCCGGCTGTTGGCGGTATGCAACGGCAACGCCACAATGGATACACATTGCCGCATTATCATCAATTTGTTTTCCGCAATTCTTACAATACATTTTCCACACCTCTGTTTTATTTCGTTCCGCTCAGATCCAAAACCCGCCCAACCAACAGCCGAATTTCTGTGGCGTGGTCTGCGGCCATTTTGATTAGCTGGGCGTTTAGTGTACGAATATCCTCATGCAATTGCTTATTCTCTCGCCGCTTTTCATCGTTGCGTTTCAGATAATCTTCCTTTTCGGCTTCCAAGGTGGCGATTCGCGCCTGTTGGAGTTCGATAATTTTAACCAGGTCTGCTCGCTCATTTGCCGACCTGGTTTTGGCGTTTTCCTCTGACGCTTTCACGGCCTCTGCGAGCTGTGCGTTCTCTGCGGTGGATTCGTCCAGGCGGGCAGAAAGAGCATCACACCGCTCCCGGAGGCTTGCAAAAGTTGCGGGGCATGGTGTTTCCAGCGGCGGCTGACCCACTCTGTTTCCGCAAATAGCGACAACGGCAGAATGGATTGTAGCAACGGTTGTCCATTTGAAATCGTGGTCCGCATTGCTGAAATACTCGTTTATTGTGGTTTTTCCGATTTGTTTTGCCGCCTCGTAAATCGCAGAAAGCGTTACTTCGTTCTTTCTTGCCGCTTTAATCATGCGGTCGAACGCCCGGACGGTATCAGTATTCCTCAGTGCCGTAATATCTTGACCGCCGCAAGTGCGGCCAAGCTCGGGACAGGACAAGCATTTATGGTATGCCGGAAGCACCATAGAGGCTTCGGCAACTGTTGATTCCGGGTTAGCGGTAATTGTGGTGCCTAATTCCAAGTTTTCCCACAACCTTTCTGCAAGATAGCCGAAAGCGATTACCTCTTTTTCGTATGCCCACTTCCGGCTTGCCGTGATTGATATTTATACATGGCTGTGCTAATCTTTAATCAACCCGGCCAGGTTGATTATCGATTGAAAAGAGGGGATATTCCCATGACTGACAACGAAAAAATCATTGATACCATCAACCGTTATCTCAAAAAACTGGATGTGAAACAGCTCCGGTTGATACTCCAAGTCGCATATCAGTTCGTAAAGGTTCTCCCAGGTTCATAATAGCATACATTTTTCCACAGGGCAAGCACAAATTGTGGAAAACGGAATAAAAAACACGGGAGAGGAGGGCAGACCATGAGCAAGGAAGATATGATTCTGGAAATCGTTGAAATGCTGAACGATTCCAACGAGGTCGATGTGGAGGATGTGTACTGGATCGTGAAAGAAAAGTGATTTGAAAGCAGGCGGTTCCCATGGAGGTGGGAGCCGCCTACTTTATTATAATAGAAACACCCCCGGAACCATAACGGTTCCGGGGGCTTTGCTTTACTGGTCGAGGGACTTCTTCATCTCCTCTGCGGCTTCGATCCAGGCCTTGACGAACACGGGGAACAGTTCATCGGGTAACTGGGCAACAGCCGAAATGAATGCGTTCTTCTGGCTGTTCTGCCCGGCGAGGATGCTGCCGAATACGGCGGCAAGCTCCTCCTCACGGGATTTCTCCCGGAAGGGTTCGCCTACGCCGGTTTCGAGCCATGTGCGGTCAACACCGAACTCGTCACAAACAGCTTCGATGATTTTGTCTTTCGGGGTGACTTTATCATATACGATGTTTGCGATTTCGCCACGGCTTCGCTTGATTCGGTCTGCAAAATCCTTCTGGGATAGCCCCGTTTCCTTTAAGATGAATCGGAAACGGTCGTTGATGGTCTGCAAGGTATCACCTCCTTCTGAATGTATTATATATTGTGTTACTTGTCGTGTCAAGACAAAACGAAAAAATATTTTTGTAAAATTGTCTTGACATTACAAAATATGCATGCTATATTGTAATCACACGACAGAGATGTGGTGTGACACGACAAACCGAGGAGGTGACAACATGGAAGATTTTAAGAAGCTGTCCGAGCTTCTGAGCGAGCTGCCCGAAGATGTCCGGGCTGGTCTGATCCAGAAGTTCACCGACGAGGCCAACGGCGCTGTCCGGGCCTGTACCGCTATGGTCGGTAAGTAAATTCCAAAAAGAGGAGAATTAACCAATGGCATCCCCTACCACTGCCGAACTCCTCAAGCAGGAGATCGACGAGATCACCCAGCGGACGGGGCATTACATCGCCCCGTACCGTCTGGCGAATCTGATGAAAACCGCCCAGAAGGTCATGGATCTGGTAATGAAAGCGGACCTGTGCATGACCTACCACGAATCGCTGATGGTTCTGAGAATCGTTTCCGG
>JAEIGA010006883.1_pt1 | contig 17284 bp, 8 predicted proteins | sample 9270691 | NCBI WGS metagenome assembly JAEIGA01 (sample SAMN17057246, study PRJNA624740) | gut metagenome | biome: biome; isolation source: fecal sample | host: Bos grunniens | place: China: Xizang | collected 2019 | reverse complement strand
TCATCATCTCTAAAAGCCTTATTACTTACAGTTACTTTAAATCGAGCTATTCCTCCGTTCTCACCATCAGTAACACCAAGTTGTTTATCACTGTTTCCTTTGAAATCAAAATCATAATCATCAAACTCCAAATCATCATATTTAAATCGTTCAAAATTAAAATATTGATTATCTTTATCAAGATTAGTTTCTCTTTGTGCTGTATTAAAGCGATGGAATACATCTTCTATTATCGTCTCACGTACTGTTTTTAATGAAAATTCCACAAAATCCCCATAAAAAATTTCAGTATTTTCAGTTAAATTAGATTCAAGAGCTTTTGGTGGTATATATTTAATACCCATTGTATTAACAAATTCTTGAATATTAACTTCACCAAAATTTTCAAGATTATATAAACATCTTACATTATATTTTTGGATATATTTCCCGTTATTTACATCTTCTATATTATCATATTGATTAATAATTGATAATTCATCTACATCGTATTCAAAATTAAACCCTGATGTTACTCTACCAAAACAATGTGAGTATTCTACAGATAATGGTGATGTGATGCCACTTAAATAGTATTTATCCCACCCCTTATTATTTTTCAATAGGGTTAAATATAGCTCACTTAAGTCTCTACCTAGATTATCCTTTAAACCACTAATATTAATATTTTCACTAAACAAAATTTGAGCTAAGGCATCACCATAAATTGTTCGCCCAAAACCAATTTTATTCAATGTTGATGGTAATGTTTTTAACTTTTTAAATTTTCTAATATAATACTTGCAAGGTTCCCCTTCAACTAATTTAGCTATTTTCAAATTCTTAGGTATTTGTGTATAATAAACATTAATACCCTGCGGATTATTACTATCTTTAATCTGAATACTTACCTCACCAAATTCATCAGCTAAATTATCATAAGATATGAAAAAATAATATTTTTCTCTTTTTTTATTTATATCTCCTAAACCTAATACCTGTGCAGAAAAGCTACCATTATCATGTTTAATCCTAATAGTATCACCTATGTTTAAATTATGTTTGCATTTAGTTCTAAAATAAACATAAAGATTTTCATGCATCACATTATAATAATCAGAATTAGCTAATTTATTAGTATATGAACCATCCTCATTCTTTTCGTATAATTCCGAACTATCTACCCATAATATTTTTATACCATCTTCATCAAAAAAATCAAAATCGGAACCATCCACATCTTTTGTTGTATTTTCATATGGATAAGTTAAATACCATTTCCAATTATATTCTTCTCTTCCACCATATAAATTATTAATTTTGGGTGTCAACGAAAACAATGTACGATCAGGGTACATATCAATAAAATCACATGCTTTTTTACTATTAATGCATTTATTAATAACTGTATTACCCTTTCCTAATTCAGGTAAATAAGAACGATTATAAAAACCAACCCAACCATTTTCTTCTTTTATACGCCCCGAAAAGGCATCGTGAATATCTAACAAATTTTCATGATTAAATAAATGCTGTTCAATTTCAATCTTATGAGTAACATCGGTTTTGTCGTTTTTAAATATGTTTAACAATTCTTTTATAGTAATCCAAAAAGGCGTACTTTGTTCTTTTCCTTTTGCCACTGTTGAAACTGTACCTGGTGCCTCCCTATCCATTTTAGCAATATTACCGTCACTATAGATTAAATAATCCTCTATTGTATTATAAACCTCTTTATTTTTATAAACACTTTTAATATTAAAAAAGCCATCACTCCTAAGATAATGATTATTAAAAATATCCAAACCACAATGATATTCAAGACAACCTAAATCAGGATGGTTATACTCAGTGTCCCTTAACATTTGATAACGCCTATCAATATCATTATCACCAAAATCATTATATTCATTAAATAATGCTTTCTGTGTATTACTATTATTAATATTTTTTTTAAAAAATCTATTATGACCACTTTCTAATTTACCTGTTGGTGTTATAATTCCTGAGGCAATTCCACCTTCGTTATAAACAATTTCTGTAAAAGCATTGAATAGCGTATTACTCATATAAGGATGGAGTGTAAATATTAGTTTATAATTTTTACACTCATTTCTCTCTTTTAAATATAATTCATAATAATTAACATTACCTTCAGCATAATCTGTTGGTATATTACGTTGTTTTGTGGAGAGTGAAATAAATTCACTATTCTCCACATTAACATCCGTATTATTTTTTGCACTATTCAATAAAATCTGTTTCATTTTAATATTAAACTAACATTAATTATTTGTTATAATTTTACATATAAAATCTTAAACTCTTTTAAGTTGTTTACCAAATCATTATATGATAATAATATCTCAGCATTATTAGCCAATAAAGTATTTCCTATAATATTACCATTGTTATCAATTGCTGCAATAACAATTTCATAACCATCATCACTAATAACCTCAGGCTCAGATGTTACCTTATTCATTACAAAATCACTACCATAATTAAAAATAATTTTATATAATGTATCATCACCATTATTTATTTCTTCCTGAGAGAATATTGTTGTAAATTCAGTATACATAATATCTTGTAAAGTTTTGTGGGTATTTAAATACTCTTCTTGATTAAATGAATATGTATTAATCACACCATTTCTAAATGTATTATTATAAGTGGCAATAATACATTCTTGTGTGTTATCACCCATTTTTACCTGTAAATCTAAAGTTGTAAAGCTATATTCTGACTCATTACCCACTTTATCAATTTTAGATATTACATTATTTTCATATTTAAATAATTCATAATCACTTGTGTTCTTATAAGGGTTTATCAATTTAACACCACCTTTAAATACATTTTGTATTTGCATTGATGACAGTGAACCCATAGGTTTCATAATATGGCATTCACAATAGTTATTATAAAGTTGATCAGGATTATATTCCCCATATGTTTCTTTAACTTTACCAAATACCCAAACATCTTTTTTATCAACATCACCCACATTTTGAACTTCATATTTAAATTCAATTATACCCGAATTAATTTCTTCCGTTAACTTTTTATGTGTGATTATATGATTTTCATAATCATAATCATTAATATTATTAACCTTAAAAGTACCATTCTTCTGTAGTTGACATTCATCATTATACACCAAATAATATTCAGCTATATTTTTCAAACTTTCATTCACTTTCATTAATGTAAAAATGATTTTATTACCTACTTCATGTGAATAAATAAATTCAGGCTTACCAAATAATATGTTTTCAAATTCCTTTGTTAAACCATTACCGATACTACTATTGGTGTCCCTGACAGTTAATATTTCATCATCTTGTTGAGATGTTTTTGTAAAATACAACTTATTACTATATGATTGCAAATAAGCAACATTAGAAAAAGTAAGAGTATTATTATCTCCTATTAAAAACTTATCATTTTCATCCAAAACAATAGCCATTCTAAAAATAAATGGATAAACAAATGTTGAACATGGTAGCATTTTACAGTAATATACCTCTTCACCTTCATAAAACTCCGCACTTTCAATTTCCAAAGTACCACCATCATTAGGTATATATTCTAAAAATTCTTCACCTCCATATATAGCACAATAATATCCTGCTTTAGCTACAGTTATAGTTAATTTTTCATCAACAACCGTACCCTTACCACTACCTTCATTGTACGCAAATAATTTATTATCATCATTGTACGCATTATAATAAAATGGGCCTCTAATAATGCCTTCGTCATTGACATATGTAGAAGGTAACTTAATAGCATTATTATTAAGCTTCCACGAACCGTATAATTCTGAAGTTAACCTTACTTCATTAAGAATAGTATCTCCGTTTTCGGGTTTTCCTGCAAAAATAGGTGTAAATAATTCTTGATTTTCACCTTTACAATTGAAATTTAAATTAAAAGATGGTGTTGTCCCTAAATCATTAGTATTAACAATTGAACGATAGATATTATAATCTAATTTTTTAGCTTCTTCTATCGTCTGAACATTATATTCAGTTTTATATTCAAAATTACCAATATAAACCGTTGGAACACCTATACCATCATTTACGATAAACTCACCATATTTGTAAGTATCGGTAATTTCGCCATCTATTAACTCATTTATATATACTTGATAAGTACCATATCCAATGAACCATAATAAATTTTTTGTCTCATCGTATAATTTATTCCAATTATTATCACCCTTAATTATCTCAATGCCATCCCCACCAAGATATTTAATAGAAGCTTTATAAATATTGTCATTAATAGGATTTAACACACTAACTTCAAAATCACCTTCAATATTTCCACCGTTCTCTCTACTACCACTAAATTCATCAATAGTAATTCGTTCTTCTTTTTCTTGATAATGCTTAATTGATGCTGTGTTGTAATTAACAGTAAAATCGTTAACACCAACCTCTACATTTTTAATACTAATAACCCCCTTTGAATCTTCAATAGTTAAAGTATATTCTCCAATGCTAATATTTTCTATAGAAAAATCCTTGCTCTCTGTTGTTCCTGTATATAATATATTATCTCCACTTTTTAACTCATATGTTAAAGGGTTAGTGAGATTACTTGTAAATATATCAATATCATATATAAAGCCAATATCGTGTTTTGTTGTTTGATATTCAACTTTTCCTTCCTTACCAACAATTGTTGATTTAGCACAGGCTCCTAAAAACTGAGTTTTAAACTCATCCAAAGCAGTATACCCTTCTTTTAAACCGAAGTAAAAATAAAAAGAATTTTTATAAACAGGCATTGATCTCTTACTACTACTTATCTCTTTTAAGAAATTTTTTTCATCGCCATGTCTAAATAAAATATAATCATTACTTTTCGTTTCAGTATTTCTATTAATTGTATAACCCTGCTCAATTAAAATATCATCCCAAAACTCTTTATATTTTTCTTTATCAGTTATCTTATTCCAATACTCATCCCATTCTAATGGTATCCTTGTATCATATGATGCAATACCACTAATCTTCTTATATAATGAACCATCAAATGAATCTGGTATAAGATATTTGAAATCATATTTCTTATGTTTAGTAACAGGGTCTATTATTGTCCTAAGAGAATTTTGATTTAATGTAGCAAAAATACTTCGATATGTAACATCTACTACTTGGTCTTTACTTATTAAACCATTTGGTGAAACAAATAGATAATTTACAATATCAAAATTCTCATCATCAGGGTTATTCCTAAAACCTATAGGTATTTCTAATCTTTCGGAAAATGTTGTTCCTATTTCACATGCTCTTTTTAAATTAACACAACTCCTAATATTAGTTTCCGCTTTACCACATGCCAAACCCATAAAGTGTCCTCCTGGAGCAAATAACTTGCCTTTTTCATCATCGGGTTCTAACTGATCAGGTCCTGTATATCCCCATTCAATACCCGACATTTCAGTTACAGGAAATATATCCTCATAATCAATCACAATATTTTTCTCAGAATTATCTATCCCTAATAAATCGCCTTGCTCCTCCATCATATTATATAACTGTTCGTACGATAGGATTGATTTTGTTGCCCCACTAGCTGCCAATCTATCTAACGTGCATGTACTATTACATGCCCAATTCCCTATTTCCTTTAACTTTGGTGGGCCTGAATAATCTTCGTCATCACTACCATTATCAATATATGAATAAGAGTCATCATCAACATTAGTTAAAGCTAAATTTGTTGGTAATTTATATGTTGTACTAACCAATGATTCAAATGATGAAATAATACCATATTCATTACAATCGGATAAACTACCTAGCATGATAATATCAGTCGCAAACATTGGAAAATCACCCTCAAATGGTTCCATATAATAAACCTTATCACCTAACATTGTTTCATGTTCATGTACAACACCACCCTTCTTTTGAAAAACAGGTACCATGTCCGCTCCTGTTTTTTTATGACACAATAAAGCACTTTTACCTGTAATTGTTTTAACCCACGAATACCCACAACCATAGTCAGAAACAACATCCATTGTACCATTATATTGTAATGAGCATTGTTGCACATAACGCCTCGCGATTAGCTGCCTACTATTCCCATCCATACAACCTTTAACTTTCTCTACAACAGTTTTTTTGCCATTTTTTCTCTTACGAACAAATTTAACCTGTCTTGACCATCTTGGAAAATATAGCACACCATTAACCCAATCATTATAAAAATCAAATTTTATCACCTCATATTCCTGTGCCAAATTCATTTCAACACATTGCATAAGATAATCGACATCAGGTGTTAATTTTATTGTAGGTTCGATATCCTTTAATATATTATTAGCTTCTGTTGAAAATTTATCCTTGGGAGACGCACTTGCCGCATCTTCACTGATTTTCATCCAGTTACTTTTTTTTCTATAATCGTTATCAAAATTTTTGCTATTAGGCATTGTAAAACCTGAAACTGTACTATCAAGAGCACTACCACCCCCTGTTATTTGGTTTTTAAACTCAGTTTGTGTTAAAATTTTAGGTTTATCATCATTTTCTTTCCCAAGAAATTGATAAAAAATCTCCTCATTATATCCATTTAAATCATCTTTTAAAGAATCATAAATTTCTTTAAATGTTAAACAAACAGATTCATGCTGCCATTTTTTACATTCTGAACTTTCACCAAATAACCATTTAAAAAATCTTCTTAATATAGTATTTGCAGGTCTACTTGTATTCATACCTGGTGCAAAATACCAATACTCCAAATCAGGGCAAATTTCATTACTAAGATATGCATAAGGCATATTCACTAAACCTAATGCACCACCCATTAATCCCCTTTTAAGCTTATTTATAATAGTAATAATACGAATAAACAATTTTACAATATTACACATTAACCAAAACATAAATGGTATCTTAATGCGAATATTATTGTATGGCATTGGATTATTGCTACCATGAATATTTACATTCTTAATTCCTGTAAATTTATTTGTTGTAATGTTTCTTGCTTTCTGAAAACGAGGAATAAATGATTTAACAGAATAAACACCATTCCACATTAATGACTTAAAAGATTCATCTAATGTCTTAGAACCAAATTCGTAATCAATATTATTAGGATTTGACGGGTTGTTTGGTACTAAAATTTTACCTCTTTTATATTGTAATGAATCCGCCTCATTTTCATCCATTGACATTCTAAAACGCACTTCACAACGAGTCGGTATTCCTTTATTAGGGTTATCAGTTGGTACAATATTACCATACTCATCAGTTGTAATATAATCCAAATTCATTGGTATTTGAAAACACCACACTCCATTACCATTGATGAGCTGTTTACCCTTAATCTGTAGTTCTTCAACTGTGTTATTAATTGTCTTTCTAATAATTTCGATAGTACCTGGACCTGTTACTAATTCGCGCATGTCACCCATTCTATTGGTTGGGACACAACGTTTATTAATACCATCATTAGGCGTATCAGATATTAATGAGCCCATAAACACACAAGTAGGTTCAAATTTATAATTCACATTAATATCCTCTCTTGTTATACCAATATTAGTACCCTCCTGTTCATCACCCCAAAATGGTTTTACCTCAATAGTGGTATCCTGACTAAAAATCTGAGGTAATGTTGAAAGTTCCGTATCAATCTTAAACTGACTTGGGTTTTCAAACTGATCAATATTATAACCTTTATATATAAAATCTCTTGGTCTTTGTGATAATTTACCACAATCTGAAATATCTAAATCCATATGAAGGTTATAAGAACCTGTTGGTACCCCAAAAAACATATAATCACCTGATTCATTTGTTTTAGTGGTATATAAGTAATATTTATCAAAAACCTCTATAACACTATTATCATCAAGTATCATACGTTTATTAGGGAAGGTACCCACCACTTGATGACAGTCATCTTTCTGATTTGATGGTAATAAATTATATCTTATCCCCTCATGATTTTTGCTACTAACATTAACATATGGGTAAAAGGCATTTTCAATCACATCAGCCTTTTCATCTTTAGCTATAAACAAGCTGAGTTTGGCGTTAGGCACACCAAACCCATTATTAGCTAAGACACGTCCTACTACAACGCCATAGGTGCTTGTATGATAACGATACGCACCTTTTTGATTTATTTTTAAAGATAAAATTTCTAATGTATCATACTCAGAGGTTAAATTAACGGGAATATATTTGTCTTCCCCTATATTTGTTCTAACCCTAAGTGTTCTATTTGTTTCACTCATTAAACCTAAAGTCTAATTTTTATTTTATTAAAAAAATTGATATCTTTTTTAAGTAAATTACTTATTATGATTATTACTAACGTAATAGGTAAAAATAAAATTAAAATACACCATATTAATATTGCTTGTAAAAACATTTTAATTTTTGTACTTATTTTAACGTTCCTATTTGTTGGAATATCATAACCAAATGTTTTTTGTGTTCTCACAATACGTGATACTGCTTTACAATTACATCCCACTTTATTTCTGTTTAAATCTAACTCTAATATTTTGTTCAGGGTACTTAATCTCTAACATTGTATCATTTTCAGTATATAAAATATGATCCGATGCATCTAAGTCAATTTCGCTTCTATCCATTGCTAATTCACCTGATGTTGCAGCAAAGCACTCTGTATTTTCTTTAACCTGCTGTGTTGTTTGAGTAGATGAATAACGTGAACCATATTCATTATAAACTCTTAAATCCATTAAATTAATAACGCCATCAATCATTGAAATTTCTTTTTCTAAATCACCCAAGAAAATATCATCTCCCATTTGATGTTTATCAGGATTCATGTAATCATTAACTTTGTTGACTATATTAGCAACGACATCAGCACCATTAAAACTTTTATTAATATAGCAATCAATTTCAAATGATATATTAATAATTCTTCCTGCTTTCATTTCAATGAAGTCATTTATCATTCTATACTCTGAAAGATATGATTCAAGATTTTTAATAAATGCCGAAGGCACATCAGTAGTAAGTTTACCATTCAAGTCCAAACCAAGAAGATAAACCATTATTTTATTATTCTCTTCAGTAACACCTACTCTATAAGGCATACCATATTGACATGGCATCTGCATAATTCTACTTCTATAATCATTCAATGTAACACATCTATCTTGAGAACCCTTATTATATTTAATATAATTTCTAAGTTCCTCCCCTGTTAACATATCTCTACCCATTATCGCAGGAGTAGTATTAGTTACTGTCATTGAAGATTTAATCGCAGATGTTTCAGCTGACATATCAGTTTCATATCTACAATCACTAAACGCAACCTGTAAATTACCTATTTTATTAATAGCCCCCTTTGGAAGATTACTTCCGCTACCCGCACCAACTCTATAAAGAATGTACATAGTAGTATTTGCTTTAGGTGTAACACCAAGAGCATCATTATTAACCATTTTAGTAATAAGGTGTTTACTATGAGATGCTGCATCACCTAAAGTATAATCATTCTCAATATATTTATGCCCTGCACCAAAAATAACTTTAAGATAACCCTTGTCAGTATATTCGGTAACAAATTTCTGCTTCAAAGGTTTCCATTCACCTTTTGTAATATAATAAGAAGGAATAATGTCTCTACCATTAGAGAAACCATACATGGACTTAATAGGCATATACATTTTATCTAATACAGGACCCCATCTGTATGGCTCAATTAAAGAATCAACTTCAAAAAACCTATAAATATCCTTGGAGCCCTGAGTAATATTAGCAGGAATATATTCTTCCTCAAACATAAACTCATCCAATGTTGGTTCAAGCTGATGATTTACACCTTCTTTAAAAATAATTGAATGTATACCCATAATGTCATTATAAGGTAACATTACTTCCATAAAAGGTACTATATCACTACGTTTAATCTCCTTCTTGAAAATTCTTGTAGAACCCGCTGAAGCAACAAAATGTTTAGATACTCTAAATCCTTTAATCATTTCATTTGAATCTTTAATTAATTCAATTGTTCTATTAGGAACACCGTCAGAATCAAATGCTTGACTAAAATCCACGTCTTTGTCTAACTCAAAAACTATTGAACCATTAGTAAAAGTAGTACCTTTTTTTACAATTGGAGCTAATGCCCAATTAGGTGTTCTTGTTGTCGTAACTTCATTCCTAACTGCAGAATTAACGGGTAATACACAAGTTAACATAAATTCAGCAACAGAACCTTTTGGTCCAGGAATCTTAACACCATTATTTCTAGCTAAATTATATAAAGAAACCTCCTGCTGAGCAGTATTAACGTTTGTTTCCTGAAAGGCTCTATCAATATGATAGCTTAAACTATCTGAAACACCCGCCACAACATCCATTAACCAAGAACCAACTGAGGCATCATTAAAATTTTCAGCTAATTCAGGATAATATTGTTTTGTATAATCAATTAGCGCCTGCCTAAAATCTGTAAAATCTTTATTTACATAAGAAATTTTTCTATCCATTACATTAAACGTACTTGTATATTATTATCAATCTCGTAATTACCTTTTATTACTGTATATTCTATTTCAGCATACACACCATTTTCATCTTCCTTATCTTGAAGGATACTGATATTTTTGAACACAACATTAGGTAGGTACTTATTAACCTGTGTTTTAATTTCATTTTTTAAATTATTCCATGTTTCACTATCATTTGGTTCAAAAAGAAATTTAATTATATCAGTCCCAAAATCAGGTTTACGATATCTTTGCCCCTTAGGAGTAAAAATTATATGCAATAATTCGCTTTTCATTTTATCCTCATAACTTTCATTTAAATCTAAAAAGTAATTATTCTCGGATTCATTCTGAAAAGGGTATTTAATACCAAACATTTGTCTCTTACTCATAACTTTAAATCATATAATCTATAAATAGATAAATACATCTTTTTACCTTATAAATAATATAAGTTTTTTAGACTTATTGTAAATAAAAAAAGCCACCCATAAAGGTGGCTTTATCTTAGAAATCAGATACACTAAATTCTTCAGTTTCAATTTTTTCTCTTATTTGTTTAGCTAATGCCATCTGCTCCTTATGCTTATTTTCTTCAACCTGTTCAGCTTTCTCAAAATAAGAAAGAGCACTATTAAATGTTTCAACCTCGTCACAAGAAATGGTTGATGTACCATTATTAAATCTAATACCCTCAAAAATCTCTCCTGACTTACCTGAACGATTCTTAAGAACGGCAAGTGTTGCTTTATTCTTATCAATATCATCAAGTGAACGTGCAATTGAAATAACCACCTGACAAATCTGAACTTTACGAATTGAACCACCTGCCTGATCCATTGTAACAACATCAGGACTTGTAATACTACCCTTATTACCCTGAGTTGGAATCCAAATTGCAATATTCAAATCCTTTGCCATATTCTCCAACTTTCTCATAGTAACAGCCTCTCTTGACCATTCACTATCAGTTGAATACTGTGATTTTTCAGGAAGAAGACATTCAAAATAATCAATAATAACCAAATCAGGGCTAAATCCATTCTGTCTGCACTTCTTAATGAATTTCTCAATATCAGAAGCTTTTTTAGTTCCTGTATTAAAACGTTTAAGACGAAGATTTCTATTCATCATCTCCCTATCAGGATAATTCAAAAGCTGCTCTTTAATCTGCTTCGTAAGACTTGGCTCCCTTGTGAGCATTCTCGCCTCAGTCTGAGTAATCTTTGAAAAATGTTTACGAGCAATATCAACATTATCATCTTCAAAATATATCTGAAGTACCTTAAATCCCTCATAATCATTTGCTTCACAACGACAAGTTGCTGCATGTGATGCAATACAAGTTGAAAATGTTGACTTTCCAAAACCTGCTGAACCAATAAGAAGCCCCATCTTTCCTTTATCAAGTCCGCCTGTTAGTGCCGAATCAAGTTTTGAAATGCCTGTTGGAATTGAAACCTTAAATGTTGGTGACAGTGCCTCATCTTCAACATCAAATGGTGAAAAACCACAATCATCTTCTTCTCCTACCAATGCAGCTTCATCAAACAATTTTTGACATTCATCATATCGCTCAATATCACCACCCTTGGCAATTTCAAGAATTTCCTTTGAAACTCTAATGAGATTCTGCTGTCTAAAAAACCTTATCGCCTGTTCCTTAACCGTTTCAATACCGTCTGTTGAAATTGATTTTAAGTGAGATACAATTGAATCATTCTCATCCAAATCAATCTGTGTCTTAGCCCTACTATTAAGAATAATCTTTAAAGTATCATATGATGGAGCCGAATCCCATTCCTTAAAATAGTCTTTCAGAGACCCTACAACGGTTCGCATAAGAGCCTCTGAAAAAACATTCTGATTAACAATGGGGTAAAGCTCTTTGAAAAAACCTGGTTCTTCGATGAATGATTTAATCAATTTATATTGGAAATCCACACCCAAGAACCCCAAATTATTTTTATCTAAAACTTTTCCTGCCATGTTATTCTATTTTAAGCTGTCTTTGTATCAAGTACGTTCTTATATACCTTCTCAGTACCGTCTGCTCGTCTAAATGTCTCATAAGTTGTGTACCATGAGTTATCAGGGTTTGAGCAAGTCACCTGAATCTCCTTAATAATCTTGTAAACCAAATCCTGCCTACCATTAAAAATCTTATAAACAAGATATTGATCAAAACCAAGAGTCATTACATCCACATTCTCAAAACGTCCGCGCTTATTAGACAAGTCAATTGAATTCCTTACATACTTAGGATAAACTCCTGTCCAAACAATCGAACAAACCTCTTTTGGAGTATTCATCTCTTTTCCATTATCAATGAAAGAAAGCTTATACTCAACAAAATCCTCATCAGTAAGTTCTCTACCAAACTCACCATCATCAAACTTAAATGTAAGCGGCATTGGTGTTCCACCTGTTACTGTACCGTCCTTATCAAAGAACGCCTTCCAAGCATAGTCATGCTCAAGATTCTCCTTAACAACGATACCATGTCCACCTCTAATACCACAGTGGTTACGTGGATCAGCATAGTAAGTATTCATCTCTTCCTCAGTGTGGAAAATCATAGGAGCCATAATATCAAGGTAAACCTGTGACTTATCCTTAAGATCAGAATCAACCATATCAGCAAGATACCTCATCACATTAGTAAGTTCAAATGAACTAAGACTAAGAGGGTTGAAATTGTTAATCTTAAAATACCTCTGACAAATGATGTTCTCACCTACTGTCAACTTAAACTCAAAGCGCTCCTTAAAATCACGCACTTCATTCTTTCTGTAATCTGCCATTTTTTAATAAATTAAAAGTTAAACTTCGTTTGTTTTTGCAAATATATAAACAAAAACCTTACTAAACAACTATTTTTTTAAAATTTCTTTCTCGTATCTGAGTTTTTCTCTGTTAGCCAACGAGTTAAACTCAACAAAAAATCCTGAAAATCTATTATCATCTAACAATTCAGTAATATCATCCTCCCTCACATAACGAGCCACGTTACCAAACGAACGTCCTTCAGGATCAATAGGAGCATAACGCATAGCATTTAATTCCTCTAATGCACTATCTGTCAACAAAGGATTCTTAAGATTGATGATTTTGTCATTTATTTCATAAAAATCACCCTCATAATTCCTTCTTGATACACCATTTACTATATTTTCATGGTATTTTAGAGGTTTTTTCTTATTAGATATACGCTCCTCAATTAATTCCTTTGCTCTTTCCTTGACTTCATTGACAGTAATTGGGCGTTCCTTAATTTCAGGCATCATTTCAAACAATCTTGTCTCGGATAAACCATCAATATTGCCAATATTATCAGATGTATCACCGCAAAATATCTTTTTAATCAAGACATTCTCACTTGGATAACCATTTAATTGTTTAAAATTATCGTATGTAACAAAACTGTTACTTCTTGGGTTAAAAATACATACCGTTGGGGATAAAAGCTGACATAAATCCATATCTCCCGATACAATAACCACTTTTTCATTAGGTTTCTTGTTCATTACATAATATGCCATAATATCATCACCCTCCGTATCAGGATCGCATATGCATCTGACGAATAACTCCTCAAAATATTTCATAAGAAGATGCTGTTCTCTTGCAAAATCCTCTTTAGCCTTAATTTCTTCAGGTGTTTTTTCCTTTTTAGGCTTATTTTTTGAAAAAATTGCCTTTTGCATGCTCCTTAACTTCTCATTATACGCTTTTGCGTAATCTGAGCCATTTTCCATATATGTTTCATAGTTTTTATCACGATTAGCTTTATATTCATTATAGTATTTATAACGCATTATACCGCTATTTTCGTCATCAAAAACCACATATACATAATCAAAATCTTTCTTCTTTAAAAGTACCTTAAGTTTCACTAAGAATGTGAAAAAAGTACCATAATGTTCGCCCCTACTATTAACTCTGCTATCCTTCTCTGAAATTTTCATCAGATTAGTCCCATCTACGATTAATGTGTAGATGGGCTGTTCTGCTAATTCGGGATGTTTCTCAGCTATTTGTTTTCTAACAGGTTGTCCCATTGTTAAATGTTTCTTTCCTCTTTTATTTGCTTTACACGCTCATCATTTGACTTCGTGCTAAAAGTAAACTTAAGTGTTTTAAGAATTTCCAACGTCTGTTCATTGAAATACTTATTAAGCTCCTCAACATACTCATTAAAAAGCTTTGTTTTACCCTCAAGTTCAGTGTCGGTTGTTCTATCATTAACCTGAAGATTAATTTCCTCGCCATCAGAGTCATTAGTTACTACGTTTTCCACCTCATTCTTAGCTGAATCAACATACTTACCAACTCTCTTAATGGATACCTCATAATACTCAGGATTAATCTCGAAACCAATATAATTTCTCTTATTGAGCATTGCCATTTTAGCTGTTGTACCACTACCACTAAATGGATCAAGAACAACATCTCCCTCTACACTCCAACTAAGAATACAATCTTCAGCAAGTTTTTCAGGGAAAACCGCAGGATGTCCTGTTTTGTCATTAAATGAAACGCTATATTTCCAAATATTATTTCTAAGACTAAACTCAGGGATTGGTTTAATATTTCCTGTACCCTTTAGTGTACCATCAACATCATAATGCGTCTTGTTACCCCAATTAGTCCAACCTGCCCACTTATTCTTCTTATCAGCAATTAAAGTGATGTCATTTCGTATCTTACCCTTCACAAACACAAACATATACTCAAAAATCTGTGTATATCGTTTAGAATCACGTCTTGCGGGGAAAGAACTACTGTTTTTCTCATAAATCATTGTATCATGAAGTTTAAACCCCTTCTCCATGAAGTAAAGCGCCTGTTTAAAAGATGAACCTGTTTCAGAACCATTAACAACGGCATCACCTACTACCCAAACAACAATACCACCTGTTCGTGTTACACGATAAAGTTCCTCAGCAATAGGCTTAAATACCTCAAAATTCCAATCAGTTACATCACCATATGAGCGAAGATTATCGTATGGACAAGATGTTACAGTCAAATCTATTGAATTATCGTCTAACTGACGCAAACCATCAATACAATTACAATTATAAATTTTGTTTGTCTCTAACATAAACTATTTTTTAAAAATTATACGCAAATATATACATTAAAATTGAATTTTACAAATAAGTCTGTAAAAACGTTTCCCTATCAATTATCTCAATACCATTTTTACGGGCCTTCTGTACTTTACTTGAATTTGATGTAATATCTTTAACAATTAAACATGTTGTATCCTTAGTGACACCATCACTAACACTACCACCAAGCTCAATAATCTTATCTGACATTTCCTTATCTCTAAATCCTGTCATGCAGAACACCGAACCTGTAAGTTTTCCTTCTGTCTTAGGCGTTTTATAATAAATAAAAGAAAATAAATCACTCACCTCAGTGTCATAGTCAAGATAAACATTAAAACCATTGATAAACTTCTGAGCTGTTGTCTCTTGTACACCCTCGATGTTACATAGATACTCCAAATCCTTATCCCATCCATCAGCATCAATAATTTTCTGAAGTGTTTTCTCACCTAAATCAGCAAACCAACCTGTAGCATGAAGAAAACGAGCAAAACAAGTCTCCTGCCTAATTCTATTAAGTTCAACTACAAACTTATGGGCACTAACATCACCCCATCCTTCAAGTTCCTTTAACTCACCAACAGTTAAATCAAATACTTCAAATGGAGAACGCTCAATAAAGCCATTATCAATCAATTGATCAAATGTCTTCCTACCAAACTCCTTAATTCCTAAAATTTCAAAGAATTTAGAAATTCTACCATACATTCTACCATCACAATCCACGTTATCACAACGTAAATCACACCATTCCCCATCATCATTCATAACCTGGGTAAGTTTACCCCCACAAACAGGACAATGGTCAAATAAGAAATCATTAATAGTATTCTTCATTATTGTTATGCCTGTTTCAGGTGTGTCCACTACTTTTAACATTTGACAAATGCGTTTGTTTATCGCATCTTTATAACGCAAATCATATAACTTATTATCAGTGAAATTCTCTCTAAAAGGGATATCAACAGTTTCAACCGCAACAATCTTAGGAATTACCTCCCCTGAACGGACAATTGTCACAGTCGTATCAGGATATAATCCCCAATCCCTAACATAACGCATATTGATAGCGCTGATTTTCTGAATATCAGCTCCTGATATATTAACAGGTTCTTTAAGAACAACAACAGGGGTTATAATACCATTTCTATTAATATTCCTCTCAATCCTATCAATAATCCCATCCTTTCTTTCTGAAAATGATGGATGTTTATATGCTATTGTATAACTTGGATTACCATTAGCCTCTACCCCATGTCTTAAATTAGATTCCTCAATATCAATGACAAGACCATCAATTGGGAACTTCTTTCTCCACTGCTTAAACAAACTAAAAAGAAACTCCTCAGTCAAATAGTCTACATTAGTAATATACGAATAATTGAAATTGAAATATTTATTCAACTGCTTTCGTTTACTAAGTTTACTACCCATAACCTCATATGGCATAATAGATAACGTATGATAATCTTTTACCCTACTTTCATCATAATCACCATTAATAAGTCCTGTTGCTGAATTTCTCTGTGATTTAGCTGTCGGATTATGTTTGCGAAAAACCTTCCACATTTTATTAGTGATAATAATTTCACCTCTAATCACCTCATTCTCTTCAATTTCAACGGGTACCAATCCTGCAAATTGTGTCTGTTCTGTACAAATCTGT
>JAEIGA010006882.1_pt1 | contig 17284 bp, 14 predicted proteins | sample 9270691 | NCBI WGS metagenome assembly JAEIGA01 (sample SAMN17057246, study PRJNA624740) | gut metagenome | biome: biome; isolation source: fecal sample | host: Bos grunniens | place: China: Xizang | collected 2019 | reverse complement strand
TTGTGATGCGTTTTCAAGCCCCCGTCTCAAGGCATTCCTCTGTCGATTCTCGTTTATCCAAGGCAAATTATACTTGTCTTGAGCAACCTCATCTTCAGATATCAAATCTTCTACAACTACATAAATTATTTTATCTAAAAAACGCGCAAATCTACTTTGATTTAATTGAAAAACAAGATCCTTATGTTTCCCGGTGTGCGTGCGTGTTGCCTCAGCTATAACAAACTTGTCAACGACAGCATCCAAAGTATTCAACCTGATTTCAAGCAAATCAAGTTCATTAAAAAATGTAAAACAATCGTAAACCATCGTAACCTCAATTCATCAATTTACCCATTATTACTGATTCGCGCAATAAAAGCCTTCACTCTTTCGCCGATTCTAAAGCGGCGCGATAAAATACAGCTCTTGCGACCAGCATCCAAGCAGAAAATAAAACAATACCTATAAAACCTATCAGAAGAAGAAGGCTGTATACAACTTTAGGACAAATCTCCATATTCGCCATGTACGAAGACCCTTCAAACACACCTGTTAAACCGGTCAAAATGAACATCAGCAAAATAACCCACCAGAACAAAAACGAAATATCAAGGCGAAAACGCTGCATTTTGAGCCCCTTCATAACACGAGAACTTTCGTCAATACATTTTGAAGCAGACCATCCAGGATTATCCGCCTTCAAATTCCACACTTGGCTATAGCGATACGCGGCAACTATACCCGGCACGATAAAAAGGAGCGACCACATTAAAATTTTAACCGTTACCAAAATAAAAAGCCACGCTAAACCAAACGGTCTTGCGAAATTAGAAAGCGCATCGGAAAACCATTTTTCATCCACATTCCTTGCGGCCTTAAGATTTACACTTGCAAGAGCGACGTATGTAATACCAGAAAATATCGCCGCTATGAAAAAGGAAAACAATGACGCTATATGCATCTGCAATGCCATTGAAGACGACGGCATTGTATAGAGAAGGTCTTGTGATGCGGCAGCGATTTTTGAATTAAGATATGTAGACCACGTCTGTATTCCGCAGTCTACATACAACCTCAGCATAAGCCTATTTACAACCTCCGATATACCGCCAAAGATCACCGCCACGACAAAAAACCGCAAGATCCACTTTCCCTGTTTTATGCGTCCCCAGGATTCTCTACGTATTTCAGCATTTGTCTTCATATAATTACTCCTCGTTTGAACTGTATTATACCAAATCTCTCAAATAGGCGGTAAAATTTAATGAGCGCGGAAAATTCCGCGCTCATTTTTATATTCACTATACCCAATCTATAAGCACAGGAATTTCACATAACAGGCTTACTTGAAATAGCGATTGAGAAGCCCTTCAAAGCCAGCGCCGTGACGAGCCTCATCCTTGGCCATTTCATGGACAGTATCGTGAATGGCATCGTAACCAAGCTCCTTGGCGCGCTTAGCGATTGTGAGCTTAGCTTCACATGCGCCCTGCTCCGCATCCGCGCGAAGCTGGAGATTCTTCTTCGTGGAATCGGTCACAACCTCACCGAGAAGCTCGGCGAACTTTGCGGCATGCTCGGCCTCTTCAAACGCATAGCGCTTGAAAGCCTCGGCGACCTCGGGGTAGCCCTCACGCTCAGCCTGACGCGACATAGCCAAATACATACCGACTTCACAGCACTCGCCATTGAAGTGATCTCTAAGACCCTGCATAACTTCAGCGTCTTCAACCTTACCGTCGCCGATCTGATGCTGGCACGCCCAAACTTTCTTTCCGGCAGCAGCCATCTGCTCCTTAAACTTAGCACCGGGAACGCCGCAAAGAGGGCATTTTTCAGGCGCTGTTTCACCATTATGAACATATCCGCAAGCTGGACAAACCCATTGTTTCATTTTTTGTTTTCCTTTCTTTTTTTAAATCATTTCTTCGCCTTGACGCCAAGGTCACTAAGTTTCATCGATATAACGCGCGAGACGCCCTTCTCCTGCTGGCTGACGCCGTAGACAAGATCGCTGCCCGCGATCGTGTGCTGGTTGTGCGTAATGATAAGAAACTGCGACTGCGCGAGAAACTCCTTAAGCTGCTCGACGAAGCGGCCGATGTTGGCGTCGTCCAAAGCCGCATCAAGTTCATCAAGCATACAGAAAGGAGCCGGCTTGATCATAAAGATCGAGAAGAGAAGCGCGACCGCCGTCATCGTTCTCTCGCCGCCGGAAAGAAGCGTAACCGACTGGGGACGCTTGCCCGGAGGACGCGCGATAATATCAATGCCGCACTCAAGAGGATCTTCAGAATTCTCCAAAAGCACTAAACGAGCCTCACCGCCGCCGAAAAGTTTCGTAAACATCGTCTGGAAATTACGATTAGCCTGCTCGAACGTCGTCTTGAACATATCGCCGGAAGTCAAATTGAGATTGTTTATAAGCTCAACCAGCTGGGCTTTCGCGGCGAGGAGATCCTCTTCCTGGGCCTTCTCGCGCGCATAACGCTCTTCAAGTTCACGGCACTCATCGATAGCGACCATATTTACCGGGCCGAGCGCCGCAATTTCCGATTGGAGACGGGCTACCGTGCCTTCAAGCTCTTCCATTGGAGGCACTACGCCGTTCTTCCATTTAGGATCGCTCTCTCGCATTACCGCGTCCGCAAAAAGCCCGTACTCATCCTGAAGATGATCATAGACATTCTGACGGCGCATCGTCGACTCGGCGGCTTGAACATCAAGCTTTGAACGGAAGTCCCTAGCCTGATCAAGCCCGGCGCGCCTTTCGGCAACGGCCTGATCAGCCGCCGCTATGCGCTCCATCATTCCCGCGCGCTTGACGCGTTCGTCATCCATCGCAAGATTGAATGAAGCGGCCTTTTCTTTTAATTCATCCAATTGAGAAAGAAGATCGCCCGACTCGTCGGTCAATCTTGCGATCGACTCCTCATAGCCGCGAATCCCTTCTTCACGGGACTCGACGACACGCTCCAACTCTTCACGCCTCAACATGGCCTGCTCGTTCTGCTGCCCGACAAACGAAAGCTCCTGCTCAAGTTGACTGGCGGCTATGCGACGCTCCGTAAGGCGCTGACTTTCTTCGATATTTGAAATCTCAAGTCTCTGAAGCTCTTCGGTGCCGGAGGCGACCAATTGAGAGAGTTCTTCGCGGCGGGCGTTCTTCTGATCAACCTCGCGCGCAAGATTTTCAAGTTGAACTACTAAATCCGCATTCTGCGTGCCCGCCTCGAACGAACTCTTAGGCACACGCAATTCAAGAGACGAATCATTGACTGAAAACGAAGCTTTGATAGACGGCGCACCGGAGGCGACATAAAGCCCGCCAAGCGCCGCTTCCGCGCTTTCACGGCAGCTTTCATCCACTTTTATGCAATCAAGAAAACGAACGCCACCTTCTCCGGCCGGCGATATAACGGCCGAGACGCTCTCCTCGTCGTCGATAACGGCTTGCTCATGCTTGATCCTAAGCTTCATCAGCTCTTCACGCTTCTCTGAAGCTTCACGATCGCACTGAACGGCTTCGGCTCTGGCGCTTTGTAGCGAAATGCGAAGTTCTTCTATCCGGCGCTGACCTTGGGTAAAAGTCTCCTCCGCTTCAACCAAGGAACATTTCGCGGCCTCAAGAGAATCAGTCAAAAGCTTAGTCTTCTGCCCGAGACTCTCCGATTGCATCTTGACTTCTTCAAGAAGCTGGCGGGACTGCGCTATTTCGCGCTTATCGCGCTCTGCGAACGCTCTATATTCCTCAATACGCGAAGCGTTGACCCCAATTACTTCGTGCGCACGGCGGTATTCGCTTTCTGCGGCCGCCTGCTGCGAAGCTAAAGACTGAAGTCTCTCTTCAAGCTCATGAATCTCACCATGAAGTCTTTGGGCCGTCGACTCAGCCTCCGAGACGATTTCCTGCGCTTCGAGAATGGCCTTTTCTATCTCCTGCCGATTGGCCGCGTTCTGCTCAAGCTCAAGATCAAAAGAGTGGATCTTCTGCTTCGAGACGTATATGTCAAGGTCGCGAAGCTTATCGCGCAGCTCCTTGTATTTCTGAGCCTTACCAACCTGACGCTGCAATGAGGCGATCTGACGCTTCATTTCTCTCAGGACGTCGGCCTCACGCAGAAGATTCTGTTCAGTCTGATCTATTTTTCTAAGCGCGTCTTTTCGATCGGCCTTAAACTTCATGATGCCTGCGGCTTCTTCAAAGATACCGCGGCGATCTTCAGGCCTTGATGAAAGAATAGCATCGATCTGGCCCTGAGCCATCACGGAATAGGAGCTTGTGCCTATGCCCGTATTCATAAAAAGGCGCTGCACGTCCTTAAGACGGCTCGCCTGTTTATTTATAAAATACTCTCCCGTTCCATCGCGATAGACGCGGCGGGTGATCGTAACCTCATTATAGTCGGTTCCAAGCTCTTTTTCGCAGTCAGCGAACGTGATCGAAACCTCGGCCAGGCCAAGAGGCTTTCGCGTATCGGTGCCGTTAAAAACGACATCGGCGAGTTTCGAACATCTGAGCGCCGTAGGTCTCTGCTCTCCGAGTACCCAGCGGATCGCATCGGAAACGTTAGACTTTCCGCATCCGTTAGGACCTACAATCGCGATAAGGCCGGGCTCAAAGGTGAGCTTCGTCCTGTCGGCGAAGCTCTTGAATCCCGTTACGTCTAACTGCTTGAGATACATCAGACAAGACCGCGCTTGATAAGGTGCTCTGCAATTTCAACGGCGTTTAATGCAGCGCCTCTGAGCAGCTGATCGCCTGAAACGAAAAGATCAAGACCCTTCTTGTCATCACGCGAGATATCCTGACGGATGCGCCCGACAAGAACATCATACTTCGCCGTAGCATCAAGAGGCATAGGATAGCCGCCGTTTAACGGATCGTCCACGAGCTTTACCCCATCGGCAGCGGCGAGAATTTCGCGAGCCTCTTCAGGTGTTATCTCCTCTTCAAATTCGATGTTGAGCGACTCTGAATGGGCGCGGGCGATCGGCACGCGAACACATGTGCAGGAAAGCTTCAAATCAGGCGCATGAAGCATCTTGCGCGACTCGTTAAGCATCTTGAGCTCTTCAAGCGTATACCAATTCGTCTCATCGAATTTGTCGATATGCGGAATAAGATTGTATGTGAGCTGATGCTGGAAGGCCTTAACCGTAAGATCCTTTCCGGCGACATATTCTTTCATCTGCTCCTCAAGCTCCGCAAGACCGGGTGCGCCGGCACCGGAAGCGGCCTGATAGGTGGAAGCGATGATGCGTTTTACCTTCTTCGCCTTGTGAAGAGGCGCCACGGCCTCAAGCATAATAGCTGTCGTGCAGTTGGGGTTGGCGATAACGCCCTTGTTCCAATCAAGATCTTCAGCATTGACCTGAGGGACTACAAGCGGAACCTCGGGATCTTGACGGAAGGCGCGGGAATTGTCGATCATCTTCGCCCCTGCCTTTACGACGGCATCCTTAAGCTGAATGGCGACGTCGGTCTTTCCCGCGAAAAGGACAATATCAAGACCGTCAAAACTGTTTTCCGTAGCAGGAAGAACATGATATGTCTCGCCCAAAATCACTTCGTCGCGCTCGCGGCTGGCGAAAACCTGAACCTGACCGTCAAGCGGAAAGTTACGCTCTTTAAGAACCTTGATCATCTCCGTGCCGACAGCTCCGACACCGACCAATCCTACTTTATACTTTTTCATTTTTTTGTTTCTTTCTTTTACTCAAATTCGTAATATTATACCAAAAACGCTTCGCCGCGAATCATCACTTGTCGTCGCTTTCTTCTTTTTCGGCGATGCGCTCTTTCGGAGAGCGCAAGGCAAATACCGCCAATTCAAGACCGAGGAGCGAGAGTACAGTCGCGGCCGTGGCCAAGGCGTACATACCGGCGCCCACCGTCATGCCGATGCCGGAGGACACCCAGATGCCGGCGGCCGTAGTAAGACCGTGAACGGCATGGCGGCGATCCATAATGATCGCACCAGCGCCGATAAAACCGATGCCGCTGACGATTTGAGCCGCTATGCGCGCTGGATCGCCCTCGCCGCCGAAGCCGTATTTCGACAGCAGCATCAAAAGCGCTGAACCGATGGTAACAAGAAGGTGGGTGCGAAGACCGGCCACCTTTGAGCGATATTCCCTCTCGATGCCGATCAGCGCGCCGAATACTGCCGCCAGCAGCAGGCGCAGTATCATTTCTCCGTCACCTATCATCAGGCTTCTTCAAAGTGCTCTTTGCCTACGCCGCATACAGGGCAAGTCCAATCTTCGGGAAGATCGGCAAACTCCACATTGTCATGCTCAGCAGGATCGTAAACCCAGCCGCAAATCTTGCAAACGTATTTTTTCATTTTATTTTCTCCTTTTTTTTGTCAATCTCTGTTGCCAAGAAAGTATCTATAGGCCGGATCGGACGAAACGTCTGTAAACTGATAGCCTATCTTCTCCAAAGCCGCGGCAAATTCCCGCCTCTCAGCCTCTGGAACCTGAAAGCCGGCCAGAACCTTGCCGTGATCGGCGCCGTGATTGCGATAGTGGAAAAGCGAGATATTCCACTTTACCGCAATTACCGAAAGAAAATCCATCAGTGCACCGGGACGTTCTGGAAATTCAAATGAATAGACTACTTCATCGTGAACGCCGCGAACATGGCCGCCGACCATATGCCGCACATGCTCTTTGGCGATCGCATCGTCGGTAAGATCAATTGTCGGAAACCCGGCCGATGTGAAGGTCTTGACGAGCTGCTCGCGCTCCTGTTGATCTTTGACGCTGAGACCGACAAAAACATGCGCGTGCGAAGGGTCACTCATGCGATAGTTAAACTCAGTTACGGCGCGCTTGCCGATCTTGGAGATGAACTTTCTGAAGCTGCCCATTTTCTCAGGTATCTGGCATTCAAAAATCGCCTCGCGTTTTTCGCCGATTTCCGTCTGCTCCGAGACAAAACGGATACGGTCGAAATTCATATTCGCCCCAGAAACTATCGCGACGCACGTTTCATTCTTCTTCGCCGTCTTTTTCGCCGCCGCCAGAGCTAGGGCTCCCGCCGGCTCGCTGATGGCGCGCGTCGCTTCGAAAATATCTTTTATGGCCTTGCAAAGCTCCCCGGTCGAGACGCGAATAATTCCGTCAAGATACTTCTTGCAAAGCCTGAAAGTCTCCTCCCCCGGCTTCTTCACACACACGCCGTCGGCAAAAAGGCCCGGATTTTCAAGAGTGACTCTGCGCCCGGCCTTAATCGAGCGGTACATACAGTCAGAGTCTTCGGGTTCAACACCGTAAACTTTTACAGAAGGCTTTACGCTCTTGATGTAAACTGCCACACCCGCGGCAAGGCCACCTCCGCCGATAGGGACATAAACGCTGTCGACTCTCGGGCATTGTTCCAAAATCTCCTTCGCGACAGTCCCCTGGCCGGCTATAACGCTCGGATCGTCATACGGATGGATGAAGGTGAGCTTCTTTTCTTTGACAAGTCTAGCAGCTTCTTCCGCCGCATCCGAATACCCGTCGCCGTGAAGAACGATGTTCGCGCCGAAAGACTTAACCGAATTTACCTTGATCTCCGGCGTTGTCACAGGCATTACGATAGTCGCCTTGATGCCGAGCTTCTTGGCGGAAAGCGCAACACCCTGCGCATGATTGCCGGCCGATGCCGCAAGCACGCCCTTTTCGAGAGCCTCCTTGGGAAGCTGACTCATCTTGTTGTAGGCACCTCGCAGCTTAAAGCTATGGACACTTTGCAGATCTTCACGCTTGAGCAAAAAACGGCAACCGTACTTTTTGGAAAGGCCGACAGCTTCTTCAAGCGGCGTTTCAACCGCCACGTCATATACGGTCGCGTTTAAGATTTCAGTAAGATAATTCATCTTCGCATTACTCCTCTGCCGACGAATCGAACTCTACGTCAGGGAAAATCTCTTTGAGTTTCTTATGGTAATCGGGATACTGCTTGGCCACCTCTTTAACGATATATTGGCAATTCGCGGCGGCCTCCGGCTGATCGGCTAGAACATATCTCAGAATAAGGGCCGAGCCTATCATCGAGTCGGCCCAGTCACGGAGATTGAGCTTGGTCTTCGGATTCGTGCGGCCTTTGACGATAAACGTGACAAGAAGCTCGTTTAAGTTTTTAGGGCACTGCACAATGAACTTCTGCCATGTAAAGTCGCGTTTTCCCTTGCCGTCAGGTCTCAAGCAATGGATCTCGTTTTTGTCTGCTGAAACGATCGTATATCCCTTGATCTTATGATGATCGCGTCTGAACTTATAGCCCTTGAGAGCCTTGATGAAAATATTCTGCATCTTCTTCATCGACTCAATCTTGTAAAGCTGTTCTTTAACCGCCAACTGCCCTTCTGCCGTCTTGAAGCTGTCGGAGGCGTACTTAAGCTGACGCTCGGCGCCTTCCCAGTCAAACTGGCGCACAATGCCGTCCGTAACCATCTTGTCAAACTTGGCCTTTATCTCGGACGTTTCCTCGGCGATCAGCTTCTCCTTGGCGGCACGCTCTTCTTCCTGGCGCTTTTTCTCGGCCTCGGCCGCAGCCTTTTTCTGGGCCTCGCGCTCTCTTTCAAGACGCTCGATCTTAATTCTCTTAATGCCGTCTCTTACAGCCTTCTGACCTTTCTGCTTAACGAATGTAGCCGTCTTCTTTATGTTTTCGACATCCTTCGAACTCTTCATCGTTTCAATCATATCAAGAAGTTCTCTCGACAACGCGCCAAGCAGATTAGCGTTATCTAAAGTATCTCCTTTAATCTCATCCGCCTCTGCTGCCTTGGCCTCAATCTCCTTGACTTTAAGACGAACTCTAAGCGAAGAGGCCATCACGGAATATGTGCGAGACCAAACCTCCTGCATTGCGACAATCTCTAACGGCAGCTGCGCCGCCTTCGCTTCGAGCGCCTGCGCCATGCCTGGAACAGGTGAAGCGATCTGCGCGGCGGAATTAGTCACAGCCTGCGGCGGCGCGTTCGTTGAAGCAGCCTGAGGCGGCGCGTTCGTAGCGACAACGACTTGATTGGTTTCAGGGGCGGCCGGAGGCTTTCCGAAATTGGCCAAATCCTCCATCGCCTTCTTCACTTCCTCGCTCACGGCCGGCTTTAAGAGACCGGAAATCTCCTTTGGCAAATGTCTTGAAAGCTCCGTCGTCGAATCTTCAACGAATTTAACGACTTTGGCTGTCATCGCATCGCACTCGTCAGCAAACTTCTGCGCCGCGACGATATTGTCGGCGATGGCCGAGCGAGCCTTTGAGATTCCGTCAAGAATCTGGCGCTGCTCTTCGCGCTCGCGCGCCTTCTTGTCGGAGATTTGATACCATACAAGACCTCCGATCAGAAGAGCGATGGAAACTATCACCCCCGTAACGACAAGCAAAACCTTTCCTACGATGCTGCCGCCCTCCTCCTCGTCTTCGTCAATATCCGTGTCGGAGGATTTCTCGGCCTGGGTCGCTGTGGAAACTTTCGTTTTTACACCCGTTCGCATCATCCCGGCGCGGCGCGTGCGCATCATCGTAGTGCGGCGGGCACCTTGAGCAGACGTCTTTGCGGCGGGACTCGCGCCCGACGAGGCCGCTGTTGAAGTCAAAGGCTTTTGCGTAAGGCCGCTCGTTAAAACAGCATTGAAAGCCTCAAGCAGAGACTCATAACTCGGGAAGCGCTTATCTTTCTCGATTTCAAGCATTTTCAAGATAAGCTCATCAATCGCCGATGTAAGCTCAGGGCGTATTTCGCTCGGCTTTTTAGGCGCACCCTCAAAGCGCTTCTTCACGACGGCAATAGGATCTTCACCTTCAAACGGCGCCACTCCCGTAAGGGCATGATAAAGCGTAGCGCCAAGCGAATACATGTCTGCACGATGATCAAGAGGCTCCTTTTTAACTTTTTCCGGAGCGATGTAATAGGGAGTGCCCCATATTTCATCTGTATCTTTCTGCATCGCCGCAAGACCGAAATCCACAATCTTCGCGTTGCCGTTAGCGTCAAGAAGGATATTCTCAGGCTTAATGTCGCCATGTACGAGACCCTGGTCGGTCGCACATCTAAGAGCCTGTGCGACCTGCTCGCAAATCTTCATTACCCTGGCGACATCGGTCTTTCCTGGGGAATTCTGCATGAGCCTAAAGAGCGAACCGCCGGCCACAAGCTCCATTGCGATATACGGCATTCCGTCGCAGATGCCGTAGCTGTAGACCTGCGCTATGTTCGGGTGGATGAGCCTAGCGGCGGCTTGGGCTTCTTTCTTGAACTTTTCGACAAACGCCTCGTCGCTGCCATATTCCTTGAGCATGACTTTAACGGCAACAGGGCGATCGAGCATTTTATCGCGGCCCATGTACACGCCGCCCATACCGCCGGCGCCAAGCTCTCTTTCGAGAAGAAAATTCCCGTTATCACCAAATACCGTCGGCGTTTGAATCAACTGTTCGCTCATATTGCAAGTCTCCTGCTCAAATGAATTACTTTACGCTGATGCGCGATGAAGCCTCAGAAATAAGATCTTCCAAAATGCTTGAAAGAAGAAGCATTTGACCCGAGTATGTGACATCGGCTTCCTTCGCCATCAGTTTCAACAAATTCTGCCACTTCTTAAGCATCTGAATATCAGCCTTGAGCTGAGCTGGTTTGGGATTATACATCGGATCTCTCAACAAAAGAGCCTTTTCCATCATCTTTCCAAGTGTTGCGACTTCACGATTTTTACTCAAGAAAGCATCAAACTCAACAAGCTTCTTTTTCTCAGAGGGAAAAAGTTTGACAAGGCGCTGCGCATCTGCATATGCCTTTACGGGAGAAACCGTAAATTCTATCGATATACGGAAAAGCAAATCGCTCTTATACTGCTCTATCGCGTCATAAACGATCTGCCCTTGACGGCTTATTTCAGGGTCTTTAGATTTAATCGCAGCCATTGCGGCAGCCGTCATATTCTTGATTTTCCCGCTCTTATAGTACTTGGCGACATCCGGCAGACCGGAAAGATCGCTTATGCCTGTAAGCGGCGTCCAGGCGGGAACTTTTCTTCTTGATAAATTAACAGCTTTTCTTACCGCATCTACGGAGGCCTCGGTAAGCTCGCCTTTCCATATAGATTCGCCACCTTCTGCCGAAAACACATACGCATACGGCCTTTTACGCTCAGTCTTATCATAATCAACACCGATAAGCTTTACATTATGATAAACCGGCATAACAGCCTTTGACCTTCTGCTTAACTGAGAAGGTTTTGGCTTCTTGCCGAAAATCGAAACGAATGAAATTGTCGAGCGGGGAAAATCCTCGTCGCGCAGAGTTTCCCACGAGCCGTTGCGGAGAACGACCTCGCTCAATGACTCGAACTTATCGGCCAATTTCATATTCTGCGCCAGCTTATCATCATTGTCGATTTCAATGACTACTGCGACTTTATGTCTGAGATCAGAGGCTGACACCATTCTTCCCGAAATATAGTTTTTCTGCTCAATCCCTTGCCAATCAGGGAAAGTCGCAGCTGATGCAATTAAGCCCGCGACACTTAATACTGTAAAGACAACTGATTTCATCGTATAATCCTCCATTCACTGAAAGGCCAGAAAACAACTGAGCCCAAACCTCGTAGATTCGCTCTGGGGACAGTCCCCCAGTAGCGGCTATCCAAACTGTTGTTGAAATTATCTCCGCAGGCGTAAAACTCATCCTTGCCCATCGTAACGCTTTTCGGGCCGCCGGGGATCGGATGCTCCAAAAGATACGTCTCGCCGGGACGGGCTTTCATGCGCTTTATGTAATGAGTTCCCTGCTGCAGCAAATAGCGCTTTTTATCCGCGCCGAGATACTGGCCAGATGGATGCTCACCGATGCCGGTTGTAGAAAAGATCATCACCTCGCCATTTTTCGGCTGAAAGAAATTCCATTTCCAACGATTGACAAAGACGAAATCGCCTAATGAAATTTCACCTTTCCAAAACACTTCACCCTCTCTTACAAACTTCCCTTCAAGGGCCATTATTGCGTCGGTCGGAATTTTAAAGGCCTTTGGCGACAAACCGACATAGACGTTGGCATAGCCGTCGCCCCTGGGAATACAGCGAATCGTGCCTGTAGAAGGCGCCTTCCATTCAACTGTGCGAGAGCCGGTCCACACCCACTTGGCAACCGACAGCGGAAAAACGTCCCACGCCGTCTTTTCCACGTTCGCCTTAGTATGATGCCCCCAAAGCGTCTCTTGCATCGACCCTGTAGGAATATTGAACGGCTCGTAAAAATAAGCGCGAAAGGCCATCGCGACCGAAATCGCGACGACCAATGTATCAAGCCATTCACGGCCGTAGTCTTGAAAAGTCTTTTTAGCCATCAAGTTCTGTAGTTTGGAGCTTCTTTGGTTATGGTGATATCATGCGGTCTTGCCTCTTTAAGGCCGGCGGATGTCACACGGTAGAACTTGCCGCGCTTTTGAAGCTCGGCGATAGTCTTCGTTCCGCAATAGCCGAGCGAAGCGCGAAGCCCGCCGCAGAACTGAGTCATGATCGACTTTACGCGGCCGGAGTAAGGCACCATTCCTTCGATGCCCTGCGGAACAAGATCATCCTCGGACTCGTTATCCTGGAAATATCTCGCTCTGCTGCCCTTTCCGTTTTTAAGCGCAGCCATAGAACCCATGCCGCGATAAACGACGTATTGACGGCCGTTGGAATAAATCTTCTCGCCGGGAGACTCCTCGGTTCCGGCCAAAACGCTGCCGAGCATGACAGTATCTGCGCCAGCCGCCAACGCCTTCGGCACATCACCGGAGATCTTGATGCCTCCATCGGCGATTACCGGTATCGCGCCGTTAAGCGCCTTGGCCGCGGAGTATACGGCCGTAAGCTGAGGAATGCCAACGCCGCAAACGACGCGAGTCGTGCAGATTGAGCCAGGCCCAATACCCACCTTTACAGCGTGAGCGCCCGCCTTTGCAAGAGCAACGGCCGCCTCACCGGTAGCAATATTGCCGGCGATGACATCAATCTTGGGGAAGTGCTTGACGATCCACTTCGTCATATCAATTATACCCTTGGAATGGCCGTGCGCAGAGTCGACGACGACGACATCCACTCCAGCATCCGCGAGTTTTTCCATACGAACATGGTCTCCGGCTCCGCCAGAAACGGACGCCGCCACGCGAAGACGGAATTTATCATCGCAGTTCGCGGATGAATTCGAATTCTCAACGATGCGCTGCACGTCTGTAAAACTGTACAACCCGGTGATGTGCCCTTTACGGTCGACGAGAGGAAGCTTGCCGATCTTGTTGGCTCGCATAATCTCATACGCCTTCTTAAGGGACGTGCCGGGCTTAGCCGTCAAAAGCGTCTTCTGCATGACGTCTTTAAGCTTCATCGCGTTCTGCGGCGCAAAGCGCATATCAGAGCCCGTGATCATTCCGACAAGGCAGTCGTTTTTATCCAATACAGGATAGCCGTTGAATTTAAGCTTTCTCTCCGCCTTTTCTCTTCTCAGGAAGCTAATGTCGTCATCCTCATGAAAACATACGGGAGAAGCGATAAGTCCGTTAAGGTGATTTTTTACCTTTGCGACCTGCTCCGCCTGCTCGTAATCTTCAAGATTTTTGTGGATGACGCCGATGCCGCCCTCGAGCGCCATCGCGATAGCCATCGGGGCCTCCGTTACCGTATCCATCGCCGCGGAAATAAACGGAGTTTTCATTTTTATGCGCGAGGTGAGGCGCGTTTCCAAACTCGCATCATCCGGAAGGAAATCCGCATATTGAGTAACGAGCGTTACATCGTCATATGTAAGCCCTTCGAACGGGAAGGCTTTCATGAATTCATCAAGATGCTTATTCATAACTCTGTCTCCATTAAATTATCTTATATTATACATTATTTTATGGATGAATTGCGCCTTAGAATTCAAGCGCTTCATACATCATTGCCAGAAACTCGGCGTATGTCATGCGCTTTTGCTGCATAGAATCGCGCTCGCGCACGGTAAACGTGCCGTCTTCCACGGACTGCGCGTCGACGGTAATGCACCAGGGCGTGCCTGCTTCATCCTGACGGCGGTAGCGACGCCCGATCGCGCCGGATACGTCCCACATCACATTAACCTTCTTCTGGAGCTTGGAAAAGATTTCGCGCGCGAGCTTATCCTGAGCTTCATCTTTCTTTATGAGCGGGAAAATCGCAACCTTGATCGGGGCGACCTTGGGGCTGAATCTCAAAACCGTGCGGATATCCTCTTTACCCTTGTCATCGACAAGCTTCTCTTCTTCATACGCTTCGCACAGGAGCGCCAACATAAGACGGTCAACGCCCGCCGAAGGCTCGATAACGTGAGGGACGTATTTTCCGTCGAAAAGATTCAGACAGAACTTCTCCGCCTCAAGCGCATCCTTCCCACGCTTAACCCAATCGGCCTGAACCTTCTCGATGAAGGCCTTTCTCGCGGCCTCGTCCATTTTCTTGGCGGCCTGCTTCAACGGATCGTCAAAAACGGTCTGCGGCTCGCCGGAATGTTTCTGATGCTGTGAAAGATCGAAATCGCTTCTCGCGGCAATACCTTCAAGCTCCTGACGACCGAACGGGAAATCATATTCGATATCGACGCAAGCGCGTGCATAATGGGCAAGCTCATCGCTCTTCTGCCAATATTCAACAAAACGCTCGGTCGGCAGACCCACCGCATTGAGAAATTTCTTGCGCTGCTCAACCCAGTACTTATGCCAGACTTCCCAGCCCCAATCGTCCTGCACAGGACCGTTGAGATCGGGATTGTCCGCAAGAGTGACGACCTTACCGTACATGATTTCCACGGCCTCATCAGGACGAATAAAGAACTCGAGCTCCATCTGCTCAAACTCGCGGCTGCGGAAAATATAGTTTCTCGGAGTAACTTCATTGCGGAAGCTCTTACCCATCTGGGCAATCCCGTAAGGGACGCTCTGACGCGAAGTTGAAGTAACGTTCTGGAACTGAGCAAAAATCGCCTGCGCCGTTTCAGGCCTTAGGTAAGCCGTGTTGGCGGCATCATCAATTGGGCCGACGACGGTCTTGAACATAAGATTGAACGGTTTTGGCTCGGTGAGCTCGCCGCCGCAATAAGGGCAGAAGAAGTCGCTGCCCGCTATTTTAGGCTGAGGCTTCTTGTTCTGATCGGCGTAAATATCTTTTATCTGGTCGGCGCGCATCAGTTTTTTGCAATCCTTACACATCGTCATAGGATCGGCAAATGTATCAAGATGGCCAGAGGCTTTCCAGATTTTCGGATGCATTATAATCGTCGCGTCAAGGCCGACAACATCTTCACGCCCGCGCACGGTGAACTGCCACCAGGCCTGCTTCACGTTGTTTTTAAGTTCGCTTCCCAAAGGGCCGTAATCCCAAAAGCCAGGCATCCCGCCATATATTTCCGAACTATGGTAAATAAAACCGCGGCGTTTGCAAAGCGCGCTTAATGCATCTAAGGAACTAGCCATCTTTAACCTTCTTTCTTTGTTAAATTATTTATTCCAGTCTACCGCAACACCTTTTTCTTCGATCGCCATGCGGATATTCGTTTTAGCTATCTGCATGGAATCGTATTTAAGGGTTAACGTCTTTTTTTCAAGATCCCAAACGTATGAATCTTTGTCGATACCGCCGTATTTTGAAAGAGCCCCTCTAATTGTGACTTTATCAGCCTCCTTCAAGTCCGGAAGCGTCAACGTAAAAGTTCTTACATCCGTGCGGCGGCAGCCTGCAAGCGCAAGCGCTATAAGAAAAACCGTAAAAATGCTTATTACTTTTCTCATTTCATATCTCGCTTTTTACTTCTTCGATCATTTGAAAAGATCTGGCGGAGCGTTATCCGGACCAAAGGGAGAAAGGTCTCTGAGCTCCTTGATTACTGGCGGCAATTTCTTGAGCACATATTCAACCTCTTCCATCGTATTGTACCGCGACAGCGAAAATCTGACGCTGCCGTGCAACGCCGTAAAAGGCACTCCCATGGCGCGTATCACATGGCTGGGTTCGAGCGAGCCCGACGCGCATGCAGAGCCTGTAGATATGCAAATACCCTCATCCGAAAGTTTATAAGCTATCGCCTCTCCCTCAATATACTCAAAGCTCACATTAAGCGTATTAGGCAAGCGCAACTTGGGGTCACCGTTTACTCTTACGTTCGGGCACGACTTCAAAATACCTTCTTCAAGCCTATCCCGCATCGCCGCAAGCGATTCTTGTTCTTCGGCCATATTAAGACGCGCCAATTCACAAGCCTTTGCAAGCGAGACAATGTACGGAACGTTCTCTGTCCCTGCGCGGCGAGCGCTCTCCTGATGTCCGCCGAGCATGAACGGCTTTAACTTGGTTCCGCGTCTCACATAAAGAAAACCGATTCCTTTGGGCGCATGAAATTTATGCCCCGACATTGAAAGCATGTCAACGGGAGTTTTTTTAACGTCTACAGGTATTTTACCTGCGACCTGCACCGCATCCGTATGCAGCAAAGCCCCATATTGCTTGCAGAGTTGAGCGATTTCATCCATCGGGAAAACAATTCCCGTCTCGTTGTTGGCCCACATTATGGAGACAACCGCTTTTTGGGAATTAGCGAGCTGTGATTTAAATTGATCGAGATCGAGACGGCCGAGAGAATCAACGCCGATTTCAACAACATCATGACCAAGAGCCTTCAGTCTTCTGCATGGCTGAAGTACGGCAGGGTGCTCAACTTGGGAAGTGATAATCTTCGCAGATGAACCGATATATTCGGCAGCCCCTCGTATCGCCGCGTTATCGGACTCAGTAGCGCATGAAGTAAAGATTATTTCATCAGGCTCGGCATTGATAAATTTCGCCACCTCTTCTCTCGAGCGTTCAACAAATTTCGCAATCTGTCCGCCGAAAGCGTGCATAGAACTGGGATTGCCGTAAAGTTCGCCTAAAAACGGCAACATCACGTCACGCGCTTCATCTGCGACTCTTGTTGTCGCATTATTGTCAAAATAGACTGTTTTTGTCACGACTTAAACCATATATACGCTATTAATGGGTAAAATCACCCGCTCCGAACGCCATCCTTCGAAGTTGAGTAATTATACCAAAACGCGCATAAAACCACAACTGCCTTAAAATTCTAGTGAACGGTTAGGCACCCATGCAACCGCTGTAGAGAGTTACTTGTGCTTCCCTTTCCGTCTTGCTTGCGTTCTTGCCTTGTCAACGTGCGGCGTTTTTTCGCCCAACGGTACTCGCCTTTTGATATGGGCGATTTGCGCGTCCTTGCTCCGCGGGCCCTTGCGGGCGGCTTCGCCGTTGCTGCGCAACCTT
>JAEIGA010006881.1_pt1 | contig 17285 bp, 20 predicted proteins | sample 9270691 | NCBI WGS metagenome assembly JAEIGA01 (sample SAMN17057246, study PRJNA624740) | gut metagenome | biome: biome; isolation source: fecal sample | host: Bos grunniens | place: China: Xizang | collected 2019 | reverse complement strand
GCTTAAAGTTCTGGATTACGCTTCTGACATGGAAGCACTTCAATCTTTAAGAAACGAAAAGCTTTAATTTTCAACAGATTAGCCATGCCGCATTAAAGATTAAAGATGAATATATATATCTTTTATTTATTTACATTAGTTATGATAGAGAGATTTTTTTCAGAGTAAAAAAATAGAGAGAGTATACAGTGAATACCTTTAAGCCTTTAATGCGGCTCGCGGAATTGATTGATTTTCATACGTTTATCAACATTAAAGATACATTAAAGATATTAAAGGAGAGATTCATCATGAGAAACAGTAACGGTTTCGGCTCAGTCATCAAATTGTCAGGTAAACGCCGGAGACCATACGCAGTACGCATCACAGCCGGGTGGACTGATGAGGGGAAGCAGATTTTCAAGTACATCAGCTATCACGCCAAAAAAGGGGAAGCTGTAAAGGCTCTACTTGAGTTTAACACGAACCCGCACGATGTGGATGCAGCTCGGATCACTTTCGCGGAAGTATATGAGCGGTGGAGTAAGGTTGACTTTGAAACGCTGTCGAAAGGTACGGTCAACTCTTACAGAAGCGCGTACAAGCACTGCAAGCCGCTTTATGGGAAAGTATTCAAGGAGCTTCGCAAAAGCCACCTTCAAGCCACGATAGATGCCATTGACGCGCCATCTATGCAGGATGTGACCAAGTTATTATTTTTGAAGTCATACAAATACGCTATGGAGAATGATATTGTGAATAAGAACTATGCTCAGTTTGTGAAAGTTGCCAAGAAAGAAGAAGCAAAAGAGAAGAATCCATTTACTCGCGAAGAGATTAACATTCTATGGGACAACTTATATGAGGTGAAATATGTAGACTTAGTATTGATTCTACTCTACACAGGAATGCGTATCGGTGAATTGTTGAATATGGAGAAATCCAACATCCACTTGGAAGAAAGATATATGATAGGCGGTTCCAAGACAAAAGCCGGGAAGAACCGAATCATCCCGCTGCACAAGCGCATAGTCCCGCTTATCGAAAAACGCATGAAAAAGTCTGATTCCAAATGGTTGTTCATCAATAGAATTGGTGCAAAATTGAAGTACAACAGTTTCACACAATATCACTGGGAACCGATTTTGAAATTAGTAGGTAACGACCACACACCACATGATACGCGACATGCTTTCATTTCTGAGATGTCAAGACTTGACACAAAACCGCTCGTGTTGAAAAGAATAGTAGGTCATTCCAATGCATCAATCACAGACCATTATACTCATTTAGAGTTGGAAGAATTGCTTGAAGCGGTCGATAAATTGGAATGAAAACTTGTATATTGTTTGTATACTTGCGTGTATATTGCGCGGAAAAATTACCCGATTTTCTGAGGTATATTAAGATTCATAGAAACGTCACGAACCCTTGAAAACATTGAGTTTATAAGGGTTCGCGAGTAGCCCAGAAAGGCGGCGTGTTCTTATCCCAATAAATACTACCACCCTGTCAAATCAAGGTTTGCAGGGTGGTTTGTATATTGCAAGTGTATTGTAAAGTTGAGGTGAAAATTATTTCAGTTTTGCAAATTGCAGGTGCATCCAGTCGTAGTTGCATTCTCGACCCAGCGATACAGCCCCATGTTTTTCCCAAATCTTCCACCACATTTCACACTCCGGTTTGCTGAGTGATGCCTGTGGTTTCTTCATAGCGTAGGTGTTTTTCTCTGCTGCAAAGTCGAGAGCGATGCCCCATGCGTGCATGCTCAATGCGCTGCCATTTGTGCTCTTGCGGTAGTTGTATGAGCCGCTGTACTGGTCAAGACCCAGAGCCTTGATTTTTGCTTGGCCGTAGTGTGCCAGAATCTCTTTCAGAGCAGCTTCCACGTTCGGAGCAATGAGCTTGTGAACCCGGATGGTCTTAACAGGCTTGCCACAATAGTAGAGCTGGTATGCTGGCTTGATGTTCACCAGATTTGATTCATCACCGGGTTTCCCGAATATGCTGTTTCCACTGCGAACAACTGCCTGTGTGGGGAACTTCGCAACGGCTTTGGTGTTAGTTACCCCAAGAGCAGCTGCAATGGCTGCCCACGTTTTCTGTCCGGCGATACCATCCACGGTAACGCCAAGTTTCTTTTGCACTAGCTTGATAGTCTCTTTCATTGTACGTTCACTCCTTTAATTTCATTCAAAATTGCTTGTGCTTCCTGTAAATAACTCAGCGCATTCACGGCACAATTTTCTGCCAGAATCTGCGCGTCAACCGCTTTTTGTGCAGATGCTTCAAACGTACTGAGCATGTCGGTGAACTCTGCTTCCGTGCCTGTGTAACCTTGTTGCTTCACCAAATCATAAGCAGACAAACCGGGAACACCCTGAGCACCAGTTGCTCCAGTTTCACCACGTTCGCCGCGCTCACCACGCTCACCCTTATCACCCTTATCACCCTTATCGCCCTTAATACCCATGACCATTACGCCATAACTTTCACCGGAATCAACCAGTGTTTTGGTGATGTGATATTCCAAGCATGATAATACATCGTCTGGTGCAGTAGAACGGCGAGATTTCAGCGTAATCTTACCTGATTCAATGAGCCATTCTTGTCCGGTTGACGCACGGCGAGCGAAAATGTCAAAACGCGAGTCATAGCACATGCTGTTCGTCTGACTCGGTATTGTTACCATATATTCATCACCCACTCGTGTGACGGTGAACTGCTGCTTTGTCGTACCGCCGTACACATCAAAATCGCCATTGAGCTTGATGTACAGCTTACCCAACTGCCCCTCGTAAAGTTCTATGTTCATGTGTATTTTCCTCCGGTTATTGGTTGTTTATGATAGCCCTCCAGATTCGTTACGCGCGGGTTCAGCTGTTTGATTTCGCGTTCGTTCAAACTCACGCGCTTGTCAATTTCATCCACACGGCGGTCAACATCATCCACTTTGCGGTCAACGTCATCGTTGTAATCGTGGAGCCGCCGTACTTCATCAGCTAACATGTCAATAGATGTTCGCAGCGGCTTGATGACGGTGTAGTTGACTACGCCGCAGCAGAATGAGACGATGGCAATCATCTCGACAATCACTTCAAGTTGTTCATTCATTTTCGTTCACCTTTGTAAGTTTGAAATACTGTTCCGCTTCCACGATAGAGAAGAAAAGCTTGTAGCCAAGCTCAGACGGTGATTTACCATCTGGTGAAGTTACCATGTGACACCAGTCAAGCATGCATCGGTTGCCGTTCTCATCGGTGTACTCACCGTATTCTGATTCTGTGACTTTGCACCAGATTTCATCAAGGTCTGTGGTAGTCACTCCACTTGTCGGCGTGCCGTTCCACTGTCGCGATACCGTCCAACCTTTCGCTGTTGCTGCGTCAATGGCCGCCAGCATGTCCTCGTCCTGCCGGTGGTCGATATGGATGCCGAGCGTCAAATTGTGAACATTACCATCATCCCATGTTTTAATGCTGTTAAGTATCATTAGCGCCGATTCCTTGTCTAATTTGCAATAACCAAAGGCACCAGCTAGACGTGTCGCTTTAGAAAAATCACCTTTTATGGAATATAGATTAGGCGAATTAAGACAAATGTAATCTGCATTCACGACTTCACCAGTAAATTTCACGGTTTGCAGCTTTGTCGATTTGAATGCTCGCTCGTAATTTGTACAAAGTGGGGCATCAACTTCCACATGTTTTACATAGGAATTATTACGCATAAACGCATAACAATTCGTACATTTAGGCAACGATATTCTGAAAATATCCACTGAAACATACTTGAAAAAACCACCAAATACATGATGGAACGGTGCAACACTTGTCATATTCGGTAACGGATATCCAAAATCTCCGCTCGGGGTCAAATCGTGAGTAATAATCGACCCATTTTGCACTCCATATGTTTCATTCGCTTCGGTCAGAACTGGCTCTACTTTCAATATATCATACAAGTTTTTACACTCTGCGTATTTATTGGCATTTTTCCAGCTAACCTCAATATGGTGATTATACCGCACCACCTCGATATTCTGAGGAAGTACGCGCTCCAGCAGGTCATTCACCGTAGCGAGCATGGCATCATCCAGACGGTCAGTGTGTAGCACCAGTTTGCCCTCATCGTTGATGTAGTCCATCACGAACTTGTCTTCACCGAGAACACCAACGAGCATCTGCTTCAATACTCGCCATGTATACGGTAGCTTTACGCTCAAATATGTAAGGATAGCAGCCTTTCGCTCATCCAGCGTAGCACCTACGGCTGGTGTGAGTCCGAGAATAGACTCCCAGCGAGCTACACCATATTCAGTAGCATCTTGCACGAATGAGTCTTGTAACACTCGATAAATGCAAGCTTGTAATTCATTGAACTCGGGATTTTCAGCAGCTGCAATCTGCTGGAACTCATCGGTATCACGCACCACTAGCGGCATGTAGTTGCGGATGTCAATCTCGCGCAGCTCAACCTCCGGCTCCGGTTCGGGTTCCGGTTCGGGTTCCGGTGTGACAACCGGGTATTCAACCGTGAAAGTGATATCAGGTGTCACGCGTATACGACCGATGTTAGTGAGAATCACGCAACCATCAGTATCCTCCGTTTGAACCCGCGAACGTAATAGTAATGGCGTGTTGTTCGTCCAATGCTCTGTTGGTGAAGTGAGTAGTGCTATTAACAATGCTCGCCCACGAACACTCGCACCATCAAATTCCCAAACATGTTCCTTGTCTAAGGCTTGAATGACACAATTTTTTGAACAACCTAAAAAAATCAAACCACCATCAGCCTGACGTTCCCAAAGACCCAAAAACATCGGGGTGGTTGTCATACCTGATGCCGAGGTGTTCGCACCTTGTATTACAATTTTTTTAATGAGACCAGTTACTTTTGGCACATGCGATGCACTCAACTCAACCCAACAATAAGTTGCGTTGTCATTCGTGCTCTCAACCGTGCGATATGTAAGTGTGTGATATTTAATTGCCATTGATAGTCCCCCTAAATACGAGTGAATCCTTATCCACAGCCAGATTGTCTGTGCTGTCGTTGATGCGAGTGTTCTGAATGTCAATCACGCCCGGTACGTCCAGAATTGCACTTTCAATGTGCGCGATGCGTACAATGATCGGCGTGCTGTCATAATTCCACGCTGCATTGTGTTTGCCCAAATAAGCATCCACAGCGGCTTGCACGTTGGCTCGCACATCATCCCAAGTCACGCCCGAGCTGAAAGTCAATGACGTTTCAATGTTCACCACAGTTTTGTTAGCCGGAACCACCGTCACGAAATGACCGATTGGAGCAGTACCAACGCCCTCGCCGCTGTTGGTTACTGGATCAATTTCAGTCTGGAGTTTGTCGATGAAATCATCCGTTGGCACACCGTTGTTGCTGTCTTTTATCACAGCCAACACGGTGCCGCCCCCATTCCATTGAGAACCAGTGTAGAGTTTTAACCCACCCACACCGTTGATAGACATGAACTTGTTTATGTAGTCAAGTCTGTTACCACCGAAAGCTTCCGCTTTCATTGCTGCAAAATATCGAGCACGCAGTGCTTCGGTGTCTTCTTCATCATCGCCCAGAATCGACACTTCAAGGATTTCAGCGGTCTGCAACCCATTGATGTAGTCGATGGGGATGAGTCGCCCGGTAATACCATTGGCTTCACTGCCGATAGTTTCACATTGCAGGTAGTACAGTCCATCCTCAATTTTTTCAGTGACAACGTAGTTCAAATCCTCGTGAGAGTATCGGCTGCCTATGGGTATTTCCAGTGTTGCAGGTGTGAATTGAGCCTTGACAATAGCATAGCTGGCAGGTTTCGGTGTGATGCCGCGTTCTGCACAGCGTTTGATAAGGTATGTCCGGCTGGCGGTATCTGCAAATGTTTCGTCCCTCGTGCAATCAATTGAGATGTATGCATTTTGGAACTCGACTGCTGCCGGAGCCGTAGCGTCATGAATGATTGCCCCCTCGCGCTTGTCAAACTTGGCCGGAACGCGGTCAAGCATTCTGCGTGAAATCGTCTCAAATGTCTGGTCTTCGTACATGGTTATATCGCCACCTGTGTTTGAATGTTTGCATCACCGTATATTGAGTGAGCTGTGAATGTCACGGACACGATACCGCGCTTTGATGTGTCGAATACAAAGCTGTCCACGTTTTCTGTCCTGTCATCTTGCATCAGTGCTTCTTTCACTCTACGCTCAATCTCCGGCACCACATAGGCCGGGTGCTGTCCGATAAGGTTTTTGAGCTCCACACCGTAGTTCCATGAATAAATCAGGTAGGTGTACCGCTCTGTATTCAGAATCTTGTAGACGGCCTGTTTGTAGGCTTCCAGATTGTCCACATAGCCAGCTACGCGCTGCCCGTCAATGTGCAGCTTGTATGTCAAGCCGGGCTGCTCTTCATATTGAAAAGCATCCGTCAGGTCATATGCTATCGTTGGCAGTAACTGGTCGCTCATAAGCTCTCACCTGTCGTTTTCGGTTCATCTATACGGTCGAGAACAATGTAATCTTGTCCTCCGCTTTTTCGTAATAATATCACCCTTTCACCAACAGTCAAGCCATTATGAATGGTGATGCGTTTTCGACCTTTGATATCATGCTTGTGCTTGGTGTCAAAGTCCGTTGTGCTGGCCGTAGGACTGCCATTGTTGCCATTTCCGTGCGTGTGAGTGGGCTTCAAATAATCATCCTCCACCGTTGCCCATGACACCGTGATGTCAACAGTGTGGTCTTTCACAGCATTGGTCAGAGTCAGAAATGCCGCTGACAGTGGCTTCTGTGAATCGAGCATGATTTCCAGCGGATTCACGTTCGTGACACGGCCATACTCCACTTCTGTGAGCATTTTATGGTTTAGGAACCGCTCGGTGTTAATGTTGAAAATGTCAAGAAAATCTGGAAGTGGTGTGTTACTCATAGAATGATTCAGCTCCGATCAATGTTAAGTCCATGGTATGCTCATCATGCTTGAACGTGTGCACAGCCCTGTCTACTAGCATGTGTTGCTTGCCGGGTAAGTCCCCCAAATACAAGTCCATATAAACACCTGAACCAGCGCGACAGCGGATGTCCCCATGATGGCCTTGAATTGTCAACGAACGATGCACTTTGTTGTACAACGTCAACAGGGCTTCTGCGTTCACTTTCGTGTTGCCGCCGTTGCTCATACTCTCAAAGTATTGCAGCACACCCCATTGACTGATGTGGTCATCATCCTGCACTTTTACCACATTGCGTTCTGACTTGTCTTCCGAATCTGTCAGCACAATGCGATTGTAAGTGTTGTTATCTATTGAGCTGGTATAGTCAAAGTTTTCCGCTGTGGTGTTGTCGATGAGCAAGTCGATTTTCGTGTCCTTGATGTTTTTGAGCATGATTTTACCAAAATCATCGTAGATGAAATAAAGGTTGCCAGTCGCTTCAACGGTGTCATCTATGGCATCCAGAATGATGTCAAACAAGGTCATGTTGTCCTTGTTGAACTTCGGGATGACATACCCGGTGTTGGCCACCGTGCCCACTTTCAGCAGGAAGTCATCCGCAATGCGGGTGAGCACTTGGTCAGCCCGGATGCCCGTGAAGATGTAGCTGGTCTTGTTTTTCAAGTAGCGCAACTGGTCATAGGCCGTCACCTTGATGTGGTGCTCCTTATCTCGCTGCTTAGTGAAAACGAACCCATAGAACACGTTGGTGTCACCGTACAGAAAGCGAACGTGAGCCCCCTCATTGAAATGCAGGTTGTCATCTTTCAGGACGGTGAATGTGAGCTTACCCGGCTCACCCGTGCGAGCGGTTTCCCATGTAATCCCCTCTTCAACAATAGGCTCTTGCACGTCCAACGGCTTGCCGTTCTTGTCTATCGGGATGATTTGAAGTGTACATTTTGCCATATCAACTCAACCTCAATTCTTGTCCGGGATAAATCTTATCGGGATTCTCCAGCTGGTTCAACTTAGCAATTTCCTTGTATTTCTGCCCGTCGCCCAATTCCTTTTTACAAATGTTCCACAGCGTGTCACCCTTTTTCACGGTGTACTTTTTCGGAGTCGTTTTCGATGCGGTACTGCGTTTGTTAGTGACCACGGCCACAGCAACCGTGGCCGCTACGCCCACAGCAGCTGTTGTCAATTTTTCAACGATGCTAAATGTTTTTGTGCCGTAATCCTTGTATTCTTTCAACAGGATTTTGCAATTGACATCAAGGCCATGAGTCGCTGCATCTTCTTCATAGTCAAAACTTTCAATCTGACATGTGATGTTGGTGAAGAATAACGGCTTATTGTCCGGTGTCATGCGCGTGACAATGAACTGAAACGGCTCTTTACTCGCTTTCAATTCATTCAGCAAGGGTATGTATAGCGTTGCTGTGTAGTTGTCTGCAATCGAATAATTCATCCACGGTGCTTTCCGCTGTGGCAGCAGAAAATCAAATGAGATTTCGCGCAAGCCGGGACTCTTTAACAGGTTGATTTCACCGTCATTGATGAGAATCTTTGTTGCGTTCAGTGATGGCGTTGATATGGTCAATGCTCCCGGTGTTACCGGGAGCGGAATGACTCCAAAGAAGAAGTAATACATGATTCAGTCCTCCGTGTTAATAGTGAACACCTTCTGCTCGTGCACTCAAGCTCTGTACCATTTGTCGACGCAAACGCTCGGTCACGGCATCAATATCCAGTGCGTTGCTGATGCTGTTGGTGTTGTTCTGGGTGATGTGCGTGTCAGTGTAATAGTGGCGATTGATTGCCTTCTGCTTAGTCAAATCTTTCATGAAGCTCAACTCACTTTCTGAACGGTCGAGCTGGTTACTGATGTCACCAGTGTTTCCGGCAATGTCACCTACACCCTTTCCGATTTTATCCAGAGCCGGAGTGATACCGTCACCCAGCGCCGGAGTGATGCCGTCACCCAGCCCACCAGACAAGGCTTTCCCGATGTCATTCAGACCATTAGCACCAGTGAGGTCAAGACCGTTCGTTAATCCGCCAGTGAGGTTCTTGTAATCCTCACCAGAGAAGAACGCCCCGACCTTATCGCCTAGATTGCTGCCCCAGTTGTAGCCCTTGTCATAGGCTGCACCCATGTCAGTCCACCCCAACATTTTATCGGAGTAAGTGGTCATTCCGGCATAATCAAAGGTCTTCCAGTTCACATTCGGGTTGAACGATGTTGTAGACTTGTATTGTTTCTTGCTGGCAGTCAAGCTGGCACTCTTAGCTGAATACTTACCCGCTGCACCAGCTATACCGCTCAGGTCAATATCCAGCAGGTCAGCCAAGGGTTGAATCTTCTGGGCAAGTGATGCCAGCTTGCTCAGCACAGCCGCAATGAAATTGTTGAAGCCAATTTGAGCATCAATCCACAGGTTGTCCCACCAGATGCCAATGTTGTCGAAGATAATGCCCATGTTTTCACCACACCAGTTCCATGCAGCAGCGACCCATTGAGCAGCACCAACGCCAACATTGGCCACCACTAGGATGCCGTTCCAAATCGCCTTGAGTACGTTCCACACGGTGATTCCAAGGCCAATGAAAATGTTGATGACAAGTTTGATGATGTTCCAAATCAACGCACCCAGCCACATCACGCTACCTGCGATTATACCAGTTGCGCTGATGGTGGTGTCTTTTGCCATGTTGATTGCTGCTACAACAATGTAGATGACCGCAATCAGCGCGATAACTGCCAGCACTACCCACACGACCGGATTCGCGGCCATAACCGCATTGAATACCGCCTGAGCAGCCGTCCAGAGCTTAGTTGCAGCGGTGCAGATACCAGTCCAGATTGCAACCATCATCAGCGGTGTTTTGATCGCAATGAAGCCAGCTGCAACACCCAACAGAATCGGTGCGATAATGCTCCAGTTATTCGCTATGAAGTTGTAAATAGCTGCCACCGTGTCGAATATCCAGCCCAGAATTGGTGATAGCACAGTGCCCACATTTTTGAAAAATCCGACCAGTCGGGTGATGATGTTGCCCATTTCATTCGCAAATCGGATGAACCGCTCGGAACTTGTGATTTTGCTGATGGCTGATAGTATCGGGCGCGTGGCCTTGAGTGTGTAGTTCTTGACCAGCGTCCACACATTACCCCATGTGAGCGGGATGCTCTTGAATTGCTCATTCACCTTATCGGTGGCAGCAAACAAGGCGTTCTTCACGATTTCAGCGGAAATCTCGCCGTCAGATGCCAACTGTTTCAGCGAGCCAATCGGCTTGTTGATATAGTCGGCTACTGCTTGCATCACATTCGGAGCAGCTTCAAATACAGCGTTGAACTCTTCACCGCGTAGCACACCAGCACCAAGTGCCTGTGTGAGCTGGAGTGTTGCCGAGCTCATTTCTGCCTGACTTGTGCCAGCGATAACAAACATCTTGTTCAGCGTTTCGGTGAACGCGATAGTCTCATCGTTGCTCTTGAAAATGTTGCCCGCTCGCAGACCCAGCTTTGCCACGGCATCGGCGGTTTCCATGAAGCCAGCACTTGACCGCATGGCCGCCTGATAAATCTTGTCTTCCAGCTGTGCAGTGGTCTGCAAGCCGTCATTCATCATATTCAAGCGGGCATTGGTCTGGGTGAGTTCATCAGCGGTCTTGATGATACCGCCAACGGTCTGAATGCCCATGTAAGCTCCCACCAGCATTTTGACGCTGTTTATCAGCTTACCCATGCTTCCAGTACCACTGTGCACAGAATTGTTGAAACGCTGCTGTGCGGCGGTGTTCTGGTTGATTTCGGTGTCCATGCGACTGATGGGCTGCAACAGTTGCTGGGCAGACATCACGCCTTTCTTGAAGCTGGCAGTCAATCGAGTCTGGTTGATGTTAGCCTGATAAATGGCTCGCTGATTTTTGTCAAGTGAGGTGAACCCTTTTGCCACGCTGGCGTTCAGGGTCTTTTGGTTCTTGGTGATCTCATCAGTACCGCGAGCAATCTTGGCGGTGTCTGACCACACACCCCGCATGGTAGTTGACATCTCACCAAGCTGCTGAACAGCAAGACCAATAGCTGCCACAACTTTATCAAAGCCCTTGTCAAGCTTTTCGCTCATCCCTGCCGCAGTTGCGGTATTGTCAGCAATCTTGTCAAGCGTAACGCAAGCCCCTTGAAGTTTTTTCGTGTCAATGACATGACCCGTTGCACGCTGCATCGCTCCGAAGTTGGCAATCGCTGTGTCCAATCCCCGGTTTATTTTTTGCAGCGTGGGGGACATACCATCGGTGAGTTTGATAACTGATGAAATTGTTGCCATGATGATATGTCCCCCCTTTTTATCTTTTGATTTTTGATTGTTCTTTTTTTAGCTCAGCACACCGCCAGTCGATTGCTGCTATCAGAAATGCTTTTTCACGTAAAGACATTTCATAGAAATCCCATGGCATGATGTGGAGCTCATGTAGGCAATAGTTGGCGTAATTCGCCAGACTATCGCCCTTTATCAGTTTTTTGCTTCTTCTACCAGCTTGTTGATGTCTTCGTCAAGGTCGTTCAGCTCTTTGACTTTCAAGCCAAGGTTGGCGAACTCACCGATAGACAACATTTCATTGAGCAGGTTGACTTCACCCACAACGTGGTATGAGTCTTGCAGAGCTGCATCTTTCAGGGGCGGGAACACCACACAAGCGGCAATGAGCTTGTCACTGTAAGCATTCTGGTCTACCTCTTTGATGCGGGAGCCATCACGCAGCGTCACCGTTTTGGTGCAAGCCTTGATGAGCTCGTTGTTTTCAGTTTTCGACAGCTTGCGAAGCTCCCATTCCATCGGATTGCCGTTTTCATCGACAAAGTTCTTAGAAACAACATACTTGATGTTAGGAGTTTGAAGCTTATTCTGTGCGAAAAATGCGCTAAATGTTGACATGGTTCTACGTCCTTTCTATGGTTAAGCGTTCAGCTTAGAATACGTTTCAGGGTATTCGTAGTCCTCAAAGCTGAAATCAGATGAGAACTTGAGAATGTCCTCGCTGGCATCAATAGTGACAAGCGGCAACTTCTCAAACAGGCAGTGCTTGAGAATGCAAGTCTGTTTACCAACTTTCGCACCGGGGTCGTTATTCGTCACCTGAATTGTCAGGCGCGGCATGACACCAGTTTCCTTGAACTTCAATGCCATCTTGGCGAAAATCGGCGTGTTCGCATGACATTCAACAGAACCCGTGCCAGTTGAACCAAGTTCCTTCTTACCTTTCATGGTTGAGCCCAGTCGGTCAACATCCGTGGTGTTGATTTCAAGGTCAGCAGAAAGGTTGATGAGGTAGAGAGCCAGTTCGCGCTCGCCTGTTTCATCATCGGTGAAATATGCTTCGCCGCGTCCACCAGCGATAGCTTGCCACCCGTGCATTACTTGTGTACTCATAGTAGTATCTCCTTATGTATGATTAGATTAGAGTGATAGTCATGTACAGTTTCTCCATGGCGCAGACAAAATCAAGTTCTTCTGTCACCACGGTATCGGTCTTTTCCTTGCCAGCAGACAGAACCAGCTTGCTTGAATCATAGTTTTCAAGCGTGCGCTCGGCTTCTTGCTCACGAGCAAGACTTACGATGTCAGCCCACAGGCTGGTGCGTCCCGGGTCATCAGCCGGAATCTTGCCAACGTACTTCTTGTTGTGAATGGTCGTGACTGCCAGAGCGTGCATGTCCATGCCTCGTACAACCTGATTCTTTGAGAAGTCCTTGCCCTTGATATTCGTGTAGGTCACAAACGTGTTGATGTCAGTGAGCACGCACACCTCATCTTCCACATTGTGGAACACGAAAACACCCTTTTGAATGAACTGTTCAAGTTCACTCTGCGTATAGTCAACGTCAATGGTCTGTTCGCCGTCATAGGTCTTGTTCGTGCATGAGGTGTTACCCTTGGCACCAGCGAGCGCACCAGCTGACCAATACAGTGCATTGGCTTGCTTAGCGGGCAGCAACACTACACCCTCATAATCAGGCTTGGCTGAATCACTGGTAATAACACTCTGGAACTTTCGATACGTGGTTTCGCGCATGCGCTTGGTGTACTCGATGAACAGAGAGTTCAGAGTTTCAGCATCGGTGTCATCCGGAGACACACCCACCAGAACGTTGAAGCTGTAAGACTCGAACTTGTCAAGTGCCGTCTGGTAGGTTGCAGTGCTGACAGTACCATCTTCACCCCCAGTCAGGGGCGTGGCAGCGGTCACAGTCAGCGTGGCATCTTTCTTCCAGCCAACAAAATCATTGTCTACAAGATCAGCAGCGGTGGCCACGGTCTGCTTGTCCACCTCAAGGTTGCCAAGGTCGGTGCGAACCAGCGTGACATCGAACAGGTCGGTATCATCCACATTCGTCTGAATGATAACCTGCATGCTGTTGCCCAGCTTACCAGCGCACTTTGCCGTTGCATAAGTACACGCAGCAGCCTTACCACCGCTGGTCAGGTTGTACACAAGCACCTTGTGAGCGTTCTTGAAAATCTCGCGGAACGGCATCAGTTCCGATGCCGTGTACGGATAACCCAGAATGTTCAGAGAGTTCTTCTGAAAATCTTCCGAAGTCACGGTGAACACCTTGCCTTGCTCACCCCATTTCAGGGCAATGGGCAGTGCTACAACACCACGCTCGCCAAGCCCGGAAACGGTCGTGGGTGTGCTGATAAAATTGATGTAGGTGCCGGGCAGCACCTTGTTCTGTGCGGTAAATGTACCTCCTCCAAGTGCCATTGTTGTGTCCTCCTAATTACTTGAGTTGATATTTGCCACTGAGGGCGTTGTTGATAATTTCCTTTACCTCTGCATGAGTGTACGATTTCTTGTCATTCAGCAGAGCGTTCAGCAGGTCAACGTGTCGTGCGTAGGTTCTCGACTTGACAATCTGCTTTTTCGTGAATGCGGGTGCAGCGGGTTCGGCTGCCACAGTTTCGACCTGTTGCTCCTGCTCAGTCTGTTTCGATTTAGTTGCCATTGGTTTGTCCTCCAACTTTTGGATTGTAAGTGATGGTTTCCATCGTAGGCTCCGGCTCTGTGATTCTCTTAACATACATAGAGTACGTTACAAAGAAATGAAGCACACCGTCCACGATTTCATAACGCATTTTAGACGCTCTACGCAAATTGTCAAGCACATTTATATACTCCACAGCCAAAAACAAAGATTCGGCCATGTGGTGCATTCCCGCCTTTGATTCATTATCCTCGTTCTGGAAAAAATGAATGTCGAACGGGTACGACCTAAGATAGTGTCCGGCAATCGCTTGCTCGCTTGTCGACTCAAGCGCGATAATCATAAAACACGGTTCCTTGAACCCCTGTATGACGCTTTCAGTATAGATGGTGTACTTGTCTCTAAAAGTTTCATAGAGCGCACCAACTATCCCTTCGATGACTTTGGTAATCATTTTAATTTACCCTCTAAGAATGTCTTTAATTTTTTCTCAATGATTTTCGGCAGATTCTTTTCAAGCGTGATTTCTGCATTGGTCAACATGAACTGACCATCCACCCAGCCTTTCTTTAACCGCTTGCCTATGGCCGGAACGAATCGACCCGGTGTTTGTCGGTGGCCGTACTCCACATAGGATGCGTATTTCACCGGGTTGATGATGGTGATCTGATAAGCATTTCCAAGATTCACCACAGGCAATGACATGCCGTAAACAACCGGGTCAACGCTCTTATTGCCAGTCCAACCTCGCTTTAGTGTACCGCCCACTTTACCAGTTTCTTTTGGGTACTCACCTGTCGGCGTGTTCGGGACGACCAATCGAAGCAAGCGAGCGGCCAGTTCTTTTGCGGCCAGTGTACAGAATCGTTGAAGCTCGGCATCTTGAATACCTTGCAACTTGTCTTGAAACTCTTTCAGTTGCCTGAAATCACATGAACCCCATTTTGCCATTATGCTTCACCCTCCAACAATGCCATCATGATTTCCTGATGCGTGAAATACCGGGCAGGTGCGCTGCTGCACTTGTAGGCCGTGCTCACACCGTCCCGCGTGACAATGATTTTTGAGCCGGGCTTCACCTGCACATCCGGGCTGATGATGAGTTTTGAAAGCAACTCAATGCTCGGCACGTCACCGGATGCAGCTGGTGCAAGCGTGTTGTACTTGTGCGACACCCGGCACGGCACGTTTTCACGCACTGTCACCGCATGATTCGGGTATGTGATGTGTGTCACCGGGTCTGTCACGCTGCAATACTCGATGATGCTGCACGTGTCCACATACAGCCGTTCAAGGTCTTTTTTGGCGAATGACAAGTCCATTGTTACCACCTCAGCTTTCGATGAGCGATTAGGTCTGACTGATGCCCATGAATCATCTTGTCCAGATAGGCATTGAACGTTGCTTCCCGGTCAGTGGTAGCATTGTATTCCACGGTGGTGTCACCCTCGGTCAGCCGCTTCACAATAGGCTCAATCAGCACGCTGGTGAGCTGTCCCATGGTCTTCTTGGCCAGCAGGAACTCACCACACACCATGTCCACCTGCACAGTTTCCAGACAGGCCGGAACCTCGCTGATGTTGCAGAAATGTTTGATGTGCTGATTCACCTTGTCGATGCAGAATTGTAAGGCAAAAGTATCTTCCTCGGTGCAGGTGTACCCCAGTGTTAAAAGGCGTTCTTTGACTGTCTCAATCATGAATATCCTCCTATTGAAAAGGGGGTTGAGGTTCCCCCCAACCCCCTTTCAGGTTTAATCAACCAGTGAGATGATTCGTGCAATCGGAATGTCCTTGTGATTAACAGTCTTGAACGCATCGCCCTCAAGGCCGTTGTTGACCAGCGTCCAGTTCGCACCCATAGCCAGCTCAGCATTGGTCGGAGATACCTTAACCTGAGACTTCTTGGTGTAACTGATACCATACGGCATGAAGGACTTACGCCAACGAGTGATGAGCGAGGTAGTACCGCCGCGCTCGAACGCGTTACGCACCATTTCAAATGAGTCCTTCAGCGGAATGTCAGCATTAAGGAATGCACCCGTACCGAACAGATAAGTGGTGTACTTACCATCTTCGGAAACAGGCATGCCGTCATCAATGATGACTGAGCGACCATTCCATGTTGCCATCTGGAGAGAACGCTGAACACCCTGAGCATCCGTGTATTTCAGGTACTCCACAAGGTTCAGGTTCTGAAGACCAGTAGCAACGGCAGAGTGCATGATGGCCATCTTGAAGTTGTCGCTCTTGTCGCCGCTGGCCTTCTGAATGGCATTATTCAGTGTGGTAGCAGACACCTTTGAGTCAACTTCGCCAGTGATGTCATATGTGTGATTGTTCACAAATTCAAGGTTGGCTTCGCCAGTCATCGAGAAGATACCCTGAAGGATGGAAAGCAGAGACTTAGTGTTCTGGCAATCCTTGTAGTAGGGAATCTGCTTGATGTCGTTGTCAGTGAAGTCACCACCTGCGGTCACGATGCTTGAGAAGTCAGTTTCCTTCCAACCCTTCATGCGGTTGAAGCAGATGCAACTCTGCTCAAAGGTATCAGAACCAGTTGTGGTGATGTCAGTGTCACCATCAAAGTTCTGAGCATCGCCGCCAATGTTACCGTAGAACGGAATCGTACCGAAGTGCGAACCCGTTTGAGAATTGAACAGATTCATAAGGCGGGCATCAGTTTTGAGAACGCCGCACTTAATCATCTCGTTCTTGTGTTCCTCCGGGAAACGCTGTGCGTAAAAAGCAAATGTTTCCGGGTTGAATGTCTTTGCGTCAAACTTCATAGTTTTTCACCTTTTTTTGAATGTTTTAGTTGATTGACGGCAGGACGCCGCCGCTTGCGACATAGGCTTCCAGTTCAGCCATAGTCATTTTGTTCGGGTCTTTCGTAACGGGGTCGCCATTACCTTCACCCGCTTTTGTGCCTTTGATGGTCGGCTTAACTTCACCATCGAACATGTACGGATAAGATTCCTTCAATTTAGCAATCTGATCGTCTAGTCCTTTGATTTTGTCACCGTCCATCTCAACACCATCCAGATTGAGCTTAACGCGCAGCATGTCGATATCCTTCACCTTTGCGTTAGTCAGTGCAAGATTCACAGCGTGGTTCTTGACCATCTGCTTGTTCTCGTCTTGCAGCTTTTCAATCTTCTTCTGAAGTTTCTCGGAATCACCAGCGGACTTCTTCAGTTCATCCAGCTGCTTGTCTCGGTCAGAGACAGTCTGCTTGTATGTACCGACCTCACCCTCAAGAGAAGTAATCTTCTCTTTCAGAGCGTTAATGTCCTTACCGTGCTCTGCCATGATTTTGTCGATGGCATCGTCACCAAGTCCCAGTGATGTTAGAAATTCT
>JAEIGA010006880.1_pt1 | contig 17287 bp, 22 predicted proteins | sample 9270691 | NCBI WGS metagenome assembly JAEIGA01 (sample SAMN17057246, study PRJNA624740) | gut metagenome | biome: biome; isolation source: fecal sample | host: Bos grunniens | place: China: Xizang | collected 2019 | reverse complement strand
CCTTTTTGTCGGTGATTTTATCGGGAATGATTACAGGAAAGTATTCACCGTTTATTTCGATTGCAGGGCACTCGATTTCACCTACTTTGATTGTTTTCGGATGTTCTTGGGGTTCGATGCGTTCCATTGTCAATACTTTCTAGAATGTCATGTTTGCCGTGAAGTTGTCTCCGACTGTTAGGTTTCCCGCTGAAATGAAATATGTAGTCGAAGCGCTTGCAACCGAATTTCCACTGATGAGCCCTAACACGTTTGTATTTGCCAGGATTTGAATCGGGGTTGTTGTGCCCTTCGTGTAAAAGACGTTTCCTACGATGTTGATGATCTGCGCGTTAGCCGTGCTACCCAAAGCAGCTACAATTGCACCCGTGCTCTCATTTAACGTTTTGAACGTGTTTCCGCAAATTTCAAACGTACCCTTGCAGGTGCCGCTAATGGTTACAAGACCTCCCACGTGTCCGGGGTTTCCACCTGTCGGGGTAGCTCCTAGAGTGTTGCATAAGTTGTTTGCAACATGCGCGCTTGTGTTTTCGTCAATGGTTCCGGTGAACATGACAAGGTAATCGCGGTACAATGCCGTTTGGAAAACCGAATTTCCCGAAATGTTGACATTGTCCGAAATGCCGATGTAAAGGCGTTTGCTGTAATCGACGAAATTGTTCACCAGTGCCAGGTCGAAAATTTCCGTATAGCTCAAAACGTTCGATGCGTTGACCAACATGCCCGCAATGTGGAACCGGTTGTTATCGAAAACGTAACCGCGCATCGGCTCGTTGGTCGAAGGTTGATTGATCATGATCGATGTTGCAATAATCGAAGAGAACAGGCTGTTGGTTACATGCACGTTCCTTCCTTCAATGCCGAATACGTTCCAAGCATTGTAGAACACGCAATTGTCGAATGTGTAATCGATGTTGTAACCGTGATCGATTGCATCGAGGTAAATTAGGTAGTTTCCCGAATTGTTGCCGGATTGCGAGAACATCATATTGGAGAAATTGTTTCCGGTTCCGTGGCAGATGATGCAAATTGCATTTGTGAAATCGTCGAAATCGAAATGCAAGCTTGGAACGTTTTCGGAACGTTCCCATGAGGTGAACTTGCAATAACTGTTGTTGATGATGAGCGTGTCCGTGATCTTGTAAACAGGCGATTGCAAAATGCAAGTCGATCTGTCGGGCATTGCGGTCAGCATGTCCTTGAATGCTTGCGTGTCATCTTCAATGCCGTCACCGATTGCGCCGAATTGCTCGGGTGTGTAGTAGTTGAAATAATCGGTGAAAACCGCATTCGAGATTTTATCGCGCGTTACTGCCCCGTCTGCTATTTTGCTTGAAGTTACAGAGTCGGGCGCTAGTCTGTTTTCCGTTACCCAAGAATCGGCATTGATCGTGTCTATTTCACCTTGGAGCGCGTCCATTGCGTCTTTGACGGTGTTTTCCTCCCCGAATTCCCCTACGGGCAACGCTTCGGCAACCGCTTCCAGATCGGCTAGCAATTGCGGTTCGTTTTCCTCGAACCATTCCTCTATTGCATCGACGATGTAATCATTCAATTGCCCGTCCTCGATTGCCTTCAAGCGCGCTGCAATGTCATCAACGTTCACGCCGAGGTAATCGGCATATTTGATTACCTTTTCAAGTTGCCTGCAGATTGCGTGAAGGCGTTGTTCCTGGCTCCATGCGTCCCAATACAGTTTTGGAATCGACCACGTTGCAGGATTCCAAAACGCCCAACGTTTGACGTACCTTCCCGTTTCTATTTCGACGTATGACATTGTTCAAATCCTTTCTAAAGGCCGTTTATGTAACTAGTATACATACTGATGAACAAAACTTCTAATTCGTCTGCTAACGCCGCGTCAACGCTTCTAAACCCGTTTCTGTATGCTTCGAACGATTCAGCGGGATTTTCCACTTTGATTCTTTCGAATTCCTTATCTTCCCCGCTTGTTATGTAATCGGAGTTTCCCGATAACAACGTTTCCGGGTACATGCTTGAAATATGCCGCTCCTTGTAGTATTCGTTTTCGCCCAACGGAGCCAAACCGCTTTCAACTTGCGCGTAAAGCGGCTTGTATTTCGGCATCAGCTCATAGACCAACATGCGCTTCAACGCGACGAACCATTGCAGAGGTGGTAGCATGCTTATTTCCCTGAACATGAACCTCTGTTCGAAGTATTCGCAAAACCTCGTGTATTGTTCGCCGTCGTATGCGGCATCCTCCCAGTCAAGCTCTGGCCGCGACCAATCGAAGGCGCCCGATTGCATCAATTCGCATAGCTCGACCGTGTAAACAGCATGGCTTTCCATTTGCCCGGTGTAATCGAGCATTTTCGAAACGTTCCAATCGTTCGCATCGAACGTTTCCCATTCCTGTCCCATATGGTTCGGCGGGTATGCGTATTCGGGTGCGTTGTAATCCTCGTATCCGTTAACGACTTTTCCATCTTCGATGATGTAGTTGAAATCACTCATTTTTAACACCGCCCGTCAAACCTTGGAATGTGTCATCTTGGCTTAAGATGACCTTGTCTTGTGCCAGTGCTTCGAGGTTGTTCTCGTAGTTGAAATTGTAGCTTTCGAAATCGTCGTTGAAATAGACCTCGATGTTCAATCCGAACCGCTTGTTCAACTCGCGTGCCGCTTGCCGTCTCGCATTCAGGCAATCGAGCAGCATGATATTTGTCGGTGCCGTGTTCGCCGTCACCTCGTGTTCTATCATGCGCTCGCCTTTCTCGAACGCAAGGTGTGGAATGCCGAGGTACAGCAACGCATCATAGAACACGTTCTGTTTTCCCTTTGCCAGTTCCTCGACGATCAGGGGAACTTCGGTATCGATTTTCGTGACGTTCGCCGCAAGATCCGCGAAATTGGTATCGCCCAGAATGGCCGGCTCGTTACCTGCAACCTGTTTCAGCATGTTCGCCAATTCCAATTTCTTTTCCTGCGGTGCGATGAAAACCATCGGTTTGTGCTGATGGAATAGGTTGATGTCCTCGGTTCGCTCGTAATGCGTGAGCTTGCGCGCGTAGATTTCGAGCGCGTTCCAAGGGTTCGAACGCGAGAACGAGTAATAGACCAACTCGCCGTTATCGGATGTAACATCGTAATTCGTCTGGTCGTAACCGGTAGCGCGCCACCGAACGGGAATCCCATATGCGTTGAAATCCCCATACGGGGATGCAATGAGCGATTGCCATACATCGGGCATGTTCTGCGCGTGGCAGATGGTAGCCACGCCCGTCCTGTGCAACGTCATTTCCAAGAATCGCTCGTCGCACGTGTCGGGTAGGTTCACCCAACGGAAACGGTTCATTGCCAACGATAGCAGGATGGAAAGGTTCTTCGCTTCCGCGCGCCTGTTGTACACGTCCGATTGCCAGAACTCGCCGCGCTTGTTGCGCGCCCTATTACGCGATTTGCCCATTTTTCACCGCCTCCAACCGCGCCAACGCAAGCGCTGTTTGTGCTTCGAGGTTTGCGACCGCTGCGTTCTTCACCGCTTCGGCTTGTTCTATCCTTGCCAACGATTCCGCTTCGGTTGCTGCGCGTTCCGCTTCGTATTGCGCCAGTAAAACGGATTGCCACGATTGCCAACGTGCGAACAATGCAACATCTTCCTGGGTGATCTCCTCGTCTGGAATGCTGTTGTTCGCCAGTTTGTTGATACGGTCTATTTCCTCGTTAGTGAACGTTTCCGCATTCTGCAAGATGTTTTCAAATGCCATGTTCGCCCCTTACAAGTTCTCATATAACGTTATTCTACCAATATCATCGGGGTTCTTCCAAACCGTCACACCGCCGAACAGGAAGAACCTCAGTTTATCGACGTACATATCGGGAATCTGCAACCCCTTTACCCAGAAATCAGATAGTTTCCAATATGAGAAATGTTTCATCGGGCACCAGTTGCCGTCGAATTTCCATTGTGCCCCGTATGAATAGCCGTATCGCAGGAAATCGTCTCCACATTGACGAATGGTGTAATCGTCTTGGGTGATGATGTTGGAGAACAATGCAAGCGGTCTTGAAGTCGCATAATCGCCGTTTGCGAAGTCCCCGAATGTCGATGGAGCACCGATTCCCGCTTGCGATTGCTGGTTTGCAATGGCGCTGGTGACGGTTGATCTGTCGCGCGCTGCATTCGCGTACATCGTTGCGCTCGTGTTCGCCGCGCTGCCCGTTGTGCATGAGTTCTGCGCGCTTGCTGTTCCGCTCGTTGCAGTTTGCATCATCGATGATTTTGCGTTTGTCGAAATGTTCGAATTCAACGCTTGCATGTTGTTCGATATTTGCGCGTTTGTTGCCTGTGTTGATGTTAGCGCCGTTGCAACGCTGACGCTTGCCATCGTTCCCGCCGCGCCGATGATGCCACCAGCAACAGATGCTATAGCTCCTGCAACGTTTCCGCTTCCGATTGCGCCGGCTGCGCCCTGCGCGACCGATGAAACCGCGCCGATCGTGGCTTGTTGTTCTGCCGCTTCAATCTCCGATGTGGCGTTTTGATCAACAATGTAGTTTGCACCTGCAGCCGCTGCGCTGTTGTAGGTGGTAGTGACATTTGCATCGGTTGCCGTCGATGTGTTCGAAACACCTGCAATCGTGCTGGTAGCTGCAGCTTGTAACGCCGCATTTGATGTAACCGTGTCGGCGTTGGCCTGTTGGTTTGCTTGCGCGTTCGCCGCTGCAATGTCCTGTTGCCGTCTGTCGAAATGCGTTGCATAATCGTTCACATCTGCTGCGCTTTGGGTTACGGCAAACGTCGGAATATCGAGCGACAATAGAAGATCGTGCCAATTGCCTTGAATGGGCATGTTGCGTGATGTGGCATTGACAAACGAAACGTTGCGCCGCGCCGCTTTTCCGACGCTGGAAACCTGCGCGTTTATCTTCAGCCACGGATAAGCCAACGAAACGCAATAGTCAAGTTCGATTTTCCCGTTCGTGTCCTCTATGCGAATGTCGGTTTCGTTGCCGTCATTGTCGGTCATCCTGATGAGCGCATAAGGGAACGTGTACAGTTTTGCAACTTCGGCATATTCCGTCGGATAACCGAAATCGCTTTTTCCAATTGCATGAACGGTTGCGTGCTTGTAATCGCTCGATACGTTGTAGCAGGTGTACCCGCCGAACGTGAAGGTGCTTCCCAACGTCACCATGTTCGCCGAAACGAAACACACCGCCTGAACAGTTTGAATGAACTGTTCAGGCGCTGCGTTGAGAAACCCGCTTAGAGAACCCGCCGCGACTGCGAAAGCATGGTACGAGGGAACGCCCGAAACCATTGTTTGCGTTGAAGGCGTCCACCATGAATTATCCGCTTTGCTTCCCCAGTTCCCGCTAGGGTTCGCTGTCGTGATCACAACCGCATACATGTTGCCGGTATTGAAAACGTGTTCATGTGTGCTTGTCGTTATCCTTGGTTCCACCGGCTCGTTTTCCTCGGGTGCTAGAAGGTATTTGCAGTTGCGAATGGGATTTTTCAAATAATCGGAAACGCTCGTTTCATGCATTGGCGCATGACCGCGCTCCAACATCATGTATGGAATGTCCATATCGTAAATGAACGTCTGCCATGCGTCATTTAATAGATGTAGTTTCGTGCTGTTGGGACTTAGGAATTCGACCTCGCGCACAAACCAAAACCACGCATCAATGCCGCCCGGCTGTTCGTACATAACAGGGTTTTTAGCACTTGCCATCGGTTCATAGAAAACCGCAATGTAATTGTACCGCGCTGCCACATCATATGGAATTGGAACGACAATTGCATTGTCCCTATGAAGTTCCCTGTACTTGGTTGCGAACCTGAAACATTCGTTTTCGGGGATATCGTCAAACCATTTATCACGAATTGTTTTCGTGCCGAAATGAACTACGTTGCCGATGCCCGAAATAGTGCGGTTCCCTATATGCGCTTCTCCCATGTCCCAGGGAACTTTACATAACGTTATGTTCATCTGAACTGTATCGAACTTCGAATAATCATATGAATTATCGTATTGATACGTTCTTATGTTCGATACGTCGGGAAACGAGCTTTCATTGCCGTTCGCTGTCAAATGTGGAAACCTGCTCATATATTATCCTTTAACCCAAACTGCAACCCATTTATATGTTCTATTGGAACGCCATAAAATAGAATTCGAACCCGTCCATGCATAAAACCCGCTTGCTATGATCCAAGCGCTCAAATACGATGTGCTTGTCCCGTTTGTACCTGTTATAGGGTATGTCGTTTGCGTGGGATTGTCCGCCGATCTGTAAACGACGGTTGCCGTTGCCAAACGTCGATATGAGCTGACATTGCTTGGAATGGCGTTATTGTAAGTGACGAAATTGCATATCGATAGGCCGTATGCCGTGTTTTGAGTCGTATCATCTGTGTTGGTTACATCGACTAGCATTAAAAGCGTAGGCACATCTGCGTGTACATCGGAAAACGAAACGAATTCCTTTGCCGTGTTCTGACTAGGTTGCCAAGTTCCCGTTTCGTATTCCAAACCGACAATGGCGGTTCCCGCCGTTTTCGTTCCCGACGAATTGAAAAACAGTTTGCCGTTCCTTACATCGGATGCCGTTGCGGTAGTTCCGCTAACATCGGTGAAAAGAGCCGTTCCACCGCCCGATTTCGGCAATTCGACGGCGGGAACGTCGTTGTATACCACATCAAGAAGTTCTATATCTTGCATGGTTCGACCTAACCGATCGAAAGAACCATCGAAACGCTATCTTGCGAAACCGATACCATTTTGAGCGAACCTGCCACGCCCAGAATCGTCTTTCCGTTCAAGATGTTCTGCGCCAAGCAGTCCGACACGCCGCCCAGCGAAACCGTGCCGCCCGACGTGTACCCAGCGGGAATGGTGACGGTTCCCGCTTTCGTGCTGATCGTGCCGCCCGTTGCTCCGTTGTTCGGCATTGAGCCGGATACTTCACCCGAAGCGCCGAACATGGTTTTCCTCGTAAGGAGATCGCCCGTTGCTCCTGTGCTATCGCCTGTATAGTAGAACTTCGCCGTACCGCCCCCGCTTTTCGGAATATCGACCTCGGGGACGTTCGAGTAAACTACCTCGTTGATTTCAACCGATGGGTTCGCCATTGCCTTTCCTTTCATCAACTCACAGTCAAATATGACCCGTTCCAAGTTATCAAACCGTAGTTCTTGGGCACTCTGTACAATATGCCGCTATTGATTTCAACGGTGCTTGAAGACTCTTGAACCTTCACCGAATCGTTCGGAGAAACGACTTCAACCGTTCCATCCCTGTTTACGACTTCTATCTTCAAATCGTAATTCATCGGTATGTCTCCACAATGCGAACATTGCCGTATGCCGTTCTGTTGCATGTCTCGGAATCCATATAGGAGAGCAGGTTCCATACGTAGGCGTTCGATGCTAGTTTCTCGGTTATCCCGTAGGGAACGAATATCTGCACGCCTGTATCCGTTCCAACGGCATAATCTGACAAATCAATAGAAGAACGTCTGTCTTTCGTTTCAAAGATCATTTCCTCGCGGGCATTCTCATGGCTGATATGGTTCCCGCTTTTATCCATGTGTTCCAGCGTTAGGATGATGCTCGTTCCCCTTGGAACCGTCATGTTGATGTTAACGAGACCTTTGCCGCCGAAATCCATAGCTATCACCTCATGAAAAGAAACAGGCGCAACCTTTTACAGTTGCGCCCATTATACAGCGATTTCGCTATTTGGAACAATCGCTATTCTTCGAGCGTGGAAACCCTGTCGTCGAGATCCTCGATTGCAGCATCGATTTCCGAAGGCTCGATAATCGCGTCCTTTTCAGCCGTGTAAACGAGCTGCGGGGCGACATCAACGAGATCTTCCTTCGCGCCCTTCGCTGCTGCGGCTGCGACGGTCGCAGCGAACGTGTCGGTATAGCTCGAAGTCGAACCGCTCGGATTGGTGTAAGTTGCCGTACCCGTGACCGTGATAACGTCGTTGGCTTGCAGACCCGTCTTCTGAACGTGCAGGATGCCGTAGGAATCAACGTAAGTACGGGAATTGAGCGGAATATCCGAACCGCTGCGCGCTGCGGAAACCTTGTAAGTTGCCGAATCGGGTTCGACCGCGATCTTGCCAGCGCCACCCGAAACCGAACCGGTAAGGGCGAACTTGAGCGGAAGCTCACCGCCGATTTCGACGGTACCGCTATCGGGCGAGAACTCCGCACCGGTAAGCGACATGGTGACGGTCGAAACGTTGGTACCTGCATTCGTGGAGAACAGCACGCAGTTGGCAGCGGGATTGACGCCGATGAGCTGCGCAACGTGGTAGTAATACTTGTACGTCATGTTTTCGGGGTTGTAGAACGGCGGTTCGATGCCGTTGCGAACATCGCGGACGTAAATGAAGTCCTCGGAGCACAGAGCCGCTACCACGTTTGCAATCGGGAACTCCGGTACCTCGATAATGCGATATTGGATATCGGCCTTGTCAAGCTGGAACACGTAAGCGAGCGCCTGAACATCGAGGTTCGCCATTGCTTCGGGGGTGATGAAAAGCACAAGGCCGTCACCGTTCTCATGAACAGGAACATCAATATGGTTGTAAAGCGTGGTCGGGAACTTCATACGGCCTGCAACCGCACGAATGGCTGTGAGCAGTTCCTTGGAGGTTGCTTCCGTGGTAGGTGCTGCAGAAAGGTTGTAGTTGTAAAGCGCGCTGAAACGCTGGTTCGCTTCCGCGAACATCTGCAACATGATGTTCATTTCATCATAATTGGCAGAGCTGTACATCTGCGAGATCATGCCCGTGAGCATGTCATCGAAACCGTAGCCATCGGACGCGAAAGCACGCTCGAGCTCGTAACGCGACCAGGAGAACTCATAGCGGCGAGGGGTTCCAACGCTGTAGAACCATTCCACGATTTCGGGTTTCTCCACTTTAAGGAGCGTTTCGGTATCAGGTGCATAGCTATGCGCCTGGAGGTACTTGAAAGCAACTGCGCGCTCGCTGTTGCCGAACCTTACAGCGGGCTTCTTGAGAACCGCGAGCGGGTTCTCGAAAAGGTCGCTTTCGACGGTCGTACCGATAAGGCCGTTGAGCATGCCAGTGAACTGGTTGAACAGGTCGTTGTTCATCGGCTCGAAGATAGCGGCAACATGTTCCGCATACGAGCTGGTGGACGGATTAGGGATTCTCTGTTGATAATCATTTGTCCCTGAAAGCCAAGCGCGTTCAAGGTCAAAGGATGGTCGAATTCAAAACGGCCATCTCTAGATCACCTTACCTTTCTAATTTTTGTCGTGTTTGCCTATTTCCAAACCTAGGCTTTTCACGTCGAAACCGCTTTCCGTGTAAGCATCGATGCCCTGACCGAAACCGCCCATGTAGTTATGAATTGGCGCCCCTTGTGTGGCTTGCTGTGCTTCGGGTGTTTCCGGCTGCTCGGTGATGCTTGCGCCGTTGCGCACAAGGTTCGCTATCTGCGCGTTCAAGCTCTCGACCTGCTTTTCGTAAGTCGAAATGATAGCGTCCTTGGTTTCGATGATCTTCTCGAATGCCGTATCTTCTGGGACGCTAATCCCTGCGACATTGGAAACATCATTGTTCAAAGCCGTAACAACATTATCGTTTGCCGTAACATCATTGTCAATCGTCTGGTTCTCGCTCATTGTTCAATCCTTTCTATACAGAAAGGGACGCTATCAGCAGCAAGGAGGAAATGCGGCCGATAGCGCCCCTATGTTTAACCCCAACTGCACCGGTGCAACGTTGACCGTGCTTGCAATGGCGGGAGGGAAGGAAGGCCGCCCACGTCGCGCGTCTGTGCCTACTCAAAGGCCGCAAGGTCAGAATCTACGCTAACAACGAAAACAGCCGGGAGCCGGGGACGTTAAAACGGGGTAGCGTCCTCATCGATATCAAACGCAATGTAGGTACGCCCCGATTCCTTCGCTTTGCGTTCCTTGAAGGTAATTTGCACCTCTTTGAGCGCTTGGCGCTGATTGTCGCGCTCGACCGCTTCGAGCATTTCCGTAACGATGGAATTGCCGAAATAGAACCTGTCGGGAATTTCCGCGAACAGCATAACGGCGAACTTGCCATCATTACCGTTGATGAAACCGAAATCGGCAATGTGAAGCGGTTTGCCCAGAATCTCGGATTTGTCGCCCTTGTCGCGCCCCTCCATGAAGGGAACGCCCTCGTTCGTGAACTGTGCGAAGTAACCCATCTTTTTGTCCTTTCTATCCTGCTAACGGTTCCCTTTGAACCGTTCAAGCCTAAAAATAACGCGACATTTCCCACTCGACCTGATTGAAGTCGTATTCCGTGAACGTGATTCCCATGTCGATGCAATGATCTTGAATCTGCTTGGTCAATCCGAACGGGGTCTTAGAAGATGCCGTGAACGTTATCGCGTTTCTAGTATTGTCAAGTTCTTCGGAGAAAATGGTAATGTACACCATTGTGCGGTTCTCGATAGCGCTTTCGATTTCGTACTCCATCGCCCAAGGGGGTGTGTGGTAATCCTTTTGGTATAAGTAGCGTTTCATCGGTGATACCGCCTAACCTTCAACAGATCGCTTCGAAGTTGGTCAACTTGGATTTGCAAATTGCGAACACGCCACAACGCATAACCGGAAACAACGATCAGCGAGAACAACGCGAGAACCAAGCAGGAAAGCTGCAAATCCGTCATTTTGCACCTTCTTCCAACATAGCTTGGAATTCGGCTGTCGCGTGCTCGTACCAGTTTTTATGACATGACGGGGAACACGAATAATGTTTGTTGCTCATAACAATCCGCTCAAACTTCGAAAGGTAAAAGTCCTGGAACTTCTTTACAGCATCAACGCGCGTTTTGCCGTAGTTGACGAGCAACCCCGTGTTCAAATCGCTGACGATCCATTGCCCTTTGGAATTCTTGTACACGCCCATTTCGAACAGTTGCCCGTCAGAAAAACAAGCATCAAATTTGTAGCCGTTACGGTAATCAGCTTGGTTCTCCTTATGGAGTCGAATGGGGATTCTTGCTTTCCTGTAACCCATGATTTCCCTTCTTTCTTATCGGTTGCAAGACCATGAATCACTATACACTAATAATTAACTCTGTCAACTAGACCACGCCTAAAAATTCGAGCAATTGCAGAAACGTCTGTTTAACGCCGATTGACGAATAACGCAAACCGCCCTTGTAATAGATATCGCAGAGAATCTTCAAATACTCGCTTGTTCGCTTGATAGCCTGGTAATCGATTGTATTGTCCTTTTTCGTCAGCGCGAAGATGGTTTTCGCGTCCTTTGGAATCGAATCGGTAACATAGAAATATGCGCGCTTGTAATCGATCCAGACCCCGTACCTGTTCGCATTGAACACAAGGCCGTATGAGAAACGAGCGTTGGAGGGTTTCTTTCGAACGTCCCTATCTTCACCGGTTGCAAATTCGTTATCGAATATCATCCGCGCTTCGTCGTTTCCCGCAAGCATTCGACCGACAAGTGTGTTTGCTTTCCTTTCCTCGCTATCCCACGGTTCGACGTAATGGAGCAACGTGCATTTGTTGTTGTAGAACGAGTAGCCGAATTCGGGAACCTTGTTAACGCCTAGATTACGGAGATAGGGGCAAAGCAAATCACACGAATTCATTAAAAGGTACACTTTGAAAAACGCCGTATCATCGGCCTGTTCGCGTGATACCGAATCGAGCACGTTTGCAAGAATCAAAAATTCATTAGGCAAATACTTATGGTAACGGTCTTTCGAATCTATCGCCGCTTCATCGAAAATGAACCGTTTCATCCCTGTGAACGTTCGCCGCTTCTCGACCTGGAATGCCGTGAGCGCCACGAAATAGCAAATCAGTTCCCAATCGGGTGTAACATCGTCGTTCGGCGGTTTCGGTGCGATGTAGCCTTGGTTCTTCTCGACCTTGAAAACATAGTCTTTGAAAAAACCGTCATGTTGCAGCTTCGAGAAATAGCCGTCCTCGACCTGTGAACGTTCTTCCTTGGTTCTACAGATCTCCACGAATCGGAAACCCTTCTTGATATATTCGTTGATGCATTTCAAACGCAAACCGAACGTTTTTCCGATGCCCTTGCCCCCCGCAACGATGCAGAATTCGCCTTGCGTCCCCGTCTGTCTTGAAAACGTCGCGTCCCAATCGTAATATCTAGTCATTTAAAACCCCATTTCAACAATAAGGAACTTGTCACCGTTACGGGAAATCACAACCGGTTCCATGTTCATGTTGGGATTGTTCGCCTTGGCAATTTCCCCATTGATACGATTCTCGAAATTACGTGTGTCGTTTACGGTTTTGCTCATAGGATAAAGGCAAAGCGCTGCGGGTTCGTAGACCTTTGTTTCCCTACTTAAGTAATCTTTAACGCTACTTACGTAGGCCGCGCCCCATTCGGGGAAACTCCGCGCATTGAGCCGAATAACGGAATGTGCGTAAGTGACATTGTAGCCAAGCATCAAAGAGCAGATTTCGTCGTAGCTCATGCCCTTTTCATAGAATCGATCTGCAGCTTGATTCACGCCCAAACGCGCGGGAATGCCAGCAAGCGTGAAAGAGAACTTGCGTTTACCGTCGCGCGGGTCTGTTTCATGCGTGCAGTATGCCTTGTTCCAACTAGCACAGAACCTTTTCGTTTCAAACTCCAATTCATAATGACCGATGTTCTTCAATTCGTCATAGTATTCCGGATATGCGCTTTCAACCCGTTTCATGACAATGTTCTTTGCCCGATCTACCGCCTTCGAATAGGCTTCGAGCGATTGAACAACCTTTTCCTTGTTCGATTCCCTGCAAACAACCTTGATTGAATCGGTATCACCATTAACAACAGTTTCGATGTAGGGATAAACCAACTGCATGTTCAAGATCTGCGCAATCCTTGACCAGCCGACTATGCGCTGTCCGAACTGGTACCATGCTTTAGGGTTCTTGGGTGCATTCGTTATTCCCATATCGCCGGCATAATCGATGCCGCTGGATGTTAGAACCGTATCGCGCCTGTACTCGTTCGATGCTTCGATACCGAAAAGAGCGTTCAAATTGGCTTTGGTGCTTTGATAGGCGCTATCAACTTCTGAATCGCTCGCATTTCCCGTTTCCATCAATGAAACGATGCTTTCAGCTATTCCAAGCGATTTGAGGATTTCGCCGTTTCGTATGGTTCCCGTCTTGTAATAGCTTTCACGTGCGCGCTTGAACTCGTTCTTCGCTTTGTAGAACGTCATGACCGATACAGTAGACATGTCAGTAGGTCGAACGAAACGCCCCGTGAGATAACCTCCTACTGCCTTCACAGAATCCCACTCATAGGCTTGTGCCATTTCCCACGCTGCCAACTCGGTTAAAAACAGAATGGCAGTATCAGCTGATACCAACTTTCCAAATTCGAACCTTGGGTTTTTACACGAATCCTGATAACCGAGTTTCACCAAATGTTCTTTGAACTGTTGCGATTGCTCGTTTTCCTCGTCAATATCTTGGAAATCATCGAGAATTCGAGCGCTTGCGAGGGGTGCTATACCGCATTCCTCGAACAAAGTTCCCCGTTTCGGTCTAAGGTTCGCAAATTCGAAAGCCGCATTGAAAGCAACGTTGAAAGGCTTCTCGAAATGGTTCAAAACATATTCGAATGTTCTTTTCGTGACATTGTGAAAAGCGTAATCGAGCGTTTGAGGTTCGCTTTCGTGAAAGTTCACCGGGTAGAAATGGGAAACCATTTGCGCCGGATGCTGCGAAGTTGCATCGAAACCCATGATTGAAAGGTCGGTACAGTCAAGATCGAAGGGAATTCCCGCATTCTTCGAACTGCAAAAAGTGAAACCGCCGCGCGTACATGCAAACATGGTGTAAAGTTCATCGTCTGATTTCGGTTGTTGCTGTCGGTTCATGAAATGCCAGAAACGCCCGATGTTGTACTTGCAGCCTTTTCCCCGTTTCGAATCGAATAGGATCCTTCTACGTTCGCGCACAACGCCCGTTTTCGTGACCACGTTCAAACCCAACTTCGACGGTTCTATATCAGGGTTTCGCTGCAACCACCAACCCATATAAGCCAACAATGCATAGATATCCTTCTTGGAATACTCGATTTCATCATCCGTCAACGGTGTTTTGGGTGTTCGAATCAAATCGTAATCCCATTTTCCAGATGCTTTCAAATAGCCGCAATCGCGCCCCATCGAATCGAGCGACTGCCCCGTGAAAACGAGCGTGTCCCATAAGACAAGACGCGCATTCCCCTCATTGTCGCAAATGGTGAAGGTAATCGGTTTGCGTTTGCTCTTTGCCAGAACACGCACGTTTTCCAACGAATCGAGCCAGGGACTAAGGCCGTACATATCGAACGAGAGGTTATGGCAGCAAATGACGGGAACATATGGAAACCCCGTTTCCGCTATCTCGTTCAACCGAGCGTAAAGGTCTACCGCATAACGATATAGTTCTATATTGGTATGTAGTTCTACCGTATCGGAATCGACGCTTTCAACCGGGCAATCCAAAACGCCCAATTGATGGAGAATGGGAAACGCCTTGTGCATTCCTTTCTCGTTAATGTTGGTCGTTTCGCTGTCGTATGCGCCTATTATCCGATAAGGTTTCCTTGCGCGCCCCATGATTACAGCTTGAATGCCTTTTGTGCAGCTTGCACAACCGCATCATAACGAAGATTGTTCTTCGGTTCCTTGTACAGATCTGCCCCGATTTCAGGGTTTTTCTCGAACGCTTCGATCACACCGAGCCAATCGGTTATCTCCTTGCCCGTTACCGCGCTCATATGCTTGAAAATCGCATCGGAAGCAGCCGCCCAATCAACAGCCGTTTTTCCCGTGAGCGGGTTCTCCGTTGCAAACTCGCGCCAGATAGGTTCGAGGGACGCAATTATCCTGGAACCTATAGAACTAGACATTACCGCGCGCCCCTCATATTCGCGCCTGTTTTCAATATTGCCCTCAAGCGAGCGTTTAGACCTCGAAATCAATTTCTGCCTTTGCGCATCGTTCGACGGTTCGGAATACCTTGCGCCCGTTTCGGCGGTAATGCGCTGCAAACCTTTTGAAAGTTTGTTGAAAGACGGTTCCTTTTCATACGTTGAAAGCGCTTTCTCTGCTTCACGCTTCGCTAAAAAAATGTATCGTTCACGACTTGCTCCATACGAAGAATCAGCTTGTTTCATATATCGTTCCGCTTTGCGGACATAACGCCTTCGCGCGTTGTAGACCGCATCGGAATTCTTCGCAGCGCGGGCAGCTTTAGCAGCCTTCGAAGCCTTCGCGGCTTTAGCGCCGGCACTAGCAGCGCGAGCAGCAGCGGCGATAACAGGTAACATTTCCTCGAACCATCCTTCCCATTCGGTTATAATGCTTTATAGCGTTAATTATATCAAAAGAAAGGAGCATATAGCATGAAACCCATTGTAATAGATAACAAAGAGTATTTGACAGCAGCAGATGCTGCCGAATACCTCGGTTTATCGCGTGCCAGGATTTCCCAGCTCATGAAGAATGGAAGGTTCAAAGCTAGATACATAGGCGCTAATGCGCTCGTAACCTTGGCTGACGTGAAAATGTACAAAGCGTTGGAAGGAACTGCGACCAGAAAGCCAGGTCGAAAAAGTGAAATGCGATAACGAGAAATGCCCGCGATACGAGCAGGGGAAACCGGGCAATTGCTCCAATTACTTTTTCTATTCATTGGACGAATGCCCGAACTACAGAAAGAATTACAAGGAGTTGAATATAGATGTTGCACGGAATAGACGTATCAAATTGGCAAAGCGGTTTAACCCCGTCAAACCTTTCGATTGATTTCTGCATTGCAAAAGCAACCGAAGGAATAGGGTTCACCGACAGATCTTGTGACGGTTTCGTTCAAAATTGCATCGAAAACGATATCTTGTGGGGTTTCTACCACTTCGCACGTGAAAACGACCCTAAAGACGAAGCTGATTACTTTGTTCAGGAAACAAGAAACTACTTCGGGCATGGAATACCCATACTAGATTATGAAACCGCAAATTGGAACAACTGCCAATGGTGCGAACGGTTCATAACCAGGGTTCATGAACTAACGGGCATTTGGCCTATTCTCTATATCAGCGCTTACCGAGTCCCCGAATTCAACGACTCTTGGATACCGCAAACGTGCGGTTTGTGGCTTGCAGGTTATCCATATCCCGCCGAAACGTGGACTAATGACGATATACCCTATTCAATCGGGGAATGGGAATTCTGCGCGATATGGCAGTTCACAAGTTCGCTGCAATTACCAGGTTACAATGGGAACCTCGACGGCAACATTGCATATATGGACGCTGAAGCATGGCACAAATACGCAGGTTCGAATGCAACACAACCGACACAACCGACACAGCCGCAAGCACCGGAAAAGACAATTGACGATCTTGCCGTGGAAACCATTCTTGGAGAATACGGAACGGGAGCAGAAAGAAGAAAGCTGCTAGGAAACCGATACGACGAAGTGCAGGAACGAGTTAACCAATACTATAATAGAGCTAGAGAATGCATACGGGGAGATTGGGGCAACGGATGGAACCGAACGACCGCCCTAACCGGTGCAGGATACAACGCAGATATAGTGCAGCGCATCGTTAACGAAATGATAAGTTGAGGAGAACGGACGGACTATAATGGATGCTAGCGCGGTAATTCAGGCAATCGGGTCTGTAGGATTTCCAATTGTGGCATGTTGCGCGATGTTCTACTTGTACGATAAGACCATCACGAACCTAACGAGCACATTGGAAAGAATCGACAAAACATTGGACAAGGTTCTCGACAAACTGGATGTAGAGGTAGACGAAAAATGAACATGGCATGTTTCGTGCTTGCAATCTGCTTTTGGGTTCTAGCTGCTATCGCGCTCGTACTTTTCGGTGCATGGGTGTATTGCGAAGTGCAATACTATCATTGGAACAAGACAGATCGGGAAGCCGAGCACCTTGCGGAAGATCTCACAAAACAGGTTGTTGACAATTCGGCTAAAATGCTCGAATACCTCGAACAACGTATTGAGGAAAAATTCGAGGAAATGCAAGAATAATTACTTGACAGTGTTAAATAATTAGAGTAGTATGGTCATGTAAGGAAATCCAAACGGAAAGGAACCGAAATGACTATCGAACTCGTGAAAATCCTCGAAGCTGCTAACACCTACCGCATCAAAAGCAACTTTTGGTTCGAATATTACATGGAAACCCAAAGCGAATACGACAAAAGCGCATGGCAAGAATACAACGCAAAATGTCATGCAATGCTTGAAGCATATGAAATT